>Ga0206876_1169_pt1 | contig 16694 bp, 20 predicted proteins | sample Alteio_BWOrgCont_10_FD_152619 | JGI IMG/M metagenome (GOLD analysis project Ga0206876, IMG submission 152619) | Enriched cells from forest soil in Barre Woods Harvard Forest LTER site, Petersham, Massachusetts, United States -... | ecosystem: Environmental > Terrestrial > Soil > Temperate forest >...
CTTCGCGTGCAGCCAAAATAGCAGCTTCGTTCATGAGGTTTGCGAGGTCTGCACCCGAGAACCCCGGTGTGCGCTCGGCAATGACTTCCAAGTTCACGTCTTCGGCAAGCGGTTTCTTGCGCGCATGCGTGATCAAAATATCCTTGCGGTCTTGGCGGTCGGGCAGGTCAATAGCAACGCGGCGGTCAAAACGCCCCGGGCGCACGAGTGCGGGGTCCAACACGTCGGGGCGGTTTGTTGCTGCCATAACAATGACTTTTTCGTTCGGCTCGAAGCCGTCCATTTCAACAAGTATCTGGTTAAGCGTCTGTTCACGTTCGTCATTGCCGCCACCAACACCGGTACCACGTACGCGGCCGACTGCATCGATTTCATCAACAAAGATAATTGCCGGTGCCGAATGCTTTGCCATATGGAAGAGGTCCCGAACTCGGGATGCACCAACACCGACAAACATCTCAACAAACTCCGAGCCGGAAATTGAGTAAAACGGCACGCCAGCCTCCCCCGCCACCGCGCGTGCGAGCAAAGTTTTGCCGGTACCCGCTGGCCCCATCAGCAAAATGCCTTTCGGGATACGCGCACCAATATCCAAAAATTTCTTTGGATTTTTTAAGAAGTCGACAATTTCGAGCAATTCTATTTTTGCTTCTTTTGCACCGGCAACATCCTTAAATGTAACTTTTTGTGATTTGTCGTTAGGGTCGATAACACGGTGCTTGCTCTGGCCAAATGAAAATGCCTGCATGCCCGCACCCTTCACTTGGCGCGAGAGATACCACACGAAGAATGCAATCAACAGCAGTGGTGCTATAAACGGCCCGAGAAGTTCGAGCCAATATTCCCAGCTGCTCTGGCTCGCAATAGTAATTGTTACTTTGTCGAGCGCGGCCGGAGGTACACCATAATTAAAAAGTGTTTGTGAAAGCGCAGTATCAGGTTCTTTTTTGGAAGTCTTCTCAACCGAAGCGGCGCCTGTTTGCGCAGGCACGTATTTGATGTCGAGATCGTCGCCATTAACGCTGATGCTCGATACCTTTCCGTCCTGTACATCCTGTGCCAGCTGCGAAATGGGGATGACCGCCGGTGCATTTGACTGGCTCGTCGTAAAGTAGGTGTACGCACTCGCGAGCAAGAGCAATAACAAAACGCTGGTAGCCAAATTTACCCAGAACGAATTTTTCGGGAGTTTCGGCACTTTCATGGTGCCACCACGCTTTTTATTACCGTTGTTTTTTGGATTTTTTTGCTCGGGCATGAATTGCACATAACTATACCATTTCGGGGTTTTTACGGCAAAAAATGGTATATTCAGTTCGTGAACTTAATTGAACACAAAAAGGCGCGGATGAACTACGAGATGCTCGAGGAATTCGAGGCGGGCTTGGAGTTACTGGGACATGAGGTAAAAAGTTTGCGCGCAAAGCACGGCAAGCTCGAAGGCTCGCATATAGTAGTGCGTGGTGGCGAGGCTTATATTGTCGGGATGAGCATCCCCCCCTTCCAAACAGCAAATACCCCAAACGACTACGACCCCGACCGCAGCCGCAAATTACTTCTGACTAAAAAAGAATTGCACACCTTGGCAGAGCTTGAAAGCCAGAAAGGATTGACAATAGTGCCAATTTCAGTGTATAATAAAGGGAGCAAATTGAAGGTAAAAATTGCCGTCGCGCGCGGCCGTAAGAAATACGACAAGCGTGCCGTCTTGAAAGAGAGGGACACGCAGCGCGACATCCGCCGCACCTTGAAAAATCAACCCCGGCGCTAGAGTCGGAGCCCCGACAGAATCGTCGGGGTAAAGCTGGCATTCGTTTTGAGCGAGGGTCTCGTACCTTCGTTCGGAGGGGATGCCAGGCCTAGACAATGAGGCACTCTGTTCGACGCCGCGTAGTAGAAGCCCCGATCTTCTTTAAAATCGGGAAACCATAACTGCTAACACAGTTGCATCGCCGTATTTTGCGGCGAACGATTTCGCGTTCGCTTACGCCAACGCCTAAATCGCATTCACTCTTCCCTTTCTCGCGGGTTGAGATGGGTGTTATATAGCGGGGATAGTACTTCAAGAACTATTCTGACTTGAAGCTGACACACAAGAATTGCAGTGTGTGATGATTTTGCTCGCTTATCCCATCACATGCTAAAGAAACTACAAGCGTCCTAGACTCCGTAGAAGCTCGAGCAGCACTTCATTGCACGGCGGTTCAATTCCGCCCATCTCCACAGACTTGACAAGAAATATTATATAGTGTATAGTATATTTTAGGTTCCTGATAGCAATTTTGAGCTAATTTTTTGGCTTCAAATTGCTGTCAGGAGACAGCACCTTGAAACCCTGGTTCTCCGCTAAAGGAGAGAAGAGGCTAACATGTTGAAGCAAACTCAAGTGAAGAACACCTACGCACGTGCTTTCCAGCTCGCCACTCTGGCACTCGAAGTTCACGCCAAGCGGCACTTCCCCAAGAACTGCCCGCCTCGCTGGAAGTTCTGGGAGAGGGTCAGCATCGTGTGGGAGGACTTCGAATTCCGATTCGACGATGGTGACCAGCTGCCTGGTGTACCTTTTCAACCAGTCGTCAATGTGGCGGGTAATGTCAAAATCGGCACCCGCCTCGCGGAAAGAGTTGACGTTACGGTGTTCTTCGTCTCTCTTTCCTGGAACGACCTTCCGACGACACAAGCTGAGGTCTACTTCCCCGACATGGGAGGACGCCGTGTAAACGGCCGCCGTGGGAAGTATACCTGCGGGTCTGACCTCCCGACGCTCAACAAGCCCGCTGGCCTGGGGAACATCCGCTCGTCATTCGGAAACCCCGTGGTTGTCGCGTAAATACCGTTCTTTTTGTTCGGCCCTACACAATTTGGTGTAGGGCATTATCGTTTCTATATACATCCGCCACTTCCATTACCCTCATGTGACTCCTTTTCAATAGAAAAGCTAAGTAGTTAAAGCTATCTTATCCCCTTTCAATATCTCCGCCCACTCAAGCACAAAGCTTTCAAAGCCAACCCATTGGTGTTCCAAGATTTTCGTGCGACGTCCACAACTATTGACAAAAACCATACTTCAATGTATGATTGTTTTGGATTTAAACGCACACAGCGAGAGGTTATAGATGAACTCTGCAAACCTGCCAATCACGATGCCTGTGCAAAAAAGCACGGGCGCTGGTGGAACTCTGACGCGGATTGAATCCCCGTCAGAGATGGAAGACTGGGGCGAGACGGTCAATGGACCTATCTCCCCCGAAGCCCTGTCTGTCATGGAGGAATTTTTTGGCATCAAGCCGAAAGTGACTTCGTGGCTTGTAATCCAGGGGTCTAAAATCCCCAATACCTATGAGTTTTCCCTTCCAGGGATGACGAAGGGTGCGGAGCTCACATTCCGCATCTGGCAACGCGGTGTCGGAAACGATGGCCGCGCCGAAATCGATATCTGCGCGAAGAGCAGTTCTGGTCTGTACTGCACGCCCCAGAAAATTGGTTGGGTCGGCATCGGCCATAACCAATTGCTCGTCGCGACACAGCACGGCGTGCTCTATCGCGCCACGCGCCAACGTTCGAGCAAACAAGACTGGCGTGGGATGTTCTGGAAGTTCAGCAAAGTGCTGGGATTCTGGATCGAAACATCTTCACTGCGAGAGCAGTCGAACGCGTTCCTTCGTTACGTTCCTGTCCATCTTCGCTAGGAGATGTTGAGAAACTTGTAAAATCCCGGCTTCGGTCGGGATTTCTTTTTATATAAATTTCCCTACCAATATTTCACCCCAATTCCAAACAAAACTCTCAATTCCCTGCCATTCTGATTTCAATAATTTCGCGGCAGGTCCACAAATTTGACAATGCGTTAGTATTGTTTTAAATTATCCTCGGCAACAGAAAAGGACTTTGCATGGATGATTCTCTTTCGATTGGCGCACTTGGCTGGTCCATCAGCGTTCGGCTCGGGATCGCGAGCGAGTACCAGAAGAAGATGCAAGAGCAGCAGGAGAAGGACACTAAGTTACGCCAGCAACTTTTGGAGACCGCGCCGAAAGTGCTACGCAAGTGGCTCGAGGACGATCTTGCGCTCACTAGCGTCATGACGTATGGCAAGTACAGCGGCAAGGTCAGTGTTGGTGATTCAAATCTGGGGCTGTCTTCTCTGCGCACCTACAAGGCAATGAAACAGTCCTTCGATGAGCTCGCCAAAGCTTGGCGAGGTGTCGTTGCGGTAGAGCTCGACGAGAACCATGGCGGCCGTATCGAGATCAGACTGAGCGCTGTCATGCTGATGATGCCTGTTTCGGCATAGCTAATTAAGACCATTTCTACCTTCGATGTAGGAGTGGTCTTTTTATTTTTCTGTCTCCCCTTCCAACACCTCACCCCAGTGCCATATAAAACTCTCAATTCCCTGCCATTCTGTTTTCAGTAATTTCGCGGCAGGTCCACAGCTATTGACAATAGTCATATATCATGCTAATTTCTGTTCGGACAGCATGACGCTTTCCATAACCTAACTGCGAGGGAGACTGCCTTGTTTAAGATTGCTTTTCCTAGTTCGCGACGATGCGAACAAATCAGTACGCTTACGCAATACGATGGTCGACGAAAACTCTGGGGACGATGGGTGGCTGCAACGCTTTTCAACAGCGGCAAACATCTCTACTGGGACCAAAGTTGGCCTCGCTGGTACAACACCTTCGACCAGCCGCTTTTCTTCCTCCCCTTTCGGGAGTTCTCTGAGTTCGGAGGGAATCTCGGTAGCGTCCGCATTCAACACATGGGACACCTCTATGGAGTTTTGGGAGGGATCGCCCGAGTAGGGCTAGACTATCGCGGTATTCATTGGAATCTCCAGTGCGAGCCCCTTCGGCTCTACTACTTGGTTGATTTCGATGGCCCGCAAGCGTGGTTTGCGAGTCAGAACTTCGTCAAGCTTCCACGAGAATTGCTGAGTCACGGGTAGCGTCAGTTTTGAGTCTTATAGTTCTTTAAAGTGCAGAATTATTCTGTACACATATAAGAACAATTGCTGATAATGTCAGCAACCAAAAAAAAGCCGCACAGTATTACATTACTGCATGCGGCTTTTGGCTTTTCAATATTTGACAAAATAGATTTTCTAATCTATCTTAATATCGAAAAAGTTCCACCGATGAAACATAGGAGGCCCTGATGTGGCTGTTCCGCAGAAAACTTAGAACAAGGAAAAAGCAGCCACATAAGGTTGCAGCCCTACTTGTCGACATGCAACGTTTTTTCCTCCGTGATTTAGAAGTGGGGGTGGAAGCGAGTTTAATAGCGGCACAAAAGGAAATCATCCGCTATTGCGCCCAAGCTGATATTCCTTTGTTCGTTCTCGAATACAACGATGAAGGAAGGACGATTGGTGAACTTCGGCATGAGATTGCAAGGGTTCCCCAAACAAAAACCATAATCAAAAAACATGATGACGGTTTTAAGAGAACCGCACTTGATGAATGCCTGCAGGAGTTCAGCATCACCCACTTACTCCTCATGGGGGTCAACGCAAGTTTCTGTGTTCGTGATACTGCTCGCTCAGCTCTACGGCGGGGTTACCAAATAATCACGGCCGACCACCTAATCGCCAACTGCAAATGTGATATCTGCGACGTACTAAACAAAGACCGCGAATGGTATCAAAAAAAACGGAACCTTCCACACCGTCACACTCTCACCAGCAGCAGTTTTCGCTACAAGCTTGTAAAACCATCCCTTCCGACTCGGAGCGTGGATGGTTTTTTCTTATTTTTAAACGTCCCATGCAGATAAAAAGGTTCTCGAGGGGAGTTTTTGCTGTACTCCGCGGTGCGCTCGGCAAGCCACTGGAAATATTCCCCAAGGAACGGGTCATTCTTACGGATTTCTGTAAAGCGTGTTTCGTATTTTTTCCATGCGGTCGCTACAAAGTCACCGAGTGTCTTGTCGACCAAGTCGAGATCAATGATGTTCTCAGCAACAAGAATCCCGAGAGATTCCATTTGTTGGGAAAACTGTAAATACATAACCTGTTCTTTCTCCGATAGCAGATCCATATCCCCCTGAAGCTGCGGGAATCTGCCCTTGCGGAAAAAATTGAGGAATTCGGCAAATTCGCGTGTCTGGAATGCACGCAGGATTTCAACCGTGAATCCTTCGCGACGATCACGGTCTGCCGCTTTTATCTGCACAACACCGAATATAAGGCCAACAACGAACGTAAGCGTCAGCGCAAGGTTGGCAAGCAGGGTGATAAGATCTACAACAGACATAATAAATAATAAAAGGAGTACGATTTTAATTTTCCTTCAACAAAATCAGCTGCAGATGGTAGTGGGCCGGAACGGATTTTTGTTTATTAACGGACTCAAATATGTAATTGTAGTGCTCGTTTATATACATCTTTTTTATTTCCTCGAGCTCCAACCGCTCTTCCTCGCCGATGTCAGGCGTATGACGAGTTGGGATTACCATATCGTGCCTTTTTGCAATTTTGTCGTACGGAAAATCATTCGCAATAATCCGCCAGTGCGTAAATTGCTGCAATGTATCCGACTTGCATAAAACACATCCATTATTAAAAAGTCCCGCTGCTATTTCGTCCTGATATTTCTGTTCGGTTTCCGGAGTTCGCAGCGTTGGTTTCGCCATGGCAATTAGAATACCACACGCAAAACTCCTTATGTATTACTGGCTCGGTGTCGCCGACGGAGGCGGGGTAGTGCTCGTGTTTGACGTACCGCTCGCAGGAGGAACAGTTACGTTTACATTCGTACTGCTTCCCGCAGGTGCTGCTGCAGCCCCTGGGTGATAGTGCGCCCATGCGTAACCGCCCACGATGATAACTACTACTAGCACAACAACTGCGACCGCCCAGCCTGTTGATGAATCCTCGATGCGAACAGTTTTTTCCACGTACGTCGGCTTGTCGTCTTCAATAATTGTTGCCATATCAATGAACGGTATCAGGGTGTAGATGAGTTTCGCATTAAGAATAAAACTCATCGGTAATGAAGACATCACTCCCCCGTCAGCGCCCTTGTGCGGATGAGCAATCGTCATTACTAATTAGCAAATTAACAGTATGAAAAAGCAATTTGGTCTCGGGGTAGCAGCAGCGGTTCTCTCTCTTGCCGCAATTGCAGCACCTGCGTTTGCAGCGACCATCTCAACCCAGATGGACATCGGCACGCAGGACGGTGACGTCACGACGCTCCAACAGGCGTTTGCGGCAAACCCGTCTATCTATCCGCAAGGTCTCGTAACGGGTTACTTCGGCCCTTTGACATCGCAAGCTGTCACTAACTTCCAGGCGGCACAGGGCTTGCCTCAAGTCGGCCGCGTTGGTCCGTTGACTATCGCCGCATTTAATCAGGTATACGGCGGTACCGTATCAGGTACGACACAGGATCCTATTATCTCGGCCGTATCCATAGCACCGAACAGCAGCGGAACATCCCTGTTGTGGACTACAAATCAAAATGCAACCGGCCTCGTGTACTACAGCACTTCGCCGTTGCAGGTTTCGGAAGCTACCGGCCCCGGACAGGCAGTAACCGTTAACGGCACAAACGTGTTGAGCGCATCGTCGGCATCGGGTACATCAAACTCGCTCTTGCTCACGAACCTCTCTACGAACACGACCTACTACTATATGATAGAGTCTGTGTCTCCGTCGGGCGTTAGTGTGACATGGCCTTCGACCTTCACGACAGCCCAGTAATATACTGAAACGTCGCTGAATCAAAAACTCCCCTTACTGGGGAGTTTTTGTATGATGTATCCGAACTTCTGCATTTAATCTATCGAGAATTCTTGCCTGTATTGAAAGGGATGCATGCAATGTTTGGACAAGAGTATCCGTGCTTGGTGTTACTTCCGAAGATGATGATGTGGCAGTATCGGACACCGCAACCGAGACGGTTGGAGACGAAGTTGGCGCGGTAGCGGCAATGGTAATGCGAGCAGAGAAGGTTGCGACAGTTGGTACTGCAATCGATGGCACTACCGCATCAGTATCATCTGAGCTTGTAGCAGTATCTGCAGGCGCTGAAGTGTCTACCGTTGTCGTCGCTGTAGCTACTACTACAGGAGTCGACGTGGCGGAAGCATCTACTGCAACGGTTGCTGCCGGCGTGCTTGTTGCAGCAGCAGTAGCTGCATCAGCGTCCGCCGCAAGTGCGAGCGCCGCCGTCGCGTGTTCGTTATAGTTTGTTGAAATTTCTGCTGCAACCGCAGGAGTTAGGGTTCCATCTGCTGCCAATGTTTGTGCCTCCTGCACGCGTGTTGTTGCAATGGTTGCATTTGCTTCTGCCTTTGCCGCTACCGTAGGGGCAAGCGCCACGGTAAGAGGTTCAATAACATTTGTTTTGACCGGATACAGCACACCCCCCGGGAGCGAACCCTCGGCCGCGTAGGTCGTGCCAGTTGAAACGACAAGCAAAAACGCTACGACCGCCAGCGCAAATGAGCGCGGGGCAAGTATCCACTGATACGGACTCTTTGTAGGAGCCTTTGCAACCGGCATGACACCCATCGCAGCCTGAAGGCGCATGCGCATGGCACTCTTCTCCGCGTCGGTGAGGCGCAGGTGTTCGGTCTCTTTTTGTAGATGTTGTTGTAGATTAGTCATGATTGTGGATCTGCCTCTTCAAGAAGTGTCTGTAATTTTTTGATGCCACGATGGATGCGGACGGATACCGTATTTTCGCTCTCGCCAAGTGATTCTGCAATCTCCTTGGGCGAAAGGCCGTCAATGTAGCGGAGCACGAGTACTGTTTTGTGCTGCTCGCCCAATTGCTCGAGCGCTGCCATGGCTCGTGCACTGTCAAAGCGGATCATCGCGTTTTCAAGCACATCAGTATCATCACGCAAGAGCTCGGCCTCAACATATACTTGGGTTTCTTCATTTTCAAGCATCGCGTCCAATGACTGGGTTTTATGCTTGCGATATTCGTCAATGATGAGGTTGTTCAAGATGCGGTAGAGGAACGAACGATATTGCCTCACCTCCTCCCCCTTCGACACATAGGCCCACGCCTTTAAAAAGACTTCCTGGGTCAGCTCAAGCGCCCGTTCACGGTCGGAAAGGCGCAACAGTGCGTGCCTGAAGAGCTCATCGGAGTGCTGTTCGAATATGTCCGCGAATTGTTGTTGACTGTCCTCCATATATATAGACGCGGGGTGCGCCCGCATCTTTCAAGATGCCTATTATACATTGTATGCCTATATGCTATACTCTCCGAACAACAACTGCTTTGGATACTCGCATCAATCACCACATACGCGCGGCTGAAGTTCGCGTCATAGGCCCTGAGGGAGAAAATATAGGGGTTATCCCACTTTCCGAGGCTATTTCGCGTGCGCAGGAGTTTGGTCTCGACCTTATCGAGATCTCCCCCAACGCGGTGCCACCGGTTGCAAAAATAATGGAATATGGTAAATTCCAATACGAACAGGAGAAGAAGCGCCGTGAAATAAAGGCCAAATCCCACACCACGGAGACCAAATCGGTCCAAGTAAAGATAGGCACCGGCGAAAACGACATGCGGCTCAAGGCCGAGCGGGCCGCGGAATGGCTCCGCGAGGGGCACCGCGTGAAGGTCGACTTGTTTCTGTGGGGTCGCTACAAGTACATGGAGTTCGCATTTTTGAAGGAACGCTTAGAGCGATTTTTGAAAATCATCCCCGAGGAGTACAAGTTGAGCGATGCGATAACAAAGAGCCCGAAAGGTCTCACCACCGTTATCGAAAAGGCAAGCAAAAAATCACACTAATCATGAAAACGAACAAGGCATTTACAAAGCGTATTAAAATTACCAAGAACGGTAAGATAATCGCGCGCAAGCCGGGGCAAAACCATTTCAATGCAAAGGAGGGTCGTTCGACCCAGATGGATGGCCGCCGTTCGCAGGCGCTCACCCTAACACCTAAGGTAAAGCAGCTGTATATCGGCACTGCTTCAAAATCAAAGAATTAATATATGGCACGCGTAAAAGGAGGAGTAAATTCATTAAAGCGCCGCAAGAATATCCTGGCAATGACCAAGGGATATCGCTTTGGCCGCTCGACAAAAAAGAAGCAGGCACGCGAGGCTATTTTCCACGCTGGTAAATACGCGTTTGCACACCGCCGCGATAAAAAGAACGACTATCGCCGCCTCTGGAACGTCCGCATCAATGCAGGCCTCGACCAAATCGACGAAAAGTTTTCATACAGCAAATTTATTGGTGCATTGAAGAAGGCTGAAATCACCATCAACCGCAAAATGCTTTCAGCACTTGCAGAGGAATCTCCTGAAACATTCGCTCGCATCGTCGCAAAGGTAAAATAACAAACCTCACATACTAAAACCCCCTCCAATAGAGGGGGTTTTGTTATTTAAATATGCCCAGTATTGCTGCTGGGATTAATGACCCGAGGGAAGTTTTTTGAGTATTGTTGCCAACTCCAACTACTGGTGATCCAGCTTGATACGACGATGGTGCAAGTACGTGCGGAGCGGAGGGATACGTACCCGATGAGTCGTTACCACCTATTGCAGATCTGGCGACATTTTCATCAACGCCCGTAGAGGTTTGTGTGGTGGGTACAGCAGGAGTCGCTACGACAGCCGGTATCGGTGGTGTAATCACAGCGCACCCTTTGGGGTCAAAGCAGGTTACTGTGGTGTTTGCGGTTACGGGAGCCTGCGAACCTGTAAATCCGCACACACCTGCTATCGCACAACTGGTAAGACCTTCAACAGTATCTACAGTGGTTTGAGCGCTCCTGGAAACAGCGCCTATTATGTTCGAACCGTCATACGTAGCCGTTGGAATTGCAGATGCTCCGCCTACCCCTCCCGAACTTCCTGTCCCACCCGTATATACAGTTGGTGAACTTTGCGAACCCTGTGCTGTCACGGCTTGGTAACTCTGATAACTTACCGCGCTTGGGCTGCCTCCCCCGTTTTCTATCGTATTTTTCAAACTGGTTAGTTGTGTCTGCGACAAACTATCAAACGATGGCAGGTTTGCACTAGGGCCCGCTTGCTGAACTAATTGCTGATACTGGGCTTGGAGAATAGGCTTGTAGACATCGGCAACGGCACCTCCCTGGGTGTTGCCAAAAAGATATGCTTGGTAGCCAAGCGGACTTGCCACATTGCCACCGGCGCCTGTCCCTCCGGTACTGCCACCGCTGGATCCATTCGCACCGCTAGTAGTGTTATTTGTAGCGATGATGTCAGCAATAGTTGGGGTCGAAGTGATACCCCCATCGGCCGACGTAAACACCTTGGTATAGCCGGCTGGCGGCGCCTGCCCCGCAGGCAAAGTGATCATGCCCGTCCCGTCTTGGGTAAGATTTACATAACTCACCGTACCCCCACCAAGCAATGTAGTAAGCCCATTTTGCACATTAGAAGTTGCCTGGGTTACTGCTTTTGCGACTGTAGCCACGGGTGCCGGCAAATTATTGTAATCGGTATGAGCTGCATCATTTGTATCGACTTCGTTTACTGGCTGCTGATTATCGGTCTTATTCGGATTACTGGTATCAATTTCATTTACGGGAGCAGGAATGAGTTTAGTTCCATCCACATTGGTAGTACCGGGAACTGTAGGGGCAACATAATTCTGGCCAACATTAGATTCGTCTGGCGGTGTGGGGGTTGGATGAGTTGCGACAGCCTGAGTTGCGCCTTGGTTCGCCGCATCTTTTTGGGCTTGAACTCCATCGTCGCCAGAACCGAGGGATGGTTTTACTTGTAACGTATCGTCATCCTCACCTGCCGCTCCTGCACCGGGCACCGTGCCGCTTTCTTGGGCTGGCGCTGATGTATCGATAGGAGTATATGGACTAGCGTCAGTAGAAAGATTTTCATATCCGGACACCGGAGCATAGGCAGGTGTATAGACAGAGGGTGGTGCCGGCGGGGCATCAGACACTTGTTGTGGTGCGTACGTGTATGGGCTTGGGGATTGAACTGATGATGCTTCCAATAGGTCACCTTCAATAGGTTCAGGGAACTCCTCTCCACCATCGTTCTCGCCCGAGGGTGTCGAAGGTACGGGGGCAAAATCAGTAGCAGGAGGGGTAGCAAACGGGACACCAGTATCAGGTTCGCTAAAAGCATCCGCCCCTGGTAGTATAGGTGCCGAATCGAACGATGAGGGGGTTACACCTTGGTCAAACGTATCAGCAGGGGCGGTATCGTCCGGCACCGATACATCACCTACATCGCTGCCGCCATTGTCACCACTAGTATCAAAATTTTCTCCACTCCCATTATCACCGCCAGTATCTTCATCCTGGGCAAGTAGGGGGCGCATGGGAGATGTGGCAAACTGAGACACTGCCGCCATAACCGGCGCCACGTTCAGTAAAAAAACAACCCCAATAACAGCTCCTTTAAAAAAGTGCGAGGACCGCATGTGATAAGTATAACTTACGCCACCGGCACCTCAATATGCGGAGCGACCGGAAGGGCTGCTTTTTGTTTTTTGACCATTTCGATGACACGCTCGACAAGCTTTTTAGGGTCTTTGTCGAAGATTACAAACTCACTTCCACGGTGGCCGTTGTCGAGTATGTTCTTGAGCACATCGTCGGTTGCCCACGAGCCTTCCAAAATCCCTATCGGTTTGCCGTCTTCAAAGGCGACGGTAAATTCGTGTATAGTGCCGATGCGCCCGCAGCCAAACAACATTGCGTCGGTCGAATGGGTAAAGATAATGTCGCGGCCGGGGTATCCGAACCCTGTGTAAAGGATTAGGTCCATATATTCCAATGGCAGATTGTACGTTTCGATATGCTCGCGGGGTGTTGCAGCTGGCGAGAGGCCAACCGACACACCGCCCGCGGCTGTTGCACCCATCGCCGCCCACATCGGGAAGCCGGTGGTTGCACCTGTCAGCAAAATTGCACCCTGCGTGGCAATTTGTTTTCCAAGCTCTATACCAAGGTCGTATGCATCGGGGCCGCAGTGGCCGGTTTCGGCTGCGCCCGAGACTCCAATTTTTATTTTCTGCTGGTCGTTCTTCAAATCCATTTAGCAATTATAGCTCGAGTTCGGCTTTACTCCCCTCTTCGGGTGCTGTTGCATGCAGCCCAGCATAGTCGCGGATACGCTGCACCAAAAACGCCGACGATGCTGGTTCGCCCATTGTGACAAATACTTCCTTAAGCGACGGGCCAATTTTTTCTACAAATTCCAGCAACTGCGCACTGTCCATGTGTGCCGAATAACTGTAAATTGTTTCAACGCGGCAACGCACCGATATCTTTTGGCCCTTAATGGAAACATTTTTATTCCCTTCGGCGAGTTTGCGGCCAAGGCTCCCCGCCGCCTGATACCCCACTATCAAAAGTGTGGAGTTTTTGTCGGGCAAAATTTCTGCCTCGTGGCTTACAACGCGCCCGCCATTGCTCATACCGGAGCCTGCAATAACAATCTTTGCCCCGTGGTGCGCCGCAATTTCGCGCGATTCGTTCGCGTCATGCACATAGTGCAGTTCGGCGAATCGGAAGAGATGTTCCCCGGCCTTGATGCGTGCCTGCATCGCCTCGTTAAAATATTGAGGATATTCTTCGTAACTCTCCGTTATTTTTTCTGCCAAGGGCGAGTCAAGAAAGACCGGCATTGACGGGACTTTTTTATCCATCAAAAGTTCACGGATGTCGTACAGCAAATCCTGCGTGCGCTCGGTCGAAAATGCGGGGATAAGCAGCGTACCCCCACGGGTTGCGACATCCTTAATATATTGGGCGAGTGCGGCAACGCGCGTTTCCCTGTCCTTATCTTTTTGTATTTTGTCGCCGTACACGCTTTCCATGACAAGATAGTCAATGCCGGCTGGATTCTCGCACAAGGGCAACAATGGTGAATTGCCTCCGCCCAAGTCCCCGGTAAATACGATTGATTTTCCACCGCGGGTGAACTTGGCCATGGCTGAGCCTAAAATATGGCCACTGTCCAAGAGTTCGACGGTAAAGCCGTCTGAAAGTTCAACTGGTTTGTGATACGGGACTGTATCCCATTGCGAAAGCGCCTGTGCGATATCATGTTCGTCATAGAGCGGCTCTTTGCCAATCTTGAGCGCGGTCTTGCGCGAAAGCTCCATCGCGTCCATAAGCATGGGGCTCGCCAGTGCCTTTGTTGCCTCGGTTGAAAGAATCCGCCCCTTGTAACCGTCCTTAACCAATTTTGGAATGCGCCCAATGTGGTCGATGTGCGCATGTGTGTTTATTAAATGTGTAATGCTACCCGGGTCAAATGGAAACGGCTTCCAGTTAGCATCATCAAACGAATGTTCGCCCTGAAACAATCCGCAGTCTATTAAAAAACTAGCCCCTCGACCTTGCTCGGGGGTGCTTTGCAACAAAAAGTTTGAACCCGTAACGGTCCCTGCTCCTCCAAAAAAGTAGACTGTTGATTTTTGATCCATACCGAGCTTATACGGAAACTCCCGCGCAATGGGCGCGAGAGGCTCAGTGGGACCAGGGAAGCAAGTGTCTACTGTTAGTAACAGGTGGGTGTTCTGTGCGCGACCTTTACGGTCGTACAACTCCAAACTCCCGATAGATCACTTAAGGACATTTGCCTCCTCGGTCCTGTCCCAATTGTATCATAAGGGCAAAAAGCGCAATTATTTGGCTAAAGGATGAGGTATATTCAAATCCTTGCAGATCTTGAGTGTGATCCAGGTACCTATCTCCGTATGCCGCGGGATACTAGTCTTTCGTTTTGTATGGCGATGAATATAAATCGTGTGATTACTTCCTTCGCGAAAAAATTGACAGTCGTGCTGTTCGAGATATTGCAGAAGCTTATAGCGCTTCATTCAATACAAAACGCTCACGGCGTATTGTGCCTCGGTGTGATTTTTTTGAAATTTCGCGATTACATTCCAGCATGAGCTGAAGTGCATCCTTCAGATTTTCGCGCGCCTCTCTCATCGTCCGCCCTTGCGTATTTACGCCTGGTATTTCTTCAATCCAAGCCGCTATCCACTTCCCGTCTTTTTTAAACGCAGCGGTATACATGCATTTATCGTAACACAACTAGATGAAATATTTCTAAACTACTCGTCTATGCCGAAACGCTTGTATTTGAAAATCGATTTTTTGTTGAACCAGTGTGCAATTTCGTGCTTTGCTTCTTCAGGGGTTTCGGATGCGTGGACCAAGTTGAAGACCGCGCGGCGTTCGGTGTTTGCAGAAATTGCAGAGTCGGCTGAATAGTCGCCACGAATTGTTCCCATCTCTGCCAAGTACGGCATGGTCGGGCCCGCAATTTTGCGCACCATATCTATTGCATGCACACCCTGCACAACCATCTTTACCATCGGTGCCGAAATCATAAAGTCGATAAGCCAGCCACGCACCGTCTTCCCTATCTTATGGAGATCATTGGTGCCGAAATCAGCTTTTACATCGTAGTCGTACTTAGTGTACGTTGCTGTCGTTTTTTCGCCGATGCGAGCGAGCCACTTTTCATCCTTTGGATAGTGCTTGTCCATCTCCGCGCGCGAGGGTTGGAACATTTCAAGCGCGATAATTTTTAAGTCGCGCTGCTCAAGGCGTTTAATAATCTCACCAACGAGGCCCTTGCGTACGCCGTCAGGCTTAATCATCACAAACGTCTTTTCCTCCTTGGGGCTTGTCATGGCGCTACTGTACAACACCACATGACCGTTCGCAAGAGTCTTCCTATCTACTAGAAGGGCGTCAAAATCTCGACGCCATCTTTTGTAAGTATGATAGTTTGTTCAAAATGACATGCGCGGGAGCCGTCTTTTGTGGAGTAGGTCCACTCGTCGTCTTCCAAAACGATTTTTGGGGCACCTTCAGCAAAAATTGGCTCAATAGCGATGACCAACCCTTCGGGCATTTTTTCACCCTCCCCCGCAACACCTGTGTTCCCAATGTATGGTTTTTCGTGGACATCTTTTCCAACCGCGTGGCCGCCCAATTCTTCCACAACCTGATATCCATATTTTTTAGCGATCGCTTCAACGGCGGCACCAATGTCGCCGGTATATCCGTTTGCCGAGGCAGCCTTCACACCTGCGGCAAGTGCTTCGCGTGTAGCATCAAAAAAACGCTGTGTCGATGCATCAGCGTTGCCAACACACACGGTTATTGCCGAGTCAGTAAAAAATCCATTGTATGCAACGCCCAAGTCGAGCGTGATGATGTCGCCTTCTTTCAAAATTTTGGTTTCAGATGGAATGCCGTGCACGACTTCTTCATTTACCGATGTGCAGAGTGCCGCGGGGAACGGATAGCTGCCGCCTGATGGCTTGTAATTCAAAAACGCCGGCACGCCTCCGCGCTCGCGAATCATTTTTTCCGCAAATAAATCAAGCTCGGCGGTTGTGACCCCTACTTTTACTAATTTTGCAGTTTCTTTTAATACATCAGAGAGAATCTTTCCTGATATACGAAGCTGCTCTATTTCTTCTTGAGTTTTGGCAATCATAATTCTTCTCTTTCTTTTCTATTTATTGGAGGCCAAGCTGCGTCAAAATATCTTTTTGAACTTCCTCGACTGAGCGCTCGCCATCAATGTCGATAACCTTGTAGTCACTCTGTGTGCGGAACCACGCAATGTTGGGCATCGTGTCGCGGCGCGACCACTCGAGCCGCGTGCGGATGCTTTCTTCGGTGTCGTCATGACGGCCGCGCTTGAGCAAACGTTTTACGGCCTCTTCGTCTGAAATGTT
>Ga0206876_1170_pt1 | contig 16632 bp, 20 predicted proteins | sample Alteio_BWOrgCont_10_FD_152619 | JGI IMG/M metagenome (GOLD analysis project Ga0206876, IMG submission 152619) | Enriched cells from forest soil in Barre Woods Harvard Forest LTER site, Petersham, Massachusetts, United States -... | ecosystem: Environmental > Terrestrial > Soil > Temperate forest >...
AGTCGTTCCGCCGGTGGTTGTCCCTCCTGCCGTGGATCCGGTAGCGGTGGTCGACGCCGGAGGCGTGGTCGAAGCAGGGGGAACCGTGACCACGGTTACCGTTGTCGAGCCGGGCGGGTTCGTCGAAGCAGCAGGCGCTGGAGCAGCGGTCGTTCCATCCGTTGAAACGAACCACTGGTCGGGGTAGTAGGGTTTCTGCACGACGACTACCCCTAGCACTGCCCTCATCTTCGCGACTAGCAGACCGTATCCCTTGTCTATCGGAACGATCTCCTGAAAAGAAACCTGCTTCGTGCTCAGCTGCTCGCCGAAATACACCTTGATATTGAGCTGGTCGAAAATGGCCTGCGCGACGGATGCTGCGGACACATTCTGTACGCGAAACATCATCGAAAGAACAGGAGGGCCTTTTTTGGGATCTGAATTCCCGGGCAATACTTTCACAGAAAAAATGGTCGCTTTGGGATCGATGGTAGGCGTCTTTTGGGCCACTGGCTGCTTAGGTTTGGGATCGGCAGTGATGCAGCATTGGCAGGTCTTGCCGGCGCCCATGCACGGGCAGACCTCAGGAACCTTGGTCGTGGACTTCTGAACTTTGCATGGCTTGCCGTTGGCGCCGCAAGTGCATTTGTGAGCCTTTCCTGTCTGCTTTTGCCCGCTTGCTGTCGCGATGCACTTGCACCGCATGAATGAGGGAACAGGTGGTTTCGTTTTCTTCTTGTTGGGAGAACCTGTTCCACCCGCATGAATCGCGGAGCCAGAAAAAGCGAAAAGAACGATCGAAATAGCACAAGCGAGCGCGACCCTAAACAATCGATATCCTCCGAAAAAGCAGCCGTTCTCCTGTTACAACAATGAATCGATCAAATAATCCAATTAGGGAACGGGCTTTCACAAGGAAAATCGTTCTGATGCCATTTTATGCATTGTTCATAAAAAAAGCTAGTGCTCATCACGTTTACAAGTTTTCTTCGAAATCGTTCACTCACTTCACTTCGAACACTTACCGTCGGTGAGATAGGTGCAAGACACATGTAGCCCATATTTTGAACCCAAAAACCTGATCTCACGTTCGTTCCGCTCCGTCTGCAACCAACGCCGAGTCCGGGACACGACCCGTTTCGACTGAACATACCGACCTTACGATAACGAAGGAGTGTTAGTATTGTTGATAGTTGAAAATGTTATTATTAACGTCTGTTACGGCCGTTTCGACAAGTAATAGGCGGTGAAGAGATGCCTCAGAGCGGATTTCATGGTTTAGTGGGACTGGCGACCTCCCGGGCGCTGATCGCCAGAGTTCCTTCAACTGCCCAAGTCGGATTTGCGTTTGGAACGGTTCTCGGCGCTGTGCTGCCGGATATCGACCTCTATCCCGCCGCTGTCGCTGCGCTCGTCGATCCTAAACATGCCACTGAAGAGCTTCAGATTTTTCATCGCACGGCCGCTCACAGCATTTTCGTGGTGGTTCTCTTTGCCCTCATGGGATTTCCTTTTGGTGGAAACCTAAAACTGCGTTGGACTCTTTGGGGTCTGTCGATTGGCGTATTGACCCATGAAGTTCTCGATGTCTTCTTCTGGTTTGCGAAGATAGATATCATGTGGCCGTTTAGCCACTGGCCCGCCCATTGGTTCGCCACGATCAACATCTGGGCTCCGCATGACAAACAACTCGCAACCGGTCTTGCGCCTAACTTGAGGGACGCTTGCGAATTTCCAGCGTTCGCGCTGTTCCTCGCAGCGATACGTTCCATCGTGACCATCCAAGGACGTCCTCAAGCCGCATTGACAAAGCAGATATGGTGGGAACGAATGCTCTGGGTCTACTTCTTGGTCGCCCTCATCGGTTCATTTCTGAACGTCGAAAACCCCCAGTTGCAGCAGAAAATCATCTTCGTACCAATTTTGCTCGCCGTGCTTCCCTATTGCTGGTCGCGCATATGGGTCTATCGGGAGGAAATTGCAGCCTGGAGCCGACGTCCTAGCGTTGCGAAGGAGGAAGAGTGACAAAGTGGCATGATTGGGACGGCACCATCCGGTGCAATCCAAGCTCGATCGAGTATCCGACAACCGAACAAGAGGTCGTTTCGATTGTCCAGCGCGCGCTAGAACAGGGCACGACGCTGCGAGTGTTTGGCGCAGGCCATTCTTGGTCGCCGCTTGTTAAAAGCGATGGCATTCTAATCAATTTAGATAGGTTGGTCGTGCCGCCGAGCATCGTGGGGAATCTGGTTACCGTCTCGGCCGGCATGAGGCTTCGAGATCTGGGGCCGTGGCTTCAGCAGAAGGGGCTAGCCTTGAAAAATCTTGGAGCGATCACGGCGCAGTCGATAGCCGGCGCTGTGGGCACCGGTACACACGGAACGGGCAGGGAATTTGAGGTCATCGGCTCCCAAATCACAAGCATGCGGATCGTCGACGGGAAAGGGGTAGCCCGGGACGTGGGTTCTGCAACTGAGATGGCGGCGTTTAGGCTCAGTCTTGGATGCCTCGGCGTCGTCGTGAGCGTAACGATCGAATGTGTGAAGGACCACAGCGTCGAACTCTTGCAAATACCGATGGAGTTCGACGAGTTCTTGAAAAAATTCGAGCACCTTTACGTCGAGAACGAGCGCGTTCGCGCGTACTGGTTCCCTGGCTCAAAGCGTGTGTTCGTGAACACCATGAACACCGTGCAAACCCCCTCCAAGCCTGGATCAATCTACCCATGGTTCGAAGCTGTGGTGAAGCGTCAGGTGCTAATGGGGGCATTCTGGCGGCTGGGCAGCGCATGCGAGCCGCTTATTCCAATGCTCAACGGCCTGCAAGAAACGATTGGATATAAGCGCGGTAAGAGGTTGGGAAGGGTGTTCGATGCGATTACCACTCCAATGCCTCCCTTTCATCAAGAAGCCGAGGTGGCCATACCGATCGAGGATGGACCGGCGGCCGTGCAAGCCTACGGGCGCCTGGTCAGGCAGAAGGGTTACAAGGTGAACGTGCCTTCGGAGATCCGATTTGCCCACTCCGACGACATCCTGTTGAGCCCAGGCAACGGCATGAAGGCGTGCTACATTGGCGGCTACACAGCCACTTATCGCCGAAACGATCCTTTCTTCACGGACTTTTACGACATGCTGAAGGGCGACTTTCGAGGTCGCCCGCATTGGGGCAAAATCGACGCGCCGGATCGAAAAACAGCCATGGCGATCTACCCAGGGTTCACATCGTTCGAAAAGATTCGGAACCAATGCGACCCACAAGGCGTCTTCGCCAACTCTTACATAAAGGAGCTGTTTGCTCTCTGAGCATCTTTCTTTGGTCGGCGGGGTTCGCTAAGGCTGTCCTAAGACCTCGACGATTTGGCTAGTTTGACTCGAAGGCGAACCGGCCAGAATATCCAAGGAATGCGATCCGGTCGAAACAGCCTTCGTGAGCGACAATGAACTCAGCGGCGGGTCTGATGTAACTTGAAAGGGCGTACCGACCTGCGCAAGCTTGGAAAGATCGAAAGTGACCACGGAAGCTTGGCCTGGACTCTCGACAACGAAGCGAACATTGTTGGTGCCGTTTATTGGGGCGGCGATCGATTCGGTGGTGTTCGCGGGAAAGGAAAGCTTTGCTAGAACGGTTCCTGAGGTGGGATCTAGGACATGGCCATCGTCGGTGACGATTTTGCCATTCGCCCAATGAATGTTGTTGCCGACGGTAGTAAGCGTTGTCGAAACCATGCTGTTCACCGTCAAACCACTCGAAGAGATGGTGGCAACCGCGTACATTCCGGTGGAGGGGTTCAGACCATAAAGTTGATTCCCTTTCGGGTTAATGCAAAAAGTGCTGCCAATCTGATCTGAACTTTGAGCACTGGACGAATTGACGACGGATGTTTCGTATGCTCCCGCATTAACCGTGTCGATCACGAAACCGTTCGGCGAATGAGGAAGTCCTTGAATCTCTACCGGCGTTTGCCCGCTGGGCACCGAAAACACTGGTGTGACCGTGTCCGTCGACAGCACCAACTGTTCGACTTCGTAGGAAGCGCCCGTTTGGCACACAACGAAAAGCGATTTCCCATCGCTCGCCGTCGCAAGCAGCCAGGCTCCCGTTATTGTCGCAGCCACATTTGTCATCTTGATGGGCGCTCTCACGGAAAGCTGAACGACGCCTTGAGTGCCAGTTTGGGTGGCCGCATAGGCGCTCGAAGTCGCTTGGTCATAATCGATGTCGTAAGCGAGCAGGTTCGCGTACAGAGCGGACATATGCCTGCTTTGGCTACTGCCGCCACAGCCGCTGGTTGCAACACAAAAAGCGCATGCCAAGAATCCTAAGAGCGGCAAGCACGGTGTACGCAGCAGGGTTGCGGTAGGCAAAGCTTCAAGAATCGTTAGATTTCGTCGATCGTGGTTCATTTCGCTATTTCTCGAAATCGATTCTTTCCCTTCGTACGTTTCACCGACAGGTGGCAAGTCTCTCAAGGCTAGGAGGTCTCCTTAGCAACTCGAATCTAATCTGTAATTTCTTGCCAGTCGATGGTATGCGCAATAACACAACTTAATCTTAATTCAGACCTGCGTAAGACTAACGATGAAAACTGGATTTGTCAAGAACCTGGAGCGTGTCATTATGCGGTCGCGCTAGGCAGACTAGGGCGATAAAGCTCACGGCTTTGTCGGAGCAAAAATGCTTCGGCTGCCCCGAAGCTTGCAGCAAATAGGCAAGCCGCATCTGAGGCCGTTGTAGGAGACAATCGACTTTTGCCTGAAAACCGCCTGCCTCAGAGCCAGACCCTGATCGATTCGGGTGCGCGCCTCATTCGCTTGCCACACACTGGCTCCGGACGCGATCACCGCCGAACGGCGAAGGCAGTCACGCCCTTAGCGATTACCGTTCGTTTGGACGAATGGCCTATGGCGATCCTTTCGAGCAGTCCCACCTTTCCCAAAATCCAAAAGAAGTGGCTGCCATCCTGCGAGTAGGCAGGGGTCTTCGTGTCCGTCGTGCCGGCAAGCTCGGACGTCTTACCCGTGACCATATCGCCGATGGCAACGCAATGCCTCGTCCAGTGCTCCCCATCGTCCTGGGCGCGATACTCTTCGAGATAGTGTCGCCCGTCTGGCGACCAACTCGTCAAGTCGCTAGTTTGCCAACCGCCTGCAGCCCAGCCAGACGGCACTTGCTTTCCAGTTTCGGCGTCGTATAGACGGGTCGGTCGGGACTCCACGACCCCAGACGCGAGGGCGGTGGTGCGTCCGTTGGGCGAGAAAGTGTTGTCGCCACCCGGGAATCCGTGAAGCACGTTTCGAGTTTCGAGGCTGGGATACGCGATCACCTTGGAGAGCGTGTCTTCGTTTTCGCCCCTAAACGATAGGACGAGAAGCTTTCCGTTTGGCGACCAAACAGCGCTTCCTGCAGCTTTCCGCGCCAACAATGCCTGCGAGTGATCCTTTGTCCTCACAAGATAAGCGGCTTCGAACCAGGGCCCGGTGGGTTTCTGCTTGTTCTCCGGATAGCTGACAAACACGACGGCGGCCGAACCGTCTGGCGAGTGAACGGGCGGGAAGTTTGCGTCCACGTCTGCCGATCTTTGGATCTTGGCTCCATGGACGGGCTTTACGACGCCAAACAGTTTATAGAAGGAGGATATTGCTATCTTGCCATCGCTCGTCCAAGACAGTGCGAGGTCGTCCGGGTTTCTCGGGTTGAGCTTGCAAATGAGAAGAGGCCTTGCGCCCTTCTCAGGAGCCCCGGACGCCGTGCAGGGCAAAACGTAAAGGCCACCCTTCTTCACGTAGGCGATCTGAGCCGCACATGAGGAGGCAAGTATCAAACTGCAAGAGAACCCGATGAATCGACTTCGCACAACGATAGATTAACGGTTAAGCCTGCGACCTGCTCCGCTTGAATTCGAACGCCTTCCGCCATACCCTCAAGGGCGCACCTTGAAGGCTCGGTGGACCGCCGGGGATACGTAGGTGAGGGTCATGGCTAAGGTTGAGGAACCGTTCGCGGCGGTCAGCGTTAGCTCTTCGCTCGTGTTATAGGCGGCGCCTCCCTGGTAGGTAACTGGTGAGCCAGCGGTCGGCGTGACGGTAACCGTGGCGACGCCGTTTGGGCCGATGGTGCCGGACAGCGTCGAATTCCCGCCGCCCCCAGAAGGTGAGATCGTCCCTGAGACGTTTCCAGATGAATCGATCTGCACCGAGCCGGTCCCCGTCACCCCTCCCGAGGCCGCGTAGGTTCCCGAATAGTTTCCATCCCATAGAGCCGCATTCGTCACGCCCAACGTGACGGGGATGGGCGTGTTGCTGCCGGCCGCGTAAAAGGCGACCTGAATGACCCCTGAACCGACAAACTGCATCGATCCAGTCTCCACCGTCGCCGAACCAGACGTCGGAGTAAGGGTTATAGAAGCGTTACCACCATTGTCGACACTGCCCGCAACAGTCCAGGCCCCCGTGCCGCCCGTGACCTGGGTCTCGGTGCCCGTAATGTTGTAGCTATTATCGATGTTGAGGGTTATCGAGAATATGCCGCTAGAATTGATCCCCGACCCTTCATACGCGCCCGTGAAGTTGGGCTGACCACACTCGAAACAGTGATGGTCCCCTCCGCAACCCACCAGGCCCATGGCCAAAGCCAAGAATCCCACCACTCCACTTAGCAAAATGCGACCGTTCATCATCTTCAATTAGCTATCCGCTGGTTTTGACGAGCGAAAGCCCACTTGGCTTCCATATTGACGCAAAGGCTGCCAGAGACTTCAGCCCGAATCCTCCAAAATGTAAGCGATGACCTGATTTGGCAGCTGGAGCATCAACCTTCTGATCGGAGCAGTCCAACCCCTTTGCGTCGGTCAGCCTCTGGAGCGAGCCAACTAACTGGATGGCGAACCACTTATTGTCGGTCTCAGTTTTAGGCTTTGATGTGTAGACCGGTTTGGCTCAGATTCGAACGCCTTCTACCAATAAAAGCGCACGGTGCCGCTCGGCGCCGCCAGGAAGTTTGGGGCTTGGCTTGTGGTCTTTCGTGACTCGCCACCAAGGCGTCACATCGGACTTTCCGTCGGCTCGATCTTCCTCGGCCGCCTCAGCGACCAGTTCCCAGCAGACTCTGGCCGAGTAGGGACACGTCACGTCTGCCTCGGAGGCATCGGCAAGTGTTTTCCGCAGCTCTAACAAGGTCTTAGCCTCTCCATACGGAATCTCGGAGATCGCCTTCTGAACCTGCAAAGGCGATGGAATGAGCATCGTCTTGGCCTTAAAGCGGGCAGCTTTCTCAGGCTCTAACACAGCCACCACGGACGGCCCGGCATCGAGCATTCGTTGCCGAGCAGACACGTTCTGCAGGACCTTCATGACCTCGATTCTATCACCGCGCACAACAGTCGGCCCTATCGACCTTTGGATTTAAACTGCATCTCAAGCGCCCTAAATTCCGCGATCCTCTTAAGAAGCCCGCTCGGAACGGGCTTCTTATAGGAAAACCGGATCGTGTCCTTTACAACTTTATGCTCCGCAAGCTCTTCAGAGAAGGCTGAAACAAGCGCCTCCGAAGCTGGATAAACCGAGTAGTGACTCTTCCAGCCCGCAAGAAAGATCACGGCCTTTCCGTCGACCTTGTAGCAAGGCATGTTGTAGGCGATGCACTCCTCGGCATTTGGCAGAGCGGATCGGATCGCATCGCGAACCTCCGACAGCGCGAGCGCAACGTCCTGGGTCTGCCACCCGAGATACTCGTCCACCGATCCAAATGCCGAATTAGCCATGGGATTTCAGTTCAGCGTCTCCAGCCTAACATAGCTATCTTCCATCCCACTCTCCATGCCGGTTGCCAACATCTCCTCTAGCGCCTCCTTACTCGGCAGATTCATGCGAAGAGTCATCAATGTTCCGCCGTCGCGGGGCTCAAAGGTCGTTTCGACATGGCTATCCGGCGTCGGATCCGGCAGGAACATCCTCTGAACTTGGCTAATCTTTGAGAAGGGACAAAGCTCGGTGAACTCTCCTGTGAGATAGAACCCCTGCCCGTCCTCGTTGACCCACTCATACCGAATCTGTCCGCCCACTTTGTTCTCGGAAACGCAGACAGGCATGGACCAGCCTTCGGGGCCGAGTAGCCATTGCTGAAGAAGGCTCGGCTCCATGTGGGCTTTATAAACCGATTCGGGCGAGGCAGCGAACTGCCGCGTGAACACCGCTTGGGTGTCCCCAACTCTTTGAAGATGAAGTTTGCTCATGTGAATTTCTCCTGCTATTGCCCTTCGAGAGCCTCAAGAACACGATCCAGACGGTCGTAGTTGGTTTCCAACGCCTTCCTCAGCATCCCCAACCACTCATCGATGCCATCCAAAGCCGTCGCCGATAACCGGCGCGGGCGTTTCGAGCCTTCCACCCGACTCTCAATAAGTCCAGCCTGCTCCAGCACGGCAAGGTGCCGTGAAATAGCTGGCTGGGACATGGCGAAGGGTTTCGCGAGGTCGAGAGCGGTCGTCTCCCCTTGACAGAGCCGGGCAAGAATTGCCCGTCTGGTAGGGTCGGCCAAAGCTGAAAAGGTGGCATCGAGGTTAATCATGCACGTTCTGTTATATAGCTATTTAATTATATAGTAAAACGTGAGAAAGCGAAACGGTATTGGTCATTAGATTTCAGAAACGAGAGCGGGCCGGAGTCACCGCTTTCCCTAACCTGAAAATAGATTCTTCGCCCGTTGTCTGCGCGTTGGCCAAGGTGGTTCGGAAACCTGGCTTCGGTGAACCGAATGGGTTGTATCTCGTAGAGATTTCGTACATTAGCCCACGGTTGTCGCGCGAACGCGTGGCTACCGTGGGTGGGCATGGGGTTCCGAGTCCTACCTCGTAGAGGTTGCGTAACCAAAGCCGAGGCTGTCTCTTCCATTGAGGAATGGACGGTTCCAGCCCACGTACGCAACCTCTACGAGGTAGGTGGTTGGACCCTGCCGATCCCCCGGTAGATCCGCTCGCGCGGCCCAACCGGGGGCTAATGTACGTAACCTCTACGAGGTAGCCAGAAGGAACTTGGGGCCGATTCAAATCAGCCTCACCGATTTTCATCGACGCTGGTGAACTCTGTTCATGCGTTCAAGACAGCAACTCGGGCAACGATCATGATGGACCAGCCGGTATTACGCGTTCCCGGCGACAAAGCAAGCCTCTAACGACTCTTCCTCACCGACTTCCAGTCCAAACAGCCCCTCCAAAACCTCTCGGAGGTCCTCCGCGCTGTTGATCTCAGTCTCGCTCAAAACATCCGGTCCTTTCCGGTGGATAAACCGATCATTAAAAATCGCGAAACGCGATCCATCGGACTCTGCCCTTGCCACCACTAGATTCTGTTTGAACATCCCTTTCGGGCTCGTGCTCGTCCACCAACTGCCCACTTCCCGGTCGATCAGAGGCATCGATTCCTTGGTGAACTGATACACGTCCGACCAGCCCTCTGAACCGAAGATCTGATGCGCGAAGCGGCCGTTTTTCGCCACAATCCGCCGCTGGTCGTGAGGCGTGTCTTGAACGACGTCGAGATCGAACAGGATCGGCGTTGTGAGCGACATGCTGCCGACGCCAACGTCCGCCAACCAAAGAACTCCGTCGATTTTCACTTGCAAAAACAAGTGCGTCAGCGGAGTGATCACGTCTTCCGGAACGCCGATTCTCACACGTGCGGCGAGGGGCGTCACTTCAAAGCCGATCTGCTGGAGCACCTCCAGTAGAAACCCGTTCTGCTCAAAGCAGTATCCGCCTCGACGGCGATTCACGATCTTGTCCTGAAGCGAAACCGCGTCGAGCAGGATGGGTTTGCCCATCAACACATCGAGATTCTCGAAGGGAACGCTGCAGACGTGAGCGTTCATCAGAGCCCGAAGCGTTTCCAAGTCCGGTCGGAAGGCGCCGCCATAACCAATCCGCTGTCGGTACGCGTCGAGATCGATGGGATCGCTCATCCCGTTCAGTCTACAAGAGAGACTTGCGACGTCCACTCCGACACGCGATCGCAGCCGAAATCCCTGCAAAGAGTTTCCCTGATCTGAGAAAATCGAAAGGATCGATGATCCCTGGTCAAGTGTTTCGCAGCAACACCAATCTTTTTGTCGGCCTTTTTAGCGTTGTGTTTTTTCAGGCTATTTTCGGCGTCACTCCCGCGTACCACCTCATCACTCATACACCTTGGTACGAGACCAGCCGCCACGGAACGACCATCCGGCCTGCCTCGGACGGCGAGATGTACATGATCCTAGCTTCTGGCTGGTTCTTCACCCTGCTTGGCTTGTGGCTCATCCTATCCTGGAAGAACGAAGTTGTGGAAGTCGATTCGGACGGGATCGTTGCTCGTAATTCACTTGGGCTCGAGAAGTTTCGAGCGGAGTGGCCGCTCGTGGATCGGGTGGCGATCCGCAGGGGACGAAAAGGCGCGGTCATCTTCGACGTCTACTCGGGCGAAAACAAAATGAGCTTCCCCGGCATGATCACCAAACGCCCAGAACTAGTGGAGATCATTCGTACCCAAGCGACCCATGCCGACTTCAGCTCTTGGGCCAGTTTTTGACTTAGATGTGCGCTGAGCCAGCAAACTAAAGAGCAAGAACGGCCCTATCGACCGTGCAGAAGGAATCTATCGAAAAACCCAGCGTAGGGTTATTTCGATGGCGATCCGACCAGCCACCATCGACGACGCCGAAGCGATCGTCGAAGTTCACATTCAGTCTTGGAAATGGGCTTATCAGGGCGTGGTGCCCGAGGAGCTTATGAAACGCGTCGAAGACCCCGGAAGAATAGCGCGCGTTAGGCAAATGTGGGACCCAAACCGCGTCAATCTCGTCTCGCTCGACGATCAAGGCGCCATCGTCGCGTTCGCCAGAGAAAACCTGCCGCCCGGACTCGACGGTTACGACTGCGAGATCGGCTCCTTGTACGCTCACCCCGGCCATGCCCGGCATGGTCACGGGAGAGCCTTGGTCCGCGCTATGGCCGCAACCTTTGCCGAACGGGGCGACGTTTCCCTTTGCATTCACACCCTGAAAAACAACCGGATCGGCCGATCCTTTTACGAAAGGATAGGCGGCACGCTGGTGAAGGAAGACAAGTGGGAAGGCTTGGACGCCGTGTGGTACGGCTGGCCAGACGTAGCTACTCTCGCTCAGAAGATCTAGGCGTCGCTGCCATTTCGATACAGCCATACCCGAGTAAGTGGCCGATCGAGTCGTTCACCCATGGTTTCGCTCGGTTCGCGTGAAAAGACATCCACGCTCGGCCCGAGCCAGGGTCCATCGTGTACTCGAGCGTGCCAGCTTTTTCTCCGCGCTTCCTCAAGTGCAGATGCACGCTGCCGGGAAACCGGCTAAGCGTCGAGTCCAATGTCACTTCCAGGTCGAGCTCGTCGGCCCTCGTTCGAAAGCGAGCGGCGCAAGCGTCGGGATTCTCGCAGGATTCGCACAGAGCCACGATGTGCATGGAAGAAAGTATAGGACCCCATCGATAGAGACCAAAAGGTTGTCGGACCTTCCGGCCAAACCACAAGGTCCGACAACCAACATAACCAAACCCTGGCGAGTCCTTTAAATACCGCCCGACGCGACAACCGTCTGCCCAGTGACCCAGCCAGCGTCGTTCGACGCCAAGAACACCGCGACACGCCCGATGTCTTCGGGCTGCCCAATCCGTCCAAGCGGCGTTTGGGACAGCACATTCTTTTCGAAGTCGCTGCCGATGACGCCAGCCGTGTGCACTCCCTCGGTTTCGACCAAGCCCGGATTCAGCGAATTGACACGAATCTTACGCGGGCCGAGCTCTTTGGAGAGCGACTTGGTGACGGCATCGACCGCAGCCTTCGTCGCGCTATAGACCGAGCCGTTGGGCGATGGCGACAAAGCGACCACTGAGCTGATGTTGATGATGCTTCCGCCCGTTTCGTCGAACTCTTCTGCAGCTTTCTTGGAAGCCAACAGCAGCCCAAGGACGTTGACGTTGAACTGCCGATGGAAGTGATCTTCAGTCACGCCTTCCAGGGGCAGAAACTCGAACACGCCGGCATTGTTGACCAGTACGTCTAGCCTGCCAAACGACTGCTTGGTGCTGGAAAAGAGCCTGTCGATATCTTGCTGCTTCGACACGTCTCCTTGGACGGCGATAGCCTTGCCGCCGCTCTTCTCAATCTCCGACACCACCCGATCGCCGCCGGATTTGTCTGAGGAGTAGTTCACCACGACGATCGCGCCCTCGGCGGCCAAATGCTTGGCGATCGAGGCCCCGATTCCCTTGGAGGCTCCCGTCACGATCGCTACTTTTCCAGTTAGTTTCTTATCCATTTTTTTCTCGCAATCTCTGGTCGGTCCATACCAGGCAACGGCGCCCCTGAGCCTTCTCGCGGGTTGCCGGACCTTTCCCTTTTGCGTCCATGCCAGTCCGGCTACCCGCTCTCTCGATTATTTACCGATCGATATACATTTATAGACGACACGAACACAGCTTGTCAAGACGTTTTATACTTATAGGTATGAAAAACTCGAATGGACCCAGGACCGCTGGCAGGCCGCGCGAGTTTGACGTCGATCGAGCGCTCGATACTGCGATGCGGCTGTTCTGGCAAAAGGGCTACGAAGGCACGTCGCTTTCCGACCTAACGGACGCGATCGGCGTGAATCGGCCGAGTCTCTACGCGGCGTTCGGCAACAAGGAAGAGTTGTTCCGCAAAGTGCTGGACCGTTATGTAGAGCTGCAGGGTGAGGAAATGGGTACCGCACTATCCTTGCCTACGGCGCGAGAGGTGGCCGGGGCTCTGCTGCACAACGCCGCCAAATTCCTATCGCGTCCCGAGTCGCCCGGTTGCATGATCGTGCAAGGCGCGCTGGCATGCAGCGACAAGTCCGAAATGGTGCGCCACGAACTGTGTGCTAAACGAGAGGCGAACGTCGACATGCTGAGCCTTCGATTCGAAAAGGCAAAAATAGACGGCGAACTGCCCGATACCGTGAATGCGCCAGATCTGGCGCGATACGTGGTCACGGTGCTCAATGGCATGTCCGTCCAGGCAGCCACTGGAGCCAATGAGCAGGACCTTCTGAAGGTAGCCGAACTGGCCATGCGGGCCTGGCCCCGGTAGCATTTCCGGAGGGTTCCCCCTCTTGGAGGGGGAACCTACGGGGGGGTGTGACAATTGAGACCCCCTTAGAGCAGAAAGACATCGCGAAAAACAACACCAGACCCAGCCCGGCCCACAAAACCAAAGACTGTTGGCATAGATCCTGCATCAACCCCACCTCGGGAACGACGCCATGGTGGGCTTTTATATATTTGAATTTATCGTATCGATGGTTGCCGGCTGGCTCATTTACCGCTTGCTCAAGCCAGGTCTTGACTCGGCCAAGCCTAGGCATGGGGCGCTGATTCGTCTCAAAGGCACGTCCGGAGGAGCGCGCTGCAGGTTCCTGCGGCGGCGCGGAATCCGGTGGTACATCACCCCTCCCATCAGCACGGATCGACCGGGCCTTCTATTAGAAGGAGAACTGGTCATCGCCGAGGCGCCCAGCGAGAAGGGAACGCTGTTCTATCACGCTGTCGTTGAACTCGCCGACCCAAAAACCGGCGCCTACGCCCTTCGCCGAAGCTGAAATACGACCCGACCGGGTCCAAAGTCGATACTTCTTAACCCAACGGCGGTAACCTGAATCGGGCTATGGCCGAACCCATCGCGACGTTCAGCGCAGTTAAATTTATCTGGACCGAGTCGAAGCCAATCCGTACTTGGCTCTGGTCGAAGCTTCCTTTCGCAGCCGATGCCCGTAAAAAGGAGGCCGCCGAAAACCATCTGGCCGACCTTCTCGAAGACTCCAATAAGCTTGCGCGCACTCTAGACCCGGAGCAGGCCGACGCCGCTATCGACAAGAGGGTCGCCCAATTCCGCGTGGCCCTGCTCCAAGAGAAGATCCCGGAAGCAGAGGCCGACGTGTTGGCCGAGCGCGGCGCGATGTTCGTCAAACTGCTGGTCACCGGACCCATGGGCGAGTCCGCCATCCTGCGTGAGCGGTTCGGCCAGACAGAAATCGTGGTGCAACAGATGGAACGCTCGCTCGAACGGTTGGATAAGGATGCGATCTCGAAAGAAGCGTTCATTCGCCTCGAGGCTCGGTGTCACAGCATGCACACGGTTCTGATCGCGTCCCTCATCCTGACTGCGGTGGCGATTCTCATCTCGCTGGTGTCGCTCGTGGTCTCGCTTCGGGGACTTCATTGAACGCCCCATACATCGAGTTCGACAACGTTACCATCGTCCGAGGCGCCAAACGAGTTTTAAGCTCGCTAAGCTTGTCGATCGCACAAGGCGAACACATCGCGATCCTAGGCCCAAACGGCTGCGGCAAGAGCACGTTCATCAAGGCGCTCACGCGAGAGCTCTATCCCTACGCCGGCTCCGGCCATGTGCGCATCGCTGGGCAGGACAAGTGGGTGATCTCAGAGCTACGAACGGTCCTAGGCGTGGTGTCAGAAGGCCCGCCAGGCCCCTTACTTGGAGAGCCCACCGGACTGGAAATGGCAGTCTCCGGCCTCATCGGCACTTACGGAGTGCTGGTCCAGCACGAGGTCACGCCAGCCATGTGGGACCGAGGCAGACAGAGTTTGGACCTGGTAGAGGCGCTGCATCTCGCGAACCAGGAAGTCGACACCATGTCGACGGGCGAAAGAAAGCGAGTAACCATCGCTCGCGCCCTAGCGCCAAACCCCAAGGCCTTGGTCTTAGACGAGCCCACCAGCGGCCTCGACATGAAGGCCGCCAGCGAGTTTCACACCACGATGAGCCGAATCGCCAACTCGGGCGCCGCCCTGATCCTGGTGACTCACCACTTGGAAGAGATCGTGCCAGAAATCGACCGCCTCATCCTGCTTAAAGATGGCGCCGTCTTCGCCGACGGTCCCAGATCGGAACTGCTGCAAACCGATGTCATCTGCGAGCTGTTCGACGTGGATGACAAACGGCTGCGCAGCCAAATCGAGCACCGGCTACATAGTTAGGTCAAACTTAAAGGCGATGTCTCAATATGACCCTCGGCACAACTCCCGCACCATCGCGGAGGGCGCCGACAAGACTGCCAATCGCGCCATGCTCCGCGCGATGGGCCTCGGCGACCAAGACATGCTGCAGTCATGGGTGGGCGTAGCCAGCGTTTGGAACGAGGCTACGCCTTGCAATGTGAACCTGGACGAGCAGGCCGCAGTGGTGGCCGAGTCGGTCACCGCTTCTGGAGCCACCTCGCGCCGATTTAACACGATCTCCGTAAGCGACGGCATCGGAATGGGCCACGAAGGCATGAAGGCCTCGCTAGTCTCCCGCGAGGTGATCGCCGACTCGGTCGAGCTCATGATGCGCGCCCACTGCTACGACGCGCTCATCGGCATCGCGGGCTGCGACAAATCTCTTCCCGGGATGCTAATGGCGATGGCTCGCCTCAACCTGCCCAGTATCTTCGTCTACGGCGGCACCATCATGCCGGGCCGATACAAGGGCCGAGACGTCACGATCCAGGACGCCTTCGAGGCGGCCGGCGCCTACGCCGCTGGAAAAATCACCGCCGAAGAGCTTCACGACATTGAGTGCGTGGTTTGTCCGGGCGCTGGTTCGTGCGGCGGCCAGTACACCGCCAACACCATGGCTTGCGTGGCCGAGGCGCTGGGTATGGCGATCCCAGGCAGTTCATCCCCGCCAGCTCTGTCCGAAGACCGCCAAGCGTTCCTCAAACAGTGCGGCCCAACCATCGTGTCGTTGCTAAAATCCGGCCTCTTGCCTAGCCAAATCCTCACCCGGGAGGCGTTTGAAAACGCCATCGCCATCGGAGCGGCGACCGGCGGTTCGACGAACGTCGCGCTGCACATTCCAGCCATCGCGCACGAGCTCGGCATCGAAATCACTCTGGACGACGTCGAGCGAATCTCCCGAAGAACGCCCACTCTTGCCGACCTGAGACCTGGCGGGCGCTTCGTGATGCTGGACCTACACAAGGTTGGAGGCGTTCCGGCCGTCCTGAAGTCCATGCTAGACGCGGGCGTTCTCCATGGCGACTGCATCACGATCACCGGCAAGACGATGGCCGAAAACCTGAAGGACGTGAAGATCCCGACGGGGCAAGAAGTGGTGAGAACCACAGCCAACCCGGTCGACGCACATGGCGGCCTGGCCATTGTAAAAGGAAATCTTGCGCCCGATGGCGGCGTCATGAAGGTCACTGGCGTCAAGAAGCTTTCCCACACAGGTCCAGCTAGAGTGTTCGATCGCGAAGAAGACGCCATGGCAGCCGTTCAGCGGCGTGAGATCCAGCGCGGAGACGTACTGGTCATTCGCTACGAAGGCCCCAAGGGCGGCCCAGGCATGCGCGAAATGCTTGGCGTGACCTCGGCCATCGTGGGTCAAGGCATGGGATACGACGTCGCGCTCCTAACAGACGGACGATTCTCAGGCGCCACCCACGGCTTAATGGTCGGCCACGTAGGCCCCGAAGCAATGGACGGCGGCCCGATCGCGTTGGTGAAGGACGGCGACACGATCACCGTCGACGCCGAAAAAGGAGTGCTCTCAGTAGCGCTGTCCGACGACGAATTGACAAAGCGCAAAGCCGCCTGGAAGCCGATCGAACCCCACTTCAAGACGG
>Ga0206876_1171_pt1 | contig 16545 bp, 8 predicted proteins | sample Alteio_BWOrgCont_10_FD_152619 | JGI IMG/M metagenome (GOLD analysis project Ga0206876, IMG submission 152619) | Enriched cells from forest soil in Barre Woods Harvard Forest LTER site, Petersham, Massachusetts, United States -... | ecosystem: Environmental > Terrestrial > Soil > Temperate forest > O...
ATACAAATTATCATCTATTGTATTTCTCGTTTTAAATTTAATATTCATATCAGCCAATTCTGATATTGGTTTTAAGAATTTCTTTTTAATAGGACATATTGTTTGAGAATCAACTTTCGGATCCAATATATATATGGGTTCATCTTCTTGAATATTCTCAATATACATATATATCTTATCATTATTCATCTTGTGTGGCTTTTCGGATTTATATTTAGCTTTATCCTTATAACTTTGTTTCTTAAAACCGAATAAATCATAAATATTATATATTCCACTCACAAGTTCAAATTTCTTTCCTTTATTATGTTTAATAATAATGTGATCTTTCTTATCAACTTCTATTTTTAATCCACATTTATCATAATCAAAGGAAAATTGAATGGCATCAATGATATCTTCAATTGAATGATTACCATCATTTAGTTCAATTATATTCTCTTTTTCTTCTTTATCGTCATCATGTATTTTAAAAATAAATTGATTTTTATTTTTATTTATGTTTGTACCTTCAATTTTTGGAATTTTATAATTTGATATTTCAATTGATGTGATATTCTTATAAGTTTTTGCAAGTTCTGCTGTATAATCATTATATTTATCTGGTTCAGCAAAATTATTAGATTTTATTGTCAGTACATGGCTTTTGGAATTTTTACTATTTGAATCTGAAGATCCATTACTGTCATTATCTTCCTTATCTCCATTATCTCCATCGGTATCTTCATCACTATTGCTTAATTTTATATTTTTTGGTTTATTATTTATTTTTTTAACTGTTGGGATTATTTTGTTATTTTTTGTTGATTTCTTTGAATCTTCATCAGATGAATCATCTGATGAATCATTATCTGATTTCCTTGATGACAATTTTTTAGATGATTTTAAATTTATTTTTTTTGTTTCTTTTTCAGATTCCGAATCTGATTTTTTTGATGACAATTTTTTAGATGATTTTAAATTTGTTTTTTTAATTTCTTTTTCAGATTCCGAATCCGAATCTGATTTTTTTAATGATAATTTTTTAGATAATTTTACATTTGGTTTTTTGGCTTGTTTTTCTTCTTCAGAGTCAGATTCACTCTCTTTAGATGATTTCTTTTTAGCGATCGGTTTAACTTGTTTTTTTTGTGATTCGGCTACATTATCTTTCATTTTTTGAATAATCTTATCTAATTGTTTAGAGCTCATATTTTGAATTTGTTGTGGATTGAAATTGAATACATTTGGTTTTCTTGCAGTTGGTTCGTCATTTGATAATATATTTGTGGGGTTATTGTTGGGTTGTCCATGGAAGTTTAAATTATTGTTCAAATTGTTGTTGTTATTTAACATTTGTTGTTGCATTTGTAACATTTGATCAATACTCATGTTTGTGTTATTGTTGTTTGGTATTGTTGGTTGAATAGGGGACATTTGTGGATTAAAATTATTTGGTTTTTGTTTATCCACTGAAATACTTTGATTTCTTTGTTGCATCAATTGATTCATTTTTGCATTTAATTCTTGTTCTGTGGCTCCACCAGTCATTGACATCCTTTTATTTATATTATTATCGTTCATCGGCATATTCATTTGATTTCCCATTTGATTGTTGTTCATTGGCATATTCATTCGATTATTGTTATTCATTGGCATATTCATTTGATTACCCATTTGATTACCCATTTGATTGCCAATTTGATTGCCCATTTGATTACCCATTTGATTACCTATTTGATGATTCATCTGATTGTTACCCATATGATTATTACCCATTTGATTGTTGCCCATATGATTATTACCCATTTGATTAGGCATATTACCCATATCACTAATATTCATCCCTGTCATATCACTCATATTAAAATCCATCATTCCTCCGAGTGTTCCCATCATTCCAGGATCAAATGCGCTCATAGTACTATTATTATTTCCTTGATTCATCATATCTCGTGGATCTCTTGAACCTGATTCCATAAAATTATTCTGTGATTTATTACGATCTCCACCATCCAAAGAGAAATTTGGCATATTAGGAGGTGCCATGTTATTATTTGATCCGCGATAACTCATTTGATTTTCATTTGAATTCATCATTTGTTGTCCGTTTGGCGCACTTCCAAATCGTGGACCATATTCAGATGCCCTTGCTAACATCTGTTTATCTAAAGTATCTTTTGCACTACCTTTATTACCGTCGTTCCCAAATTCATTTACATTACCAAAAAACATTTTATCACCTCTTTCACCAGTTGTAGTAATATACCCTCCCGCCTCACCATTATCTTGTGGAATTGGAGCGAACCCACTATTGAAAGTTTCGTTTGCTGATCCCGGAAAATTTGTTTTATTCGACATTTTATGATCTGTAGACGGTCTTTTCATTATTGGCGCAGATCTTTTACCATGTAATTCTTCATCTCTATTTCGAATAACTTGATTAATTTCGTTAGGACGATGTGCACTTGATTCTGAATTTGATAATTTCTTTTTTGATACTTTTTTCTCGTAAATGCTAATACATTCAGTAACACTTTTTTTATTTAATTTATCAATAAATTCTGTAACTGACATACTTTTTGGTCTTTTACTACCATATTTTGTATATGTAGCTTTCATTCTGTTAACAAGAAACTTTTTACATTTCTTGCGTGATTCAGGATCAGTTCCTATTTTAAGAATTTTCTCCAATGAATCACATTGTCTATTAACATTTCTTTCGGAAAAGAAAAATTCATCCATATTTATACTATATATCTCTTCTTTTTTTAATATATTTTGAACACATTAAATCTATAATTGAGTTTATGATAAATATTTATAATATAATGTATTATTAATAATGAATTGTCGAACAAGTTCATGTGGCACTCTTGTTAACCCATCAAATATTAATAATGGATATCCATCCGGCCAATTTACGTCTATGACACCAGCAATGAGTTATAATTCAGGAACTTATAATTTTGATAAAAGTTATCAACCAAATGCACCAATCATCGAAAGAATTGATTATAGAAATAACAACGAATTATTACATAATAATTTACAAGAGAATGTTTTATCTGAAAGGATTGTTGAATACAAAATTATGATTGATAGCAGAGATAGAAATGTTGATGCATTTCCAAATCCTTTCAAATATGCAGTTACATTCAATCCTGCTACCAGACGACTTATTAGTCAGGAAGTATACACTGATCCTAAAAAACCATGTCTAGGAACTAAAATTGTTGATGAAAGTATTGGCATTGCTCCTTCTCCATACATTAATCAAGAATTCAAGAATGTAAAATATATTAAAATTGATAGTGTAGTTTTACCACAATGTGCAAAAATCAATGATGATGGAAACGATTTTGATTCTGTATGTGATTATACTTTACCAACAGATCGTTTTATAAATATGAGAATTAAAGAATTGGATTCAGATCAATTTTTTTCAACAAATAACGTTGTTACTAATGCAAGTTTTTTATTGTATCCGGACAAGTTATTAGGTACAAAATATTATGTTTGTTCACCATATTATAATTCACGAATATATCCAAATTCCAAGTTGGGAAATATATCAAAATTATCAATTGAATTTTTAGATAGTTTTGGTAATACATTGAATTATTATTTAAAACCGGCCAGATGCGATAAAAAAGCAAAGAACTTATTTAATCCATTAGATAGACGGATTCAAAATAGTATGGTGTTAATTATTGGTGTTGTCGAATGCGAGCTCACAACTATTGCAAAATTCGGTGACAATTAAGTGATGCAACAAGCTCAATCTAATTTTTAATATCAACAAGTTGCTATTAAAAATTGAATTTTCACAAGCTCAATCTAATTTTTAATATCAACAAGTTGCTATTAAAAATTGAACTTTTAACATTTAAGAATGTCAATTAATTAATATATTTAATTATCAAACCATGTCAACTAATCAAGAAGAATCAACTACAATGCCATCAACTACTGGCACATGCGAATGTGGAACTGGATGTCAATGTGGAGAAAATTGCAAATGTGCAACTACATCTTCCACAAAAACAAAGACTGGATGTGCTAGCACTTGTACAGGTCCATGTGCTACTGATTCAGCAACTCCATGCACTGGTAATTGTGAATGTGGTGTAGCTCCTGTAGCATTAACAAAAACGAAAACTGGATGTGCCAACACTTGTACAGGTCCTTGTGCAACCGATTCTGCAACTCCATGTACCGGCAATTGTGAATGTGGTCCAACGCCACCAACACAAGCCAAAACTGAATGTGCGACTACTTGCACGGCTCCATGTTCAACTGACACAGCAACTGAATGTGTAGGCGATTGTGAATGTGCCCCATCATCAACAGATACCACATCAACTAATTATTACACTGTTTTAGGTGTTGCGCAAAATGCAACTACAACAGAAATAAATAAAGCATATCGAGCATTAGTCAATATGTATCATGCCAATAATTTTTCACAGAATGACAACGATTTCACGAATCATGAAAATGATGAAGCTACAGGAAAGATGAGTGTGTTTTCATATTTAAAACAAGCAGAATCAAATTTAACGAATCCTGTTAAACGTGCTGCTCATGATAAATTATTAAATGGAACTTAATAATATGTAACAGCAATCATTCCTCCATAATGAACTTTTAATTTATCTCCAACATCTCCTTTTTCTAAACTATCAACTTGAATTAATTTAAATGTAAAATATTGTTTAGGCACTTTATCTAATAATTTTTGATACATCTCCGAACTACAAAATATTTTTGCTAATTCTTTTGACACTATTTTTTTCTCTATTTCTTTACCAAAAATAATTTGATGACTTTTTTTTGGATTACTAATATAACCAAAATATTCCTCTAATGATGCATGAATAATTCTCATATTTTCCTTTTTGAATATCAAAGAAATTTCTTCATCTTTTAAACATTTACTAAATATTAAATGTTTATCAATTTTCAAACTCTTAAGAATAGGAGATATACCGTGAATAATACATGTTTCTTTTATTTCCTTGTCAACATATGTTTTGATGTCAATATTTTTTGACTCATGATGAACTTTCTTTTTATGATCTGTAAAGTAAATATGTTTCATTTCATTATTTTTAATAAATATAACATGTTTATAATCTGTATCAATTAATAAACATTTTAAATAATCAATTTCAAAATTACTGTTATATTTAAAAATGAATTTATTAATATCAAATTCTTTTAATGCTTCTATCCATTTGGTTTCTAATGGTATTTCGTTAATATCATTAGAAATTAAAAATACCGAATTGACATTAATTGTTTCTGTTTCAATAGTAGATTTTTGTTGTAAGAATTCTTTAAATTTATATATTCGATCATTTAGATATATTTTCCTTTTCATATCTTTAATTGTATTAATCAATTTCATATAATGATCAAGCTTATTGACTGTTTCATTGATGGTTAGATTGTATGATATAATTGTAAATAATGATTCAAACTTGTCGGCATCCTCCCGAAACTTATTAAATATAGTGTTAAACTTTTCCATTTGTTGGTTAATTAAGTTGTATCTATTAATGATTATCATATTATTTTATTTCAACTTTTTAATTAAACAAAAAATAAAATTATGATAATGATTTCTGATCGAATCATTATCAGCAACTATCAGCCAGCGATTCAACCTATGATTTGTAGATTGGTAACAAATGGAATTATGGTGTAAATCTATAACCTATAGGTCAAGTTACTGGCCGAATCATTATCAGTAACTGTCAGCCAGCAATTGAACCTATGGTTTATAGATTGGTAACAAATGGAATTATGGTGTAAATCTATAAACTATAGGTGAAGTTACTGGCCGAATCATTATCAGTAACTGTCAGCCAGCAATTAAACCTATAGTTTATAGATTGGTAACAAATGGAATTATGGTGTAAATCTATAAACTATAGGTCAAGTTACTGGCCAAATCATTATCAGTAACTGTCAGCCAGTGATTGAACCTATGGTTTATAGTTGCTAACAAATGGAATTATAGTGTAAATCTATAAACTATAGGTCAAGTTGCAGGCCGAATCATTATCAGTAACTGTCAGCCAGCGATTGAACCTATGGTTTATAGATTGGTAACAAATGGAATTATGGTGTCAATCTATAAATCATAGATCAGACAGCTGGCAGAATCATTATCAGCAATTGTCAGCCAGCAATTCAACCTATAGTTTATAGATTGGTAACAAATGGAATTATGGTGCAAATCTATAAACTATAGGTTAAATTGCTGGTCGAATCATTATCAATAATATCAACGAATGATACAACTTTTTATGTCTGTAGAGTGGTTGCAACTATTTGTGAAACAGGAATGTTTCGTAAAGGTACATATGGATATTCTAATGGTATTTGTGTATCTTTATTGAAATCGTTCAGAAACACTATTGGTTCAATATCAAGATTGATAGAATAAGTTTCTATCATAGAATTTATTTTTTCAGTATCAGCATCATCACGTATTTTTAGTTTTGTTCTCATTATTTGTGAAATTTCACTTGCGTTACTATTACCTGTTCGTATGAATAATTCATCTAATTCATCTTTTCTCTTATTTATCAAATAATCTCGTTGTCTATTTAATGTCGCAATTTCTATATTATTTGCTACTTCTTGCAATAATCCAATTTGATTATTAATATCATCTATTTGAGTAAGATATTTAGCATTTATCTTTTTTTTTTCTTCTTCAGAAAACTTATCAATTGCATCTATATAAATCTCAATTTTATAGGATTGCCATATTGCAGCATTATTCAATCCTTTTCGTGTTTTCAATGTTTCTATGTCACCATCTGTATATTCTGATGGCAAACATCTTTTCATAAAATCACAAAATGTATCAATATTATTTAATTGTAATTTTTGTATGCGTTGGAACATATATTCTGCTATTTGCAATTCAACTATATCTGTGAACTGAAGTGGTTGTAAATCTGCAAGAACAGCAGGACCAGGTCTATAATAATTATATAGCACATCTGTACTTGTATCAATAAAAATATTTTTATCTTTACAATTATCAAACCGTTCCATATCAATATATTTAATAATATAACTATTTGCAATATAAAATGTAGATTTAGTTCCTCTTCTTGTTATTTCATATTTTCTAATTTTTTCGGTATGTTTTACCATAATATTTTCAAGATGATCATCAGTTAAATAAATATTACATAAATGAGCAAGACATAATTTTGTATAAAGAATCTCAAATAACATTCCTAAATCAAATTTACCAATAGCATTTATTTTCTCAAGAGTTATATCTGCTTTTTCCATTTCAATAAATCCAAAATGACTTTGTTTGAAAATTTTATTCCAATGATCTTCTGCATACTCGGGATATGATAACCAATTTTTCCATTTATGAGAGCCACTTGCCTCATCTTGTAATATTGCGTCTTTATACAAATCAAAACTTATTGGTAAACCTTTAGCTATATAAATATCATTTGTACATACGAATGTATCTGATATTCTTGGTTTTATAATATTATCTCTGATGTAACAATTCATTAATGCCTCTTTATAAAAAACTATTTGCATCAATCTATTCAACCGTAGACCTTTTTTCCCATAATCATTATTAGGTGTTAGAATTTTGTAACTCTCATCGTGACTAATTTGTAATGGATATATTTTAACAATAACATTTGATATATTAATAACATTATCTATTACACTTTTAATTAAAAAATTTAATATTAACGAAATAGATAAATTTCCTGCTCCAAAGAAAGTAGTTTTTAAAATAAGATCATTCCTTATTATTTTATTTGATTTATCAGTTTTCTTGATATAATATTGTTCATCATCTGCAAAAAATTCTACCATAATATTATTTGCAACACTTGAATGTATTGATGTAATAGCATTATAAAATGACTCGTTAAAAATATCATCATTATCAAAAAATTTAACAACATTATCAATTTGATCTACATGTCTTTCAAAATTACCTATGGCAAGAACAAAATTATTAATTTGATTGATATGATCATTGTTTAATTTCATAATTTCTTTTTTAACCTTAATTAAACTAGTACAATGACCACTTGCAGATCCATTACATATATCACTATATTTAAAAATAGTATTATTTTTATTACATGTCGCAATAATATTTGAATTATTAGTTGATTCAATTGGTGTAATTATTGGATTGATTGAAATATTATTAGCTTCTGTTGTTGATTCATAATAATTGGCAGAAATATGTGAATCATCAATAATTTTTTCTCGTTCCAGAATATATTTGTTATATTTATCTGATGATTTTATTTTTAATTGCTTTTCAAAATCATTATTTTCAATAAGTAATTTATCTATTTTTGAGTCAAGATTTGAAATATCAGATTCTAATTTATTTTTTTTAACTTTTAATTTTTTATATGCAGAAATATATTGCTGTAAAAATGGTGTAATAGTATCAACGACATTAATTAATTCGTATGTTGATATATTTCCTGCAACTTGTTTGTAAACTGACGGACTATCAGCTTTGTTTAAATAATTACGTAATAAATTATTAATTTTAAGCAATCCATAATATATCCTATTATTATCATTATATTTTTGTTTCAAACTTGATACTTGTTTAACTAATGAATTATATTTGATGACAAATTTATTTAATCCATCTGCAAAATTTTCTAACAATACATCTTGCATGATTATATATTATTAAGATATTTAATAAAAAATCTGAATAACAATCCATTATTTTTATTCACTACCAATCATTGGAATTGGAATAACTTGATCAATTATATATGTATCTTTATCTATTTTTTTCGGGAGATTATCATCTTCGAACGACACTTTACCAACTGCATAATATAAATCAAAATCGTAAACAATACCAGTTTCTGGATTATACCAATACACAGATGGATTTGAATATGTTGCGTTACCCTGGTCATCTTCAGGTGTCATTTGTTTAACTGCACTTATTTTTACAACTTTAACTTTAATAGTTACAGCTTTTGTTGAATTGGATCCGTTATCAATTTTCATATCATCATAAATATCTTCTTTGTATGCTGGTCCAATTTGTTTATCAAATAATGAGGGTTCTTCAAATTGAAAACATTTATACTGTTCAACTAACTGATTATGGTTTTTATTCAGTGCACAATCAACCGCCACTTCTTTCATTGCATCTAAAAATGATTGAATGACAGCGTCTTTACTTCGCGCAATATTTTCAATATATTGATCTGTTGTCCACTTATCACTATTTGCTCTTACCGATTTATAAAAATAGACATCAACATGACGATCAGCCATTGGTAGGTGTTTATGAGAACATTGTCGAATGGCACGACCGATCATTTGGGTTATACGAACTAAATTCCAATATGGTTCCATGATATGTACTTGCCTGATATTACTTAAACTGATGCCTTCAGTTCCGGCGGGTGAAATTAGAATAATTTTAATTTCGTCACCATATTTATTTTCAATTCGTGTTTCTGTTTGAATAGCCTCTAATCGATCTTTGACATCAACACCACCATGAAATTCTGCATATTTAAATCCTTTGACGGCATTTTTGTCTTTGTAATGTGCGAAACCAAAATGTTTCAAATATATTTTGAACACCTGGAACCCTTCCATCAACACATAATTTGAATATACAAGAACGGGACCAGGGGATTTCAATATGTTGAATATAATATTTACCATTTTTGCCGAACACATTACCATTGCTTCATATAGATTGGATTTTTTCTTTTCTTTATCCCGAAATTCATTGTAATCATCCTTGTATATGTCATGATATTTTTTGACGTCATCTAATATCGTATAGCCATTTTTAACATCATCTGCTTCCTTTTGATTTAAGTAATTTTCGAACCCCGTTATGTAATTTTCAATGGCTTGCATGTATTTTTGGACGTTTAGATAGCGGGAGGTGTTTTTCTCTAGCTTTAACTTTTGCTTGCCCTCGACGATCTTTTCCGCCTCGCGCTCCGAAATCTTAAAAACGTGAGGCCGCGGACGATTTTCTGCCGTTATGAATTGACTGATAGGTGGAAAGACGAAGTTACTTGCTTGTCTGGTATAGCTTTTATAAATTTCTTGTCCACTTGATCCTCTTCGTTGTCTCTTCTTTTTTGCCATTAATTCTTCAATCTCCTCAAAGAACGTATAGATATCCGTTTGATATGGAGACATTACAACATCAACATAATGGAAACTTTTTGTAGCATAATAAGCTGGCAAACTTCCGATATAGTACGCTACGAGGCCAATCGTCCTTCTTTGGAACATATTCTTGTATGTTTCATTCATCGATTTGTGAGAAGATGTGCTAATATATAGGTGATTAAATTGAGCTTCACTTTTTGGAAAAATTCCGGGTCTTAACAGATTGAATAATAATGCGAGTTCATAAGGTGTATTAATGGCAGGTGTTCCACTCAATAAAATAACACGAACTCCTTCATTTTCTCTCTTATCTTGAATAATATAATCATAAATAACTTGTGCCCTTTTTCCTTGCTTACTGTTTATGTTGCTATATACATTTCTAATAAAGTTATGAACTTCATCTATGACATACATAGATTTTTTTGACGTATCAGCACCTTTTATTGCTTCTAGAAATTGTTTGTCTGCAAACGGCGAATCGTAATGCACAAATATTATGTTTTTAAAGCGATGCTCAGTGTCATCCTTAGCTAGCCATTCCTTCAACTCATGTAACCATGTTGATCGTAAGGATGCTTTAATCAATATGAATAGATTAATTTGCGGATTATAATTGTATAGTAAGTTATATATGTTAATAACTGTTGATGTCTTTCCCGATCCAACGGAATAATATAATAATATATCGCGGTAAGGAGACATATAATCCATATATTTGGCTAAAAATTGTTGATATAAACGTAGTTCCTTCTTGGTTTTTATATCGCACGGATCCTCATCAACCCCTAATTGCATTACCTCAGGAAGCTTATATTGTTTGAAGTTGGCTTGCAAAAAAGATGGCATCAGCCTACCATTGATCTTTAAATCGATATATCGATATTGCTTATTTGACATTATATAATAACCACAGAAAAATATAAAACATATATAAACATTTGAATTTAATATATATTATAAAATATTATGACAAACAATAAAAAAAATCAAAAGAAAAAATTAGCAAATAATCAACAAAAAGAACAGATTAAAGAAGAAATTGTATGGAAACAAATAAAAGGATTTTCATCAAGATATTTTATTAATAATCTTGGTGATGTCAAGTGTGTATTTGAACCATCAGTTTTTGGAAATCAGCAATGTACTCTTCCACCAAAAATATTAAAAAAAACATTATTTTATGGATATGATCGAGTCGCATTAAGAGACAGTAAAAGAAATTATAGTCACAAATCATATTATATTCATGAATTGATGATGGAATATTTTTTCATGAATGATGATAATTATGATATTATCACACATATTAATGGTGATTTATTAAACAATAATATTAACAATTTAAAATGGACAAAGAAACCAATAGAACCACATAAAATTGGTTATGTTGAAAAATGGAAGGATATCAAAGGTTATGAAGAAAGATATAGGGTTTCAAATCTTGGAGAAGTATATTCTAAATTAACAAATATAATAATTGCATTAGACATTAAAAATGGTTATGCACATGTTAAATTAAATCATGCAGGGAAAAAATCAAAATCATTTCGTTTGAATATACTTGTTGCCAAACATTTTATACCAAATCCTGAAAATAAACCTGTTGTTGATCATATTGATAATAATAGGCTAAATAATAAATTTGATAATTTAAGATGGGCAACACACCCAGAGAATGCGCAAAGTTACATTGATAATTTCAAAAAGAAAAGAGCCATATTACAATTTTATACTGACGATAACGATAATGATAGCGATGAAGATAATTTTATTAAAGAATGGATAGATGCAAATGAAATAATAGCTAGTAAAAAAAATTATATGAAAGGAACAATAACTAATGCATGTCGAAAAAAATGTTCAGCATATGGATATTTATGGATATATAAGGAGGAAAAAGAGAAAATAATTATTGAATTGAAAGAAGGCGAAACATTTAAGAAAATTGGTAAATTTGATGATGCTGATTTTTCAAATTATAAAGTATCAACACATGGAAAAGTAATGAATATTGCAACGGATAAATTCATTAAACCAAGGCTTAGCGAATCTGGATATTTAAGAATCGGTTTAATATCAAAAAAAGATAGCTCTCCTAAAATTTTAAGAGTAAATCGCCTAGTTGCTTTTGTTTATGTTGAAGGTCGCACCGAGGAAAAAAATGTAAGCCACCATAAAGATGAAAATAAATTAAATAACCATTATAAAAATTTGGAATGGACAACTGATCAAGGTAATACAACATATTCATTAGGAATAAAAGTAAATCAAATTGATATGAAGACAAATAAAATAATCAAAACATTTGCGTCCATTAAAGAAGCTGGTCGAATATTTAGTAAGAATGCTTATTCCGCTATTGGTAAATGTTGTAAAGGTACACGAAAATCAACCCAGGGATTTAAATGGGCATATGCTAAAGTTGATGCTGATAATGAAGTTGATAATACCGACGAAGAAGATTAAAAAATATCCCAAAAAGTTGACATTTATTTTATTTATCAAATAACTTAATAAATAAAGCAAATCAATTTATGGAATTAAACATTGATATTGACAAAAATGACAATCTAATCATAAATATTGATCCATCCAAACCAAAATATCCATGGAAAACAAATCATAAAATGCACATTAAATATTTAAAAGAGATCTATGAACTTTACAAAAATATCAAAAACAATACGGGAGATAATAATGACAAATATTTAATAACATACGAATGCAAAGATGATTTTCTATATCCACCCACTGAAGCAATCGAAAGGTTAATGAAATTCTCAAATGGCTATTATAAAAAATTTATATCACTCGTCAAAAAATATAAACTGGACATTTTAATTGGCGGATCAAGTGGAATAGCATCAGTATGGAAACCTCAAGAATTTCAACCATCTGACATGGATATCTACATAAAAAATATAACCAATGACAAAATAAGACAAATAGATAAAATTATAAATGAATCAATTGATGATCAAAATATTGGAATAATAATTGTTCGCAAATCAATAACAATCACATGGGTTTTCTTCGACAAGACAACTTTAGATGTAATCCAAAACGTGCAATTAAATATACTAACAATAAATTCATTTGCGGAAGTATTTATATGTTATCACTCCGATATTGTGGCGATAGCATATGATGTGATGCAAGAAAAGTTAATATGTTTAGAAAATAGATGGGCAAGATTCTTACATAATAAAATAAGACATGGTTTTCAAGTTAATAGCAATAAATGTAATTTTTTTACTAATTTTTTGAGTATTGATAATGGTGACACTATTCAATACGCATCATCAAAATATTATTGCAGAGGATTTCCAACAGATACAATAATTACAAATAACAATAATTCAAATCCTATTGATGAAATTTCTCCAGGCGAAATGGATGAAGTTAAAAATATTATCAAGTATTTATATTTGTTTTGTTCGGGTAATTTATATGCAATTACAACTGGAATATCAGAAGTATTAACAGAAACGGAATATCCTCAAATAATCAAATTAAGATATATTACAACATCATATCCGGATTTTTTCAACATACCTATAAAATTACGTGATATCAATAATGAAATAATTCATATCGAAAATAATAAGTTCATAATTGAATTTTTATGTCAATCAATTGATTCAATGCATCCTGATAAAAAAATACTTGATAATAATAAATTTAATGATATTTGTTTAAATTTACTTTGTTGTGGTATTCATAGATATGATATTAATAAATTTATTACAAATAGTGAATTTAAACAAAGAGAAATAGAAATGCTGAAATATAATTTTCAAAAGAAAAAGGATATTATTAAGAAACTTCATAAATATTTGATTAATGATATTGTTGGAATAATTAGTGAATATATATAATGTGTTATTCATCAAGAGATTTAACTATACGATCAATAGGATTTTTCTCTTCTATTGATTTGATTGTATGAACAAAACTTTTTTTAGCAGATGCCTCACCACAACTTCCTGGAATATATTTAATTTCATCAATCACATCTTTAAATTCACCAGGATCCATATGTGAATTTTTATTATAATTAGTCAATACACTCTGTGCGTCAATATACAATTTTGATATTATTGAATGTATTGGCTCATCGTCATCATTTAGAATGAACAGATCACCTGTGGATGGATGAACAATCATCGTTTTAAATACAAAGCAACCTGGAATAATTGAAGTTAGAAATAGTATATCTTCTGAAAATTTTACATCTTTAAAAATATTAAATTTTTGTTTATATACAATCACTGATTTATATGAAAAATTATGAAGTGATGATGTATATGAACAATTTTTTAATAGGATATGTGATTGTCGTGATTTAGATATTTTGATACCCATCAAAATTATTGAATTAGTTTAATAATGTTATAGTCATATTGATATAATCAATAAATGTAATTTTCATTTTTTTTATGAACTTGTTACTATGAAAAGCTAATATTCTTTTTTCTTAAAAAAGAATATTAAATACATATACTAAACAAAAAAGTTTAAATTATTTTGTATTTCCGATATAAATATTAATAAACTCATTAATTATAATCAATTCTTTTTCACTAACATAATTATATTTATGTAATTCATTGTATATAAGTTTCATATCATTTATATCTCCATTTAACTGTATTTTTTCCAAAATTTCAATTATTTTTTTGACATCTGTATAGAGTAATATTTCATCTTTAAAATCTTTCAATAAATCATGCGCATTTCTTTCTTGATACACGGAAGGTGGACAAAATAATAAAGATGAATTATCTTTAAATAAACATCTTTGAGCTATATATCCTCTCAGTATATCACAAACTCTGAATGTCGTTGTAGATGGTAAATACATCAAATAGAATATATCAGGCGACATAAATATTGTACTTTGGGTATTAAATTGGGTCCAAACATCATTATCAAATGTATAAAAACTATCCTTATTTTTCTCAAATTGTATTATGTAATCCTTCCTTGTTAATCGAGTTATTGCATCTACATCAGGATCATTATTAATTACAGTTTGTATTATTTTTATATTTTTGTTATTTTCAAGCAAAGTTTCGGAAAGTGAATTATTTTGTGTTATTTCATCTAAAGGATATCCTCGAGGGTATAAATAATCTTTGTCAGTAAAATAATTATATATATTAGGATATTTATTGTTCGATATCATTTTTATCTTTGAACGGTCAATATTTTCAAAAAATAATAAATTATCATGAGGGAAAGTATCATCATCTGTTTCATATATTATTTCATAATCATTTTTAATAGCATACAAATAACCTAAATTTTTCCGACAATAATGATTGTATGGCAATAATTCGCTTAGTTTAGGAAATAATTCTTTTTGTTTGGCTATATCCAAAAATATAACAGGATAATTATTATATGTTGTAGGAGTTTTTACGTCACCCACAATGATAATATCATAGCCTTTTTTAATATATTCTATATATTTTTGAAAAGCAGGGGTGGGCTCATTTATAGTAGTTATAATAATACATTTTTTCACAAGAACTCTAAATAAAGAATCAAAAATATATTTTTTAACATTTGCAAATTTAAGATAATAATTCTTTTTCGCCATTGGATTATCCAAATAATCCAAATAATATAGCACCCTATGATAACTCTGACATTCTTTTAATTTTTTTAATTTATTGATCATTGTTTCATTTGAATCATTTACATTGATATAATTATGTGACACACACGTTTTTTTTGAGGCTGCAATCAGTATTTCATATTTTTGACAATGATAATGTATTATTGCTAAACAGGTTTCGTTTGCCTGATTTGAATCATATGGTGGCAATACAGAACCATTATGACTACCCAGATCAACGTGTTTAAATGTTTCGGCTGAAAAAAATGTTTTAAATTTACTTATTCGTGGTTCTGAAAAAATAGTATTTAAAATTGTATTAGTATAATCTGGATTTGGAATATTATCCATCGTATAGGTTGCCTTATATTTTAATCCATTAAGTGGCAAAGTATTTATAACTTTAAATATGTTATCTTTATCTATTGTAAAAGTGTTTGTATTAGGATCAAAAATAGCAAGAAATTCATCTGTGTCCATTTTAATAATAAAATCACAATAGTTTTTGATTTGATTGAATACTTCGTTAATTCGATGTATTAAGTCGTTTAAATTAGATTTAAAAAAATAAAACGTTATTCCTTTTTCTCTTATTGATTCATAATATTGCAAAACATTTAAGTCGTCGCTATCATCAATAATATGCAAATTTTCATAGCCAAATCTTTCTCCGTGATATTTTATCCATGATTTAATCATCGTTAAATCATTTTTTGTCATTAATACTAATTTAAAAATCTTAT
>Ga0206876_1172_pt1 | contig 16537 bp, 20 predicted proteins | sample Alteio_BWOrgCont_10_FD_152619 | JGI IMG/M metagenome (GOLD analysis project Ga0206876, IMG submission 152619) | Enriched cells from forest soil in Barre Woods Harvard Forest LTER site, Petersham, Massachusetts, United States -... | ecosystem: Environmental > Terrestrial > Soil > Temperate forest >...
ATTGGCCAACGTCAGGCCCGCCACCGCAGTTGGCAATGCGAACGGAAAATCGATCAAGCCGTCCAAGAGACGTCGCCCGGGGAATCGGTGCCGGACCAGGACCCACGCCAGCAGAGTGCCGAATAGGGCGTTGATGAGGGCTGCAATGAGTGAGGCTCCAACGCTCAATTCGTAGGCGGCGACGGCCCGTTCGTTGGTGGCCAATTCCCAAAGTTGCCTGAAGGAAAGGCTCAACGCCTTGAGCGCCAGCGCGCCGATCGGCACCAGCACGATCAGTGTCACATAGACCACGGTGATCCCCAGCGTCAGGTTCAGGCCGGGGAGCGGGTTGGAGGGGGGCAAAACCTTAACGGCGGCTTCTGGCGATCTGGTCAAAGACACCTCCTTCGTCAAAATGTATCTTCTGGGCTTGTTTCCAACTCCCGAAAACCTCCTCAATGGTGAACATTTCCACCGGCGGAAAAATACCGGCGTGCCGCTCCGCAACTTCCTTCAACCGGGGCCGGAAATAATGGCGCGCAGCGATTTCCTGTCCTTCGGGCGTGTACAGGAAATTCAAATATGCCTCCGCCACCGCCCGCGTCCCATGCCTATCCACGTATTTATCCACCACCGCCACCGGCGGCTCCGTCAGGATGCTTCGCGGCGGATACACAATGTCAAACTGGCCCCGGCCAAATCCATTGACGATCATCAATGCCTCGTTTTCCCAGCCGACAAGCACGTCGCCGATGTTATGTTGCACAAAGGTTGTCGCGGAGCTGCGCGCTCCCTCATCCATCACCGGCACGTTCCGATACAATCGCTCCATAAACTGCCGCACCGCCGCCTCATCGCCGTGGTTTTTCTTCAGTGCGTCAGCATAGGCGGCGAGGTAAATCCAGCGCGCTCCCCCGGAGGTCTTCGGGTTCGGCGTAATGACGCTGATTCCCGGCTGCGCCAGATCATCCCAATCCTTGATCTTTTTCGTCGTTCCGTGGCGAACCAGGAAAACAATCGTGGAAGTGTAAGGGCAGCTATTGTAAGGCAGTCGTTGCTGCCAGTTTTCGGGAAGCAACTGCGCCTTGTCATGCAATGCGTCGATATCATACGCCAGCGCCAGAGTCACCACGTCGGCATCCTGGCCTTCGATAACCGAGCGCGCTTGTTTGCCCGAGCCGCCGTGCGACTGGTGAATGGTGACATCGTCGCCCGTTTTCGCCTTCCAATCCTTTGCAAAGGCGGCATTGATCTCCACGTAAAGCTGCCGCGTCGGATCGTAAGAGACATTTAACAACGAAACAGCACCGTCCGCCCGAGCCGGAGGAGCCGCCGCCACGAGTGAACACAACAAGCAAATAATCGCCAGTCTAACCATCATAAGGCCAAAGGCTAACAGAAATCCCTATTATGTCAATAGACATTATTTCCGCTGCTCTTTCGTGCTTAATGTTGACCATAAGAGTAGAAATGCTACCTTTCATGGCATGAAACTCTCGGTTCGCGGCGAATACGCCATAAGGGCTCTGTTGGTGCTTGCCCTAAACTATGGGGAGAATGTCATTCGCATTCAAGACATATCGCAGCGGCAGAACATCCCAAAAAAGTTCTTGGAGCAGATTCTAAACGATTTGAAAGCCCTCGGAGCCGTCGAGAGCCGTCGCGGCGCGGCCGGCGGATATCGGTTGGCTCGTCCCCCTCAAAACATCACTTTGGCGTCGGTCGTCCGTCACGTTGAGGGGGCGCTGGCGCCGGTCAGTTGCGTGAGCGACCGTTTTTACGAGCGCTGCACATGCCCGGATGAAGCGCGTTGCGCCATTCGGGCGGTGATGGGGGAAGTGCGCGAGGCGGTGGTGGGCATCATGGAACGGGTGACGCTGGCGGACTTGTGCGAACGCGCGCGGCGGCTGGAGAGTGCTCCCAGCATGACGCTGGACTACGTGATTTGATCCTTCCGGTCGATTGCTCTTTAAATCGCCGACTTTTCCCGACATTCTTCGATTTTATTCTATGAAAAGAATCCTTCTCTTGCTGGCCCTCACCGCTGGCTGGGCGCTCAACGCCCAAACGACGACCAACACCCCGCGAACGTATTTTGAGGCTTACAATGCCGTGGCGGATGCGCCCTTGCTCAAAGGCATGTCGGTGATTGGCACGTTGAACAACCAGATCAATTATCCCGTGGAAATCAGGGTCGAAGCGCTGACCAATCTTCTATCTTCCAACATTGTTTACGCCGTCTCGCTCCGCACCCGCATTTCCAACAAGCAATTGGAGGTCGATTACATCGACTACGATGAACTCGACGGGCTGATTCGCGGCATCCAATTCGTATCGCAGACATCCCAAAGCCAGATGCCACTGGATAATTTTGAGGCGGCCTATCGCACACGATGCGGTTTATCGGTCCTCAAAGTGTCCAATGGCAACAAACAGACCATCTTGATGAAGTCGGGCGATCCCATCGGCGCGCGCAATCAAATGGCGTCGTTTGTCCTGGATGATCTGGGGAGGTACCTGACTGCTGCCAAAGCAAAACTGGATTCGCTGGCTTCCGGAGGGCAGTAAGACGTCAATGCGCCCTTGCGGGCCCAGGCAAACCCATGGCCATCATCTTCAATTTTGACCCGCACAAGTTCTGGCACCTGGCGGTGGCGGGGGTGGCGCTCGCGCTTGCCGTCATCGCGTGCGGACATGCCGTGCTTTACAAGAAGGAGACTCGCTCGGCCATCGCGTGGGTCGGGTTCATCTGCCTTGTGCCGCTGGTCGGTTCGCTGTTGTACTTTGTTTTTGGCATCAACCGACTTCGCCGCAGGGCAGTATTGCTGCGCGGATCGTTGGAACGTTACCGATCCGGTGCGCCTCAAACCGAGTGCCTGCCCGAGAAACTGCGTGACCACCTTCCCCCTGACAGCGGGTACCTCAACGTTCTGGCCCGCGTTGTGGGCGAAGTTGTTGACAGGCCTCTTCTTCCTGGCAATCAAATCGAACCGCTCATCAACGGCGACGAGGCGTTTCCGGCGATGCTGGCGGCCATCGGCGCCGCGCGTGTGTCCATTTCCCTCCAAACCTATATTTTCGACCATGACGATGCGGGCCTGGCATTTGCCCAGGCCCTGGGCGACGCTGTCCGGCGCGGCGTGGAGGTGAGGGTATTGGTTGACGCGGCTGGAATCCGGTATTCATGGCCCAGCATCCTTCACACATTGCGCCGGCAAGGGGTAAGACACGCGCGCTTTCTTCCGTCACTGGCTCCCTGGAGCGTGACGACGTTGAACATGCGCACCCATCGAAAATTCCTGGTAGTCGATGGGCGCGTCGGCTTTACCGGCGGCATGAACATCCGCGCCGGTAATTGTCTCCTGAAGCATCCTCCAGAGCCGGTGCAGGACATTCATTTCCGCGTACGCGGACCGGTTGTCACGCATTTGCAGGAGACATTTGCGGACGACTGGCTGTTCGCGACCGGTGAAGCCTTGCGCGGCGACACCTGGTTTCCCGAACTTCAAGAGGCCGGAAATGTCCTGGCGCGCGGCATCACTGACGGGCCTGATGAAGATTTTGAAAAGCTGCTCTGGACGCTTCTTGGCGCGCTGTCGATCGCGCGTCACACGGTGCGGATTGTGACGCCTTATTTCCTGCCGGACGCCGCAATCATTTCGTCTTTGAATCTGGCGGCGATGCGCGGCGTGAAGGTGGAAATCCTTCTGCCGTCAATAAACAATTTGCGGGTCGTGCACTGGGCCTCGCGCGCGATGTGGTGGCAGGTATTGGAACACGGCTGCCGCATCTGGCTGACTGAGCCGCCCTTCGATCACTCCAAACTGATGGTTGTGGACGGTTGCTGGGCGCTGGTGGGTTCGGCCAACTGGGACGCCCGCAGCCTGCGGCTCAATTTCGAATACAACCTGGAATGCTACGACATGGCACTTGCGAGCCGGCTTGAAGCCATTATCGAAAAGAAGCGGGCCGGTGCGCGCGAGGTCACGATGGAAGAAGTCGATAAGCGCGGGTTGCCAGTCCGCCTGCGGGATGGAGTGGCGCGGCTGCTTGCACCCTATCTGTGAGGCATCGCATTGGTCTCAATGGCTTATAACATCCTGGTTTTCAGCGCTTTGCGTGTAATTTGTGCATAATCGCGGGGAAAATAAAAAAAATCTTAACCGCGGTTAAGCGCGGTTAAGCGCGGTTACAGGGCTGGCGTCAGAAACGGTAGGGCGAGACTCCGTCGAGCCGTCACTCGATTTCCCAGGACGATGTCACGGCTCGACGGAAAATGGCACAATAGACGAGATGACCGCTTGCGCGGTGCGGTCTCGCCCTACCAGCTTTCGGCTTTCAACTGTCAAAGAACAGCCCGCGAAGGGACAAACAACGTACTGTCCCACACTTTCGTGGAAAGTCAAGCGATTGCCTGACACTTGCATCTTGCATTCGGCCTTTAATCGGGTCGCGACAGATTCGATGCCGTCAGGGCAGAATGTGGGTGGACGAGACGATACTGCATACCGGCTTGGTGCCGACATTATTCACCCCCGTCGAGTAGCTGGCAGTCCAGGTCCCTGACGAATCAGCCGGGCAGCTCGGCAATTCGCCGAGGGAACTGCAGCCCAGGTACGGCTGAAGGTCCGTGCCTTGCGGAGTGTCGGTATTGGCCTTGCGCTGCTCCAGCGCCCATTGCTGTTTGGACGAATCAATCAACCGGAGGTTGTTGATGCAAGCATTCATCTGGGCGGTGGCGCGGGCTTTGATGAGGTTGGGAATCGCCATGGCGGCGAGCAAGCCGATGATCCCAACCACAATCATGATCTCAACGAGGGTGAAACCCAATTTGCGAGTATTTTTCTTTTGCATGCGTCCTCTTTTCGCTGACTGCCGCGGCGTGAACAGCGCAATCGGCGGGTTAATAGTTAACGGCGTCAAGAAATCACAAACCGTTCTGTGCCACGAAACTCAATCACATGCGCTTTGAGGGCGAGTTGAACAATTCCTATGGCCCGGCGTTCGCCCCAGGTGCGGCAAGCACCGGCCACGAAATCACCGAATGTCAATGGCCTTTTCCTGGCCTTCATTTGCGAGAATTGGCCATGATGATTCAATCTTGTCGTATTCATTTGCTGCTCCTCCTGCGATGTAATGTTCATATGCACTTCTATTAATTGAACCCACCCAAGCCAAATTAGTTTCGCGTGATAGCAGTGAGAGCTGAGACGGGCGCTGGGAAAACCATCCCGTCGGTTGCCGTTCAAAACGCCGATGAAACACCCATTGACGCAAATTGCTATCCAGGAATTATTTAGCGCTTCTCCAGGCGCCGCCGCCGCCACACAAAACTTTTTCCAAAAAAAATTGCAAAAAACAGTTGCGTAGTCATATGACTTCATATATATTCGCAGCAATGAATTTAAGACGAGACGTTTTTCAAGCCGTCGCAGACCCGACAAGAAGGGCCATACTTCTATTGGTGGCCTCACAAGCCATGACAGCGGGCGCAATAGCCTCAAACTTTGACACAGCAAGACCGACAGTTTCAAAACACCTGCAAATTCTCACCGAGTGCGAATTGCTTGAGCAGGAGCCGGACGGCAGGGAAATTTACTATCACTTGAAACCCAAAAAAATGAAGGAAATAGCGGCCTTTATTGAACCGTTCCGCAAGACGTGGGATGACAGGTTTAATAAATTGGAAACCATAATGAAAAAATACAAATCAAAACAATAGGAATCCTATGGAACAGAAAACAAAAATCAACGCCGAGGACGGCAAACAGGAACTGGTGATTACAAGGGAATTTGATCTGCCGTTGGAACTGCTTTTTAAAGCGCATGTGGAGCCCGACATTATTGAGCAATGGATGGGAACGAAAGTGCTGAAACTTGAAAGCAAGAAGCACGGAAGCTGGCAATTTGAAACAACCGATCCCAAGGGAAACAAATACAGGTTCAACGGGGTCATCCATGAGTTTGCTCCAAACCGAAAAATCACACGAACCTTTGAATTTGAGAATATGCCCTTTGGCGTTCAGTTGGAGGTCGCGGAATTTGAACAACTTACTGGCGACACCAGCAAACTGAATATTCACGTGATATATGAATCGGTTGAACACAGAGACCGGGTCCTGAAACTCGGCATGGCGCAGGGCATAAACATGGCGCACAACCGATTACAAGAGGTCGCAAAAAAACTTAAATAAGATGCCATGAAAAAGAGCAGAATGAATCCGAAGGTTGAGTTCTTTTTTAGCAAAGCCAGGAAGTGGCGGGAAGAATTTGAGAAATTGAGAATGATCGTTCTTGACTGTCCGCTGACCGAAGAATTGAAGTGGGGCCGTCCTTGTTACACGCTTCAGGAAAAGAACGTGGTTTTGATCCATGGATTTAAGGATTACTGCGCGCTTTTGTTTATGAAGGGCGCCTTGTTAAAGGATCCCAAGGGCATTCTAATCCAGCAGACGGAGAATGTGCAGGCGGCGCGACAGATTCGGTTCACCAATGTTCGGGAAATAGTCGAGATGAAACCCGTCTTGAAAGCCTATATTTGTGAAGCCATTGAAGTCGAAAAAGCCGGTTTGAAAGTGGATTATAAAAAGAGCGCCGAACTCACATTTCCTGAAGAATTTCAAAATAGATTGGATGGAAACCGCGCCTTGAAAACCGCCTTTGATGCATTAACGCCAGGACGGCAAAGGGCATACAGCCTTTATTTTTCCGAGGCCAAACAATCCAAAACCCGGGAGTCAAGGGTTGAAAAATGCATGCAGCAAATTCTCAATGGAAAGGGATTAAATGAATAGAGACGCCAACAAACGCTCGGTCCTTCGCTGGATTCACATTATCTTTGGCATTCCGATACTGGGTTATATTTACAGTCCGTTTGAGGATCTTCAATACTACGCCCGCAGCATTCGGTTTGTCTTCGTTCCTGTAATCGTCCTCTCGGGATTTTGGATGTGGAAAGGCCACGTCATTCGACGACTTATTTCGAAGAGATCCCTGTCGATTGGGAAATCGATACAGAATTAGCGAATGCTTTGGTCCGCGGCAGACTGGCCGAGCTGGGCTATTGGGTGCGGCGGCTGCGGATGCGCGTTTCGGTCACCAGCCAAACGGTGTCGGACAAGTCTCTTTCGCCAAGCAGCGTCAACGCATCTGCCAATCGCCGCAGCAAATCGGCGCGATTTGGTTTCCGCAACGTAATCACAATGGCCCCCTTGTGCCGCTCGAATGCCATCGGAACGGTGTGAAAAAAATCCCTGTCGGTGGTGACGAAAATGGCCTTTTGCTCCTGTGCGTGAGCAAATAACTTTGTGTCCTCTGTGCCGGGCGGAAAACTGTGCAGGGCATGCGAGGCCGAATGGCCGGCGGACTCGAGAAATGTCATGGCTGGGCGCGGAAAATTCTCGTCGAGAAAAAATGTCATTCCGCCGGTCAGGCTTCGGCGGTTTCCATCGCCGTCAATTCACCGGCAAATTCCAGGCACGCCCGGATGTCTGCCTCAGTAAGCGCGGGATAATCCTCCAAAATCGTCGCGTGCGATTGTCCGGCGGCAATGGCGCCCACGACGTTGGCCACGAAGACGCGCGTCCCGCGCACCACAGGTTTGCCGTGACAAACCGCCGGGTCAAGCTGGATTCGATCTGAAAGCCACGTTTGCACCCGAAAACATTAGCCGTATTGGCGAGTAAATCAAGCCAGGAACAATGCGGGGACAATGATGCTCGGGGTGACAGTTGCTGTTGATGCACGGTTGCCTGCAAGTGTCCCCACTTGCGCGGCATCGAACACTCCGCCTTCGCTCCGCCAAAAGTGTCAATAGTTGGGACTGACGCCGGCTCACCGGCTCACACAGTTGCATTTAGGACCGTAAAGCAAAGATAATTATGCCGACAATAAGCAGGACGACCGTGAGGCAAAGAAGAATATCCACAACGGTCTCGTCCGAGGTTGCCGAGCCATTGCCGTAATAAATGCGGGTCGCGTTGTTTGTGCTGACGCGATAAATGACGTATGGAGGGCCAACCAGTCCGGGATCGTACTTATATTGCTTTGAGTATTTTATATGGAGAGCATATAGTTGCAATATTGCGCCACAAATTGTTCTTGCTTGGAGTTCCTTATCCGCAGACGGAGGCGGGGAAAGTGCCGCTATGAGTGCCTCAGATTTTAGAGGCTTAAGGCGCGCGTCATCGCCGCGCATCAGCGCAGATAGGAACCCGTATTCACCCAAAAACCTGATCGATGACTTGGGAATCAAAACCTTTTCCAAGGTAAATGTGTACGGCGCAATCGGTGGAAAGCGTGCGGTCGATTGACAAAATGTAGCGGTCGTAGTGTCATATCCTATAAAATAAATATCCGTTTCATCGAACTGTTCATGATTTGTGTAGCTGTTTGTTTCAACGAGGTCCATAAATGACTTGTACACAGGAGCAAAGCGGTTAAGGATGTTGGTGACGCTGTCGGAGAAGAATTGGTATCTAGGGGATTCTTCCGTTGCTATTTGTTCCAACTTCTGGGGAAAGCGTAAATCGAACGTAACCTGATTGGATGTCGTTACGATTGTGCCGTCGGCGCCGCCAAATCCTGATATAGCAACGCAACTTGTTTTCGATGCCGGAAAACATTTCATGTATTTTTCTGCGCTTTTCTGATGGAGGTGAGAAAGCACGCTGTCGCTTGCAATGTAAAGATCATCATTGTGGCGCACGGCAATAATGAGTGTAGCATTCAGCGATTGAGGCAATGCACAGCACCATAGCAAAGTGACCAGCTTCAATAGATTCGTATACAAGCGTCTCACTTTCTAAACTTTCGTGTTTTCTCCTGGCTCGGAGCAGGTTCGAAACGGGGGGCCAACTGCCCATCGCCAGATGTTGGGCGATCCATTTCATGCTCAGCGTCGTTCCCGGTCTTTTGAAGGACGATCACGATGTTATCGGCCAGGTTCAAACCGGCCAAAACCGCTTCCACCGCCGCCAAGGCCCATTTAATCGGTTTCAATGCCGGGTTGTTTTTGTAACCGGTCGTGCGTTTTAGAAGTTCCGCCCGTTCCTCGTCGGAAACGGGTTGTTTGCGCCGCTTCAAGTCTTGCAGGATGACCAGCGGATTGAAATGGCTTGAACCCTCATAAATAACGCGAAGCCCCGGTTCACGCTTCGCTAATCTGGCCAGGGTTGAGGATGTGAAATAATTGACGTGTTGGGGCAAAATATAGCGGTACCTCGATCGCAACAGGCGAACGGCCAGGGACTGGAAATTTGGAACCAATATGAAACAGAGGCCGCCCGGTTCCAGAACCGAGGCTGTTCGGGAAAGAAACGCCTGCGGGTTGGGCAGATGTTCGAGAACGGCCCAGAACGTCACCGCGTCGAAGCGTCTGCCTTTGAAGTCGGCGGTGAGGAAGGATTCCCTCAGCACGGGAACGCCTTTCGATTCGGCGTAATCCAGCGCCGGGCCGGCGACATCGGTTCCAAGCGCCTCATAGTCTTTTCCGAAGCGACGCTGGAGTTGGGCCAGAAAGGCCCCGGTTGAGCAACCGACGTCCAGCACGCGTCCGCGCCGGCACAAGTTGCGGAACAATTTCAATTCCCGCTCGAATCGGACGGGGGCGTAGTCGCTCTCCAGTTTGTTTGGAGAAAGGTAAAACGGCGTGGCGAGTTGATCGTAGAACTGGCCGCTGGCGAGTCCTTCATCAATGGGATTGGCATAAACCATTGAGCAAACCTTGCAGGTGACAAGTTGAAGATCGCCTTTTTGCAGCAGGTTGGCGTGCATGCCGCTGTCGCATACCGGGCAGCACCGTGAGATGAAGCGCGATGCCATGTGAAAGGCAGCATACAGTCAAGGGCGTCATTTGGGCGACCTCTTTTTGGCGATGAAGAGGTCAAATTCCACGTCGCTCGGATCAGTTTTTAAGCGCATCAATGGGGCGAAACCTCCTCACCCCGGCCCTCTCCTCCACTCGCGTGGAGGCGAGGGGGGATTGAGCAAAAGCTGGTTTGCGACCGTATGAATGTTCGATTCCCGATTCCCGTTGTCTTGCGGGGGATTTGGGGTTAGCCTGCGCTTACATGGCGTTGGTGCGAATATTGGTGGATGGCTACAGCCTTCTGCATAACTGGCCCGAATTGGCGCCCGGCAAGCCGCGCCATTCCGCCGAGGCGCGCGAGGAGTTGATTCGCATCCTTACGCTTTATCAGGATGCCAGCGGCACTCCCATTACCATCGTTTTTGACGGAGCGGGGCGGACCGCCGCAACCGCATTTCCGTCCAACCCGGACGTGGAAATCCTCTATTCCCGCGCTGGCCAGACCGCCGACCAGATCATCGAACGCGTCACCGCCCGGATGGAGCCGTTCGGCGAGGTCATGGCCGTTACCGATGATTACGCGGAGCGCGACACCGTCTCTTATCACGGCGGTCTCGCCACGAGTTGCTCCAATTTCATTGAAACCGTCGAACGGGCTTTGCAGGAACAGGAACGCGACATCTTCCGCCATAACCGCCGGCAACGGGCCGGTTTCAAAGCGCCCCGCTGATTTCCACCCATGAATGGATTTGCCAAAGCCATCGTCCGGATGACCGTCACCGCGGTGATTCTGCTGGCGGCCGCCTTTTGCCGCGCGGACGGCGCGCCCCAAAGCGGGAGGCCGATGGAGAACCGGTTCCTTTTTGTAATTGACACGTCCTCGTCCATGAGGTCCCGCACCAACGGCATCGAAAATGCGGTCGCCGAACTTCTCGCGTCCGACATGCACGGCGAATTTCGCAAGGGCGACACCCTCGGCGTCTGGACTTACAACGAACGGCTTCATTCGGATTTTCCGATGCAGGTATGGTCGCCGGAGAACAAGGTTGCCATAACCGGGGACGTGCTGCGGTTCCTGCGGCACCAGCATTACGAGAAGCGCGCGCACCTGGACAAGGTCCTGTCCGCCATCGGGCAGGTGATGGAGAACTCGGACAGGCTCACGGTGATTTTCATGTATGACGGCACCGAAATGATTCGCGGAACGCAGTTCGACGCGGATATCAATGAATTGCAAAAGAAGTACGCCCCGCGGTTTCGCTCCACCCATTTGCCGGTAGTCATGATTCTGGCTGTGCGCAACGGCCAGGCGATTGATTACACCATCAACCATCCCGGCTCGATGACGGTTCCGCACTCGGCCATCGATGTGCCGCCGCCGCCAACCAATGCCCCGCCCCCCGAGGTGGTCGCAGTGCCGCTTCCCACCAATGCCGCTCCCGCGGAACCACGACCGCCGCCGCGCAGGATCGAAATCGTCATGTCCGGCACCAACAGTGTCACCCGCACGATGACGCAGACGGAATCTGATGCGAACAACCGGTCATTCGGCCAAGCCAATATCGTCATGACGACGATACCGCCATCGCAACCGCCACAGGCGCCGGCGGTCGCCGCGCTCGTTGCGGTCGAGCCGGTGGCAAGCAATGCTGCTCCGCAAGCGGCAAAACCGGAACCGCAGGCGCCAGAACCCATTTCTGCCGTGGCTCAACCGGAACCGCCGACGGTTCTCCCGGCGACTTTGCCAAAAACTCAGCCGGCATCCGCACCGACTCCGAGTCCGACGGCCGTTCCCGCGCCGTCACCCGGGCCGGTGCTTCCCCGTACGCCTGCGCCTGCGGCGTCTCCCGCGCCCGCGCCTATGGCGGTTGCGGTCGCTTCCACAGGCCAGCAAGCGGCCTTGTTCGTCATCGCATTTTCATTATTGACAATCGCCGTCGCGCTGGTCGTTTTGCTCGTCCGGCGCTTCCGGGGCGGTCCGGCGGCGAGCCTGATTTCGCAGTCCATCGACCGCGGGCGGTGAATCCACTCCGCATGAGTCGTTTCAAAGGCAAATCGCGTATTCGCCCGCTCGTGCGCGCCTTGACCGCTTACGTTCCCGGCGAGCAGCCCAAAATCCGCGGACTCGTCAAGCTCAACACAAACGAGAATCCTTACCCGCCATCGCCAAAGGTCCTGGCGGCAATCAAGGCGGCTGTGGACGGCCGCCTGCGCCGGTACCCGAATCCCACCGCCGACGCCCTGCGCGGGAAATTGGCGAAACTCCACCATTGTCGGCCCGATAACATCATTGTTGGCAACGGCTCCGATGAATTGCTGGCCCTGGCGACGCGCGCCTTCGTCGAACCGGGCGAGACCGTGCAGTTTTTCAATCCAAGCTATTCCCTCTACCCCGTGCTGGCCGAAATCCACGGCGCCCGCGTCAATGCCGTTCCGCTGGCAAAGGAATTCGGCCTTCCAACGGCGCCGGACCTTCGGAGAAACGGGGCGTGGGATTTTTCGGCGCCTCTGACTTTTGTCACCACGCCCAGCGCCCCGAGCGGGCGCGGCTACGGCACGGCGGAGCTGGAGGAACTTTGCCGCGCGCAGAACGGCGTGGTGATTTTGGACGAAGCCTATGTCGATTTCGCGCGGGAGAACGCCATGGCCCTCGCGTTGAAATATCCGCATGTCATCGTCAGCCGCACCTTTTCGAAGGCTTATTCGCTCTGTTTTCAGCGCGTGGGATATTTCGTTGGCGACGCCGAATTGATCGCCGCGCTGCAAAAACTGCGGGACAGCTACAATGTCAACGGACTGGGCCAGGTCGGCGCGCTTGCCACGTTGGCGGACCTTCCGTATTACAGGAAGAATTTCCAACGCATCATTGCGGCGCGCCAGCGATTGTCCGAGGGTCTTAGGGCGCTAGGTTTCGGGGTCCTGCCCAGCGAGACTAATTTCATATTCGTCCGCCCGCCAAAAATCCCGGCGGAAGCGTGGCTGGAAAAGCTCCGGGAAAGGCGAATTCTGGTGCGCTGGTTCCGGGCGCCCGAAACCCGGGATTTCCTCCGAATCACCGTTGGCACAGAGGCGCAAGTCCGCGCGTTGCTGAAGGCCGCCCGGCAGATCGCGCGAATGTGAGCCTAGGCCGACGCGCACCGAAGACTTAACAATTTTATCCGCGCTCTTACTGGGCGCCGGGGGGCAGGTTGGTGATCACTTCTATCTTGGCGCCCTTTTTCAATTCGTCAGCCGATGGAACCTTGATGATTTGTCCGCTCACCACCGGTGTGGTGGAGGCCGGGGCCTGGCTGGGAGTCGCCTTTGGAGGGGCGGCTGCCATTGGCGGTATGGTCGGGGGCTTATCCACGAGCAATTCCAAATCAAAGATGAGGGTGGTGTCAGGAGGGATTTTGGGCGGGTTACCGCGCAGGCCGTAGGCCAGGTTAGGCGGGATAAAAAGCTGCCACCTGGAACCGACTGGCATCATCTGCAGAATTTGCGACCAACCTACGATGACCCGTCCGGACACCGGCGTGGTGAAATTTGTGCTTTGATCAAACACCGTCCCGTCGAGGAACGATCCTTTGTAGCTAACGATCACATTGTCATGAGGTCCTGGAATTGCGCCGATGCCTGGCTTGATCACTTTGTATTGCAGGCCGTTGGTCAGGGATATGACGCCCGGCTCGGTGGCGTTCTTGGCCAGGAACGCATCGCCCTTGGCTTTGTTTATGGCGCCTTCTTTTTCGATCCTTGCCTGCTCAGCCTGGCGCTGCGCTGCCATTTTGGCCCGGAGTGCGCCGCCCAACTGGCGCTTGACATCGTTGAATTGCGCGTCGGTCATGCGGGTCGGGCGGTTGGAAAGAACATCCCTCAGGGCAACGGCGATGGTATCGACGTCCACCGTCAAGTCCTGCTGCTTGATGCTGTTGGCGACACTCATGCCGATGAAGTAGCTGAGCGTGTCTTTATCGGGCATTTCAGGGGGAAGCTCCTTCGACGCTGACGGGTTTGCAAGACCCGGAGGCATTGGAAGGGGGCGGGGCGATGGCGGTGGCGTAGTGCTTGGTTGCGCGGCAGCGTTCAGGGCCACCAGCGTCGTGATCAAAAGCGCATTTAATGTTACTTTCATTTCAATAATTCTTTAGTTTGTTGAGAGGCCGGACAATAGCCCAGACTCTGGACCGTTCTTTCGGAACGGGCCGGAATGCTTATCACAACATACCGTCGGTGTCCAGCAGTAGATTTTGACCAATTTGCAGGAAAAAAGCTCAATCTTGCGCCAGCAAGCCTGAGGGCGATCCGATTCCCGCGTCATTCCCCATTTCCCAATCAGCGAGGCCGAATTGAATGAGCCAGACCTGGGTGAGCGCTCGAATGGCGCAAACGCCTCACTGTCACAGGTTAATATCGAGTTGGAAGGAGTGGCTCGACCAGTTTCCTGGATAAAACGGCAAATTTGGGCAGGCCGTTCTCAGTGGGAATCTTGACTTCGCCCTTAATCAATGGCCGGGCATACTGGACGAATTTCTCGTTCGGCATGAATCCTTCGTCGCTTAACCAATCGCGCGGGACCACATTCACGACGTTGGCAATTTCGCCCAAAGGGTGCAAGGCTGTCGTGCAGCGGTAGGGTTGGCCCGGCGCGCGGACCAGTTTGACCATGAATCCGCTGCTGCCGGAGACGGCGGCGCGAACAGCGGTCTCGCCGCAATCGACGGCTTCGGCGGCGTCCGTGGCGCTGGCATAATGGGCGGCGCAACGCTGGGCGTAACCGAGCTTGACGGAGCGGGTTTTCGTGTTGAGTTTGCCAAACACCACCTCGGCCAGACGTTCGCCGGCGCCCGAAAGGACCGGGTGGCCGAAAGCGTCCAGGCGCGTTTTGTCCGCGCTATATTCCGAGCCGTCGGGGTTTTTCAGTCCTTCGCCGACCACGACGATGCAGAAGCGAAGTTTGTCAACAGTCTCTTTGACTTTGGCCAGGAACGCCGCCTCGTTGAATGGAATTTCCGGCATCAGAATGATGTGCGGCGCTCCGTCAGCCTCACGTTTTGCCAGAACGGCGCTGGCGGCGATCCATCCGGCGGCGCGGCCCATGACTTCGATAATGCAGCAGGAACCGTCGTCTGTGGCCATGCTGCTGACATCGGCGGCGATTTCCATCACCGTGCAGGCGTTGTACTTGGCAACGGAACCAAAGCCGGGGCAGTGGTCGGTATGCGGGAGATCGTTGTCGATCGTCTTGGGCACGCCGATGACGCGCATTTCGTAGCCGCGCTTGATGGCCTCCTGATGAACCTTGTCAGCCGTGTCCTGGGAATCGTTGCCGCCGGCGTAAAGGAAATAGTGGATTTGATGGGCCTGGAAAACCTGGAACATGCGATCCATGTCGCGCGCGGCGCGTTCGGGCTTCTTTTTGAAGTCGATCTTGTAACGGCAGGTGCCCAGAGCCGCGGCCGGAGTATGCTTGAGCGCTTCGACAGTATCGCAACGCTCCTGATTTAGATCAATCAACTGATCGTTCAGGATGCCCAGGATGCCATTGAGGCCGCCGTAGATGCTTTTGATGCACTGATGTTTTTGGGCTTCCTGGATGACGCCCGCCACACTGGCGTTGATGACGGCCGTCGGTCCGCCTGATTGAGCGACCAATAGATTTCCAATTAATTCTGACATAAACAGGAGGAACAATTAACAACCACCGGTTATGGGGTAAAGGATAAAGCGGCTGCCATGGTCCCCCACTGGGTCGCCGGCAGGACGCTCCGTCGGGGAGCGCTTGAATTTTGGGCGCGGTTGCGGGACGCTGGGGAAGTTGACTGAAATAAAACAGACACCGTTGCCTCCGCTAACGCCCGGCACGCTCTACCTGGTGGCCACGCCCATTGGAAATTTGGAGGATATCACGCTGCGCGCCTTGCGCGTGCTCAAGGAGTGCGACGTGGTCGCCGCCGAAGACACGCGTCATTCCGGACAACTCTTGAAGCACTTCGGCATTTCCAAGCCGTTGCTGAGTTACTTTCAATTCAACGAGGCCCGACGAAGCGAGGAAATCCTGGAGCGATTGAGGCGCGGGGAGACGGTGGCCCTGGTGACCGACGCGGGCAGCCCGGGCATAAGCGATCCGGGCCAGCGTGTGGTCAGCGCGGCGCACGCGGCGGGATTGCGTGTGGAGGCGGTGCCAGGTCCGTGCGCCCTGGTCGCGGCGCTGACAGCCAGCGGATTGCCAGCCGACGAGTTTCATTTTGTGGGATTCTTGCCCCACAAGAGCGGGCAACGCCGCCGCCAACTGGAGCGGTTGCGGACGGTCCCCGGAACCCTGGTCTTCTACGAATCTCCGTACCGAATTGTCAAGTTACTGGAGGAATTGACAGATCTGTATCCAACACGCAAGACGCTTTTGGCGAGGGAGTTAACCAAGAAATTCGAGGAGTTTCGAGCGGGTCTAGCCGGGCAGCTATTGGAGGAAATGCGAGCGCGATCGGTCCGTGGCGAATTTGTGGTTTTGGTGGGTCCCGAGCCGGAATAATTGTTCGCTAAAATTTTTGTTTACTTTCGGCAATGGTTTCGTTACTGTCGCCGCATTCAGCTTAATCCCAGAGCGGAAAAGCATGGTTAAAAAAAGCCTTCGCGGGAATCGCGCAGGAAAAATGGGCCAACAGTAAAGTATATGTCAGCAAAACTATTCGTCGGTAACCTCACCTTCACCGCAACGGAAAATGACTTGCAAGATCATTTCGCGCAAGCCGGTGTTGTGGTTTCTGTCAA
>Ga0206876_1176_pt1 | contig 16261 bp, 16 predicted proteins | sample Alteio_BWOrgCont_10_FD_152619 | JGI IMG/M metagenome (GOLD analysis project Ga0206876, IMG submission 152619) | Enriched cells from forest soil in Barre Woods Harvard Forest LTER site, Petersham, Massachusetts, United States -... | ecosystem: Environmental > Terrestrial > Soil > Temperate forest >...
GCAGCGCGGCGGTGACGGAGGCGGCGGCGGAGACTCCGATGAGCAGGCCCTGGTTGCGGCCGAGCCATTTGGCCATGGCATAGGCGCGCTCGGTGGCCATGTCGATGTTGGCGTCGGCGAGCGTGGGGTCGTAGATGGGTGGGACGATGGCGGTCGCCATGTGCTTGAGGCCTTCGAGGCCATTGAAGGGCGAGTCCGGCTGCATGGACACGCAGTGAATTTTGGGATTCAGCTCGCGCAGACGGCGCGTAGTGCCCATAAACGTACCGCTGGTGCCGAGTGCAGCGACGAAGTGTGTGACTGCGCCTTCGGTCTGCTCCCAGATTTCGTTGGCGGTGCCGTGATAGTGGGCGAGCCAGTTGTTGTCATTGCCGTACTGGTTGGCGTAGAAGAATTTTTCGGGCTGTTCGGCGGCAAGTTTGCGCGCGAGACGAATGGCGCCGTCAGAGCCGTCGGCGGGATCGGTCCAATTCACGCTCGCACCGTAGGCGGAGAGGATGCGCTTGCGCTCGACGGAGACGTTGGAGGGCATGCAGAGAGTCACAGGAAAACCCATAGCCGCACCCAGCATTGCGTAAGCAATGCCGGTGTTGCCGCTGGTGGCGTCGAGAAGGTGCTTGCCGTGGCCGAGGTCCCCGCTCTTGAAGGCGGCCTTTACGATGTTGGAGCCGGCACGGTCTTTCACGCTGCCGCCGGGGTTCATCCACTCGGCCTTGCCGAGGATCTGGATGCCGGGCAGGTGCGCTGTAAGCTGGTCGAGGCGGATGAGCGGCGTGTTGCCGATGCGCTCCAGCAGCGTAGTTCCCAGCGATTTTTGGGGTGCAGCGATCATTCGGGACTCATTCAGACGGCGTAGATTGAGTGTCGTACGCCGATGTGCGACAGTTAAAACTAAGTTTACTTCAGTAGAGAGAAATGCTCCCCATGGCAAAGGCGAAGGCAATACCCAGCTTTGACGAAGTTCTGAAAAAGCTGGGCAACGATAGATTCGATGTCGCGCAAGCTGGCGAAGGTGCAAATCGTGTAGCCGGTGCGTACCGCGTGAGCAAATACGGCGCGGCGGCGGAGATTGCTGCGGGCGGCAAAGCCACGCCGACGCAGTTGCTGGCCAGGCCCGGCTGGGTGCTGGGTGGCGAGATTGCGCAGCTTGTCGACCGCGGCTACCAGAAATTTATGAAGACTTCGCGGCTGGAGGTCCCGGCAACAGCAGACATGCTGCGTTCGCTGCACAAGTTTGAAGCCGAGCTGAATGAGGCCGCCGGTGTGCTGACGCTCTACAACCAGGCGATGGGCACGACCAGCGATGAGTATTTGTACGATCGTGTGGCGGGACGAGAGTAAGAATCTAACGCTTGCGCGGCTGTGTGCGCTGCCACTCGCGGTAGGCCTCGCTCTTGCTCAGGCCGCGGGATTTTGCGGCTTGTTTGAGTGCATCTTTTTCTGTGAGACCTGATTTGATGAATGCGGCGACTTCGGCGCCGAGCGTAGCGTGGGCGGTTTCGCCGACGGGGTGAAGAGCGAGTGTGGGTGTGCCGTCTAGAAGAAGAACCATTTCTCCGCGAATGCTAGGGCGTGATTGCAGCGTGGCGAGGACTTCGCCGGCTGTGCCGCGCAGAAATTCTTCATGCAGCTTGGTGAGCTCGCGAGCGAGCGCGACGCGATGGGGTGCGCCGAAGGTGAGCACCACATCTTCAAGCGCTGCGACGATGCGGTGCGGCGTCTCGTAAAAAATGTGAGTTGTTGGCTCGGCATGCGTGAGTGAATCACGTAACGCCTCGAGCGTTGTCCGGCGCGCGCCTTCTTTGGAGGGAAGAAAGCCGTGGAAGGCGAATCGCTCTGCCGGCAAACCGCTGGCGACCAGAGCGGTGATGGCAGCGTTGGCTCCGGGAATTGCAAAGACAGCGACGCCGGCGGCGATAGCTTCGCGCGCAAGGATAGCGCCGGGGTCGGCGATACCGGGAGTGCCGGCATCGGAAACGACGGCGATGCGGGCGTCTTGCTTGAGTGCCTCAATTAGCTCGTTGGCGCGCGAGGCCTCGTTGTGGGCGTGGTAGCTGACGGTGGGGGTGGTGATGCCGAAGTGGCCGAGGAGCTTGGCGGTCTGGCGCGTGTCTTCGCAGGCGATACGGTCGGCCTGCTTCAGAATTCGCAGCGCGCGGAGGGTTATGTCTTCCAGGTTGCCGATGGGCGTGGCAACTAAGTAGAGTCCCGGCGCAATGGGAGCGGCATCGTCCATTACGGGCGCTCTCTGTGGGGATCGGGCTCAGGACGCGTGAGCTGGATTTGTTGCACTGCGCGGCCGAGGCTCTGCGGAGTAAGGATTCCGAGCATCGCACCGTCTTCGACCACGGGGATAAATTCGCTGGCGCCCAGTTGCGCGGAGCGGCGCAGTGCGTCGACGAGTTTTTCTGTCGGCCCGGCTGTTTGCAGGCTGCGCGTCATCACTCCTTGCAGGTAGATGTCGCCTTCGGCCAGCAGGCGGTCACAGAGTGTTTGCCGAGCGATGGAGCCGACGAGGCGATCGCCGCGGACGACGGGGAAGACATCCTGCAGTGAGTGCGTGGTGCGTTCGAGCGCATCGCGCAGCGTGTCGGTCGTCGAGAGCAACGTGTATTCGGTGAGCATCACATCGCGCACCAGGATGGCCTCAGCCTCAGGCGATGCAACCGTGGCATGGCTGCCGAGTCGCGCGCTGAGCAACATAAAGCCGCCGCCGATAATCAACCATAAGCCCACATCATGGCGCAGGATGATGCCGGCGACGATCATGGCGAGGGCAATTCCCGTGCCGAATGTAAATGCGTTGGCTCGCCTGGCAACTCCTGCAAGACTGTTCGGCGCGGACTGCGAGTCCTTCAGGCGCAGCAGACGGCTGGCCGGCATGGTGGATGCGGGCAGAAGGCTCATGCCGCCCAGCAGGATTTGCATCCAGATGGTGCTCCGCAGAATATGGGCGGTGCCGATCCAAGGCTGCGCCAGCAAAGCGACATGCGGGTCAAGCGCATAGCTGACTCCCAGCAGCAGCAGCCCGGCGGCAAAGTTGGCAAAGGGGCCGGCAGTGCTGATGAGGCGCGTGTTCATTGCTGCGTTGCGGGAGCCGGTACGGGGCGAGAAAGCCATCACACCGCCCACAGGAAGCAGGAACAGCGCCCGCACGCGGAATCCTGCATAGGCTGCGGCGATAGTACGTGCCAGTTCGCGCACCACAACGGCGAGGCACAGCGCGCACCACAGGCCGATTCCACGAATAGGGCCACCGTTGAAGGCGATGGAATAGCAGATGGCGAAAAACAGCAGGACAGGGAAGAGCAGATGGACGCGCACGTCGACACCCAGGTAGCGGCCGACGGGAACGGAGGAGCGCAGCATTCAACCATTGTAGGGTGCACTGCAGGCAAGATGCCCACACCCTCTTCCGATATGCTCGGGAAACGATGCGAGTGATTGCGGGCAAATTCCGGTCGAGACAGTTGCAGGCGCCCAAGGGTACCGCCACGCGCCCCACCAGCGACCGTCTGCGCGAGACGCTATTCAACGTGTTGGGACCCCGCGTGGAGGGTTCGCGGTTTGTGGACCTGTATGCGGGTTCGGGAGCAGTGGGGATTGAGGCGATCAGCCGCGGCGCGGAGTTTGTGTGGTTTGCGGAGCGCGAGAAGCCGGCAGTGACGGCGATTCGCGCGAATCTTGCGGCGCTGAAGATTGGCGCGGGGTATGCGCTTGAAGATCGCGGCGTGGGCAAGCTGCTGGAGTCGATGGTGGAGAAGGCGCGTGTGGCGGAGATTGTGTATCTCGATCCACCGTGGGAGGCAGCGGGGGAGTACGACTTTTCGCTGCACTTTATTTGCAGGAATTCGGCGGCATTGCTGGCTGAGGGTGCGATTGTGGTGGCGGAGCACAGCAAGAAGCAGCCGCCGGCGGAGCAGTACAAGGCGAAGAGCGGTGGCGTGTTGGAGCGATATCGGTTGCTCGCGCAGGGGGATGCGGCGTTGAGCTTTTATAAAGCAGACAGCAGACAGCAGACAGTAGACAGTAGTGAGTAGACAGTAGAAGAACGGCTAGCAGTTAGGAACTGCTCAGTCTGTTAAAGCCAAAGTGGATTCTGGACGGACTCAAACGCACCTGCGTAGCATAGCTGGGCATGGGAAGTCTGTGGGAAGTCTCCAAAAATCAGGACGGCACGTTTAATTTGTTGCAGGATGGCTCTGTGCTGCATAGAGCCATCCCTGACAAATGGCTTGAAGACCAATTAGCGCGATATGGGTTGTGTGGGCAAGAGTACAGAGACCTGCGCAAACAGCTTCTGAGCACAGAATCAGCTTTCTTAGACTTCCGCTAGCCCTGTGGATTCAAACTTAACTACTACGCTAGCCTTACGATGCTTTTTCTACTGTTTACTCACTACTGTCTACTGTCTTTTCTCCAAATCCGCCACCTTCATGTGCGCCGGTTGCCAGGTCGACCGTGAATGGTACTTCGCGATTGGTGTGCATGTTCCAGCCTTTGCCGTGTAGCTTGCCATCGCGGACCTCGTCGAGCGTAACGCCTTCCCAGCTCAGGCGAGCGGTCTCCCAGCGCAGTCCGTTGGAAGCGAGTGCGGCGATGGTGTGGAAGCCGGCGAGGAGGATGAGACCGGCATCGGGTGCGGGTAGGATTTGCGTGACGGGGCGAAGTGGAATGTGGAGGCAGTGGTCGGGGGCGAGGGTGTCGATCAGGTAGGCGTAGCCTCCGGCGACGGCAAGCAGATCATCGGGGCGCGGGCAACTGAAGATGCCGCTGGGAAGTGAGGGGTCGCGAAAGCCGAGCGCGCAGGTGGCGAGGAATGCGCCGCCGGTCGCGGGCTTCACGTTGAGAAGCACTGCGCCGCGGGCGAGGGCATCATCTTCTCCGGGTACGCGCTGCGGGTAGATGAACTGCCGCGCAGGCGCGATCAGCGGAGGCGCTGAGAGCACTTCGGCGGACCATGTGTGTGGAAAGCTGTCGACGTTGCTCAACTGCTTCAAATCAAGTGCTCCCATCCGTGGGGCTGGAGCTCGAAGCGTGTGCCCTCTGCGACGATGGTCATACGTGGTCGCGACTTGCGGAATGGGACGATGCGGCCGATGCGAGTAATCGGAACGCCGCAGACTGCGCGCGGCATCTTCACCATTGGGTGAGCGGTGAAGAGCAGCTCGTAATCCTCGCCGCCGTGCAAGACGGCGGCCATCTGCTTTGCCGGACCAAGCTTTGCGGTGAGCGGATGCGCGGGAAGCAGAGCGGCATCCAGCTCGGCGGCAGCGCCGCTGGCTTCGCATAGATGGGAGAGATCGGTGGAGAGGCCATCAGAGACATCGATGCACGCTGCCGCCAGCTTGCGTCGCAGAAGAGCGGCGCCAACGGCGAGGCGTGGCTGTGGGAACAGGTGTGGGTGGTCGCCAGATGCCTTCGAATGGCGAAAGCGCGCCGGAGATTTGCCAAGCGCTGCGAGTTCGGCGGCTGCTCCGCCTAGAGCGCCGGTGCAATAGATTGCATCGCTGGGCTGAGCGCTGCTGCGCGTGAGAGCTCGGCCGGTTGGAGCTGAGCCAACCAGCACGATGTCGGCCAGCACGTCATCGCCGGGGGCTTCGGCTGTATCGCCACCGGCGAGTGGAACATTTACCTCTGCTGCTAATGCCAGCAAGCCTTCGAGAAAGCCATCCATCCAACGGGCATCGTTTGCTACCGCCTTCGGAAGCGCGAGCGACAGAAATGCCGCCAGCGGATGCCCCCCCATGGCGGCGATATCGCTCAGCCCCCGAGCCAGTACCCTATGGCCGACCGACTGGGGTGTATGCCAGGCTCGGCGGAAGTGCCTGCCTTCCAGCGAGAAGTCGGTTGTTACCAGCAATTCCTGGCCGGCAGGCGGTCGCAGGATGGCGCAATCGTCGCCAATTCCCAGCCGCAAATGGCTACCGGAAAGTGAGGCCACGCGCGACTGTACGCGGGCAATCAGGGCCAGTTCGCCGGTAGTGATTTTTTTATTCTTCGCCATGGTGACCGGGTACCAGAATAGCCGCAGCTCCAGGTTGTACTTACGACAGTAATATTACAGAGCGTAAGTATTTGAAAATAAACGAACTTGCGGAATCTTAACTTGCTCCCACAGGCTGCGCACTTTAAGATGAATACATATCTCAACGGCGTGAGTTCTGGCCCTCACCTGTCCTCCGCCACAACTATGCTTTCCGGCCTTTTTCGACGTACGCGTCGGGCAACTTTGCCTCGTCGCACTTCGTATAGAAAACAGGAATCGTGTCAGACCGGGAATCAGAAGCAAATCAGGAAATAGAATCTTGCGCAAACGCTACCTAGTTTATGTAACGCGAAATGAAGATGGAACGGTCGACCGGGTGTCGATCCCCATGCGTTTCGTATACATTTTTGCTGCCGCGGCCATCACAGGCATGTTCACGATCGCCGGCATGGCGGGATCATACTCGCGCATGCTGATCAAGGCGGAGAGCGTGAACAAGCTGCGCGACCAGCTGGCGCTGACCCGCAAGGACTATGCGCACCTTGAAAAGACTGAGCACGACAAGGAGGTCCAGGCAGCCAGCCTGGGTTCGCTAGCCAGCGAGGTTTCAGCTCTCTACGGCCTGACCGCAGGCAAGCTGACACACAGCGCAACGAAATCCGCAGCCGCAGCTGTCGCCAAGGCGCCGCTGAAGGGTGCAGCGAATGGTCTGACCGATGCCAGCTATCACGAGTCGCTTGAGACCTATCAGGCGCTGCAGCAGACGGCATTTGAGGGCAATCTTTCCCATGGTCTGGATGACCTCTCGCCCAGCCTGGGCGTTGCCGGCGCACTAAGTGACTTTGCCAGCCTGGATGCCATTGGTACGAACATGCCGGACATGTGGCCGGTGATGGGTCCCATCAACAGCGGCTTTGGGCAGCGCCAGGATCCTGTGCTGGGCATGGGCGTAGGTGAATTCCACAAGGGTGTGGACATCGGCTCGCCGAACGGGACGCCAGTACATGCTCCTGCGAATGGCCGGGTGATTAAAGCAGGCCAGAGCAACGGCTACGGCAATGAGATTGAGATTGACCATGGCAACGGCATTGTGACCGTGTACGGCCACCTGAGCGGGTTTAATGTGGTGGATGGCGAATCCGTGGCCAAGGGCCAGGTGATTGGCTATGTAGGCCACACCGGCAAGGTGACCGGACCGCATCTGCACTACGAGGTACAGGTCCACGGAGCTGCGGTCAACCCGCACCGTTATCTGACTACCACGATGGCGCAGCTCGGCGGCATTGCTCCCAAGGGGATGTAGTCCTCAGATATTCGATATAGCGGCTACTTGCCTGTGTATTGCACGCGCCAGACGCTGCGGCTACCGTCGTCGGTTACGTACAGGCTGCCGTCGTTGCCGATTGTGACGCCGACAGGACGGCCCCAGACCTGGCCGTCGGCGGTGACGAAGCCGGTGAGGAAGTCGTCGTATTCGCCTGTGGCATGGCCGTTCTTCATCGGTATATAGATCACTTCATAGCCGGCGCGGTTGGCGCGGTTCCAGGAGCCGTGTTCTGCGGCGAAGGCTCCGCCATCGTAAGCGTCGGGAAAACATAGATTCTTTGGACTTGGTGGAGGGTTCGAACCTAACCCGGAACTTCCAACAATGGCACAGCCGCGTGGGTAAAAGAGCATCTGCAAGCTGGCCATGTGCGGCTGCACGATCACGTCCGGCGTGCGCACTTTTGCGGCGATGTTCTCGCGCTTGCAATCCTTGGCCTGCGCTTCCGTCAGTGGTGCAGCGAGTTGCTGGTTCGGGCCTGTGCCCGCGGCGCAGGGATCTTGGAGCCGTGGGTCGCGGTGGCCGCCCATGTAATACCACGGCCAGCCGTAGAAGCTGCCTTCCGGCACGCTGGTCACGTAGTCCGGGACGAGGTGGTTGCCGAGGTTGTCGCGCTCATTGGTGGAGCACCACAGTTCATGCGTGACCGGGTTGATGGCTTCGCCGACGCAGTTGCGGATGCCGGTCGCATAGACCTCCAGGAACTGGCCTTCCGGCGTGTACTCCAGAACGTCGGCGCGGTGGAACTCGCGCGGGTGCGTGTCTGCATCGTCTACGTTCGAAGCAGAACCGACGGAGACGAGCATCTTGTTGTCGCCGGTGAAGACAATGTCGCGGGTCCAGTGGCCGCCGCCGCGCAGTTGGGCAAAGCCGGGGAGCTCGGGAACGATCTTTTCGGCTGGGCCGGAGGCAACGAGGTCCCCGGACTTGTACGGGAAGCGAACGACGGAGTCGGTATTACCGACGTAGACCCACTTGGGATCGGCGGCAGGATAGAAGGCGATGCCGAAGGGCAGGTTGAGGCCGGTCGCGAAGGTAGAAACCTTCTGCGCTTTGCCGTCCGGGCCTACGCCGCGCAGGACGAAGACCTTGTCGCCGTGTGAATCGGCCAGGAAGATATCGCCGTTGGGCGCGGTGCGCATCAGGCGCGGCTCGCGGAAGGTCGACGGCGCTGCCGGCACGGAGGGCGCCTGGTTGTTGATGGAAGACGAGGCCGCGGTGGGTGTGAAGTCTCCACCGGCATAGAGCGTCACCTTGAAGCCGGGAGGCGCGATGGGCCATGCGTCCTTTGGCTTGGGCACGAGATGCGGGCCGTTGTTCACCGCTTCATCGGGCTTGGGCTCGGGCAGGTCAGCCACGGTGATCTTGTGGCGCACGCCGGGCTTCTGCTGATTCCAGTCGGTGTAAGCCGCCTGCCCGGTGAGGATGGGGCCCTGCATCTGCGCGGGCGCCGCGACGGCAATTGTAATCATAGCGAGGGCGGCAGGGAGGGTGAGCTTCAGCATTGGTACATCTCCTTGTTGCAGTTGCAGTTATTTTTTGGATGCGCCCGCAGGTAGTGGCGACTCGCCAGCATCTGGACGGTGCGCCGCACTCAGAGCTTTCATTTCTTCGCCAGTAGCGGCTGCATCCAGCTCCGCACGTTTGCCGTGCTGGGCAAGCGTTGCCGAGGAAAGGATATCGTGCATCGCCACAGCAGCGGGGTCGCGGGCAGGTTGCGCCTGTAAATTTTCTGCTCCCAGCGCTCGCAGGATGTTGAGAATTGTAGTCAGCGTTTCCACTGTATGCTGTGCTGCCTCGTCGTTGGGAGCGATCTCCACCACGCGCAGGTGCAGCGATCCGCTGTAGCGCAGGCTGGCGATGAGGTCCGTATCTTCAGGCAGTGGCAGTTGCAGGCCCATTACGGTGATGTATCCGTTTTGCGAGAAGGGAAGCCCGATGTGCCCGATACCCCAGGCCTGCGCAGGCAGCGGAAGCTGCGGCACATCAGCATAGTGCGCGGCCAGCAGCGACGATCCCGGCGAGCTCAGCCCAGAGGCGCGCGAGCGATCGACCATGGAGTGGATCTGTTCGGCCTGCGGCATGTTGGAGATCGCAATGATGTCGTAGCCGAGCTGTGCCACGCGCAGAATTTCGCCATCAACAGGCACAGTGAAGATGTCTACACCTGCGTAGTTTTCGCGCGAGCTGGCGGTGGAAGAAAGATAGTGTGTGAGACGCTGGCCGTCGAAGCGCCCAACAAAAACTTCGGACGTGAAGACCTCGGCAATGGGACTGCCGGGTTTGCGCGGCTCAGTGGCAGGTACGCGATGCATTGCCAGCGCCAGCTCGTCGAGATCGCGTTCCGGCACAATCCCGGTGGCGTCGACGAATTGCTGAAAATAAGGGCTGCGGGTTACGGGCGAGCTATCAAAATGTGTCGCCGAGCGCAGGGTATTCAACTTGACGTAGACCATGGCGTCGCACTCCGGCAGCAGCCGTGCGGCCTCTGGCGGAGCCTCGGCTCTCTGGTAGAGAGCAAATCCCAGCCCCAGGATGACGGGGACGGCGATGATGAGTGGGATGAGTGTGCGCTTTCGCATGAAGTGTGGAGGAGACACGATTGCCGGGCGAGCCGCCGCGCTAACAGGCGCGTCTCCATCATAGACCGGGTCTATGAAACACGCTGCCTACTCGACGAGGTGGAAGGTATCGATCTTACCTGCGCTGGCGGAGTTGGTGGAGCTGATAGATCCGGGTGGCAGAATTCCGTACTCGCCCGCCTTGTTCTCAGGGGCAAGGGTAAATGTATAGAGTCGCGGCCCGATTTTGGTGGTTGTGAAATCCTTGCGGTCACGTTCTGCTCCGCCGGAGGAATGGAAGACGCCGCCCGTTTCGGAACGAAATTCACGATTGTCAGAGTTTTCGCGCAGCTTCAACAACTGATATTCCTCTGGTGCTGTGCCTTCGGGTGCGTAGATGAGAACCTGAACGGGGCTGCTGAGAGACAATGCGGCCGATTTCCCAGGAACGTGACCGTTCTTGTCGCCCTTGATGATTCCATTGGTGGCGATCGACTTGAGGACGCCACCGGACTTGTAGTTCACTATCTCAGGTTTGAACTCGACCCACGTGCCGGTCTTGTCCTTGTAATAGACGCCAATTTCATCGACTCCGGCAGGCAGTGCAGCGCCGGAGGCTGCCACGGCGATAGCTGGAGCTGGGCCGGCGTTCTTCGTAATCATCGCGCCCAGTTCTTTATCGGTTACGCCGGCCTGTTTCAGCGCAATCAGCGCATCCGTGGAGACATCATATTTGCCGGCAGAGGCAGTGATCGTCTGCACGATCAGGCCTTCGCCCAGGCCGGACTTCACGAGCTTGACGACAGCGTCGTTATCCATGGCTTGCTGGGCGCGCGATGTAAAAGCAGCGAACCCCAAAACGCCGAGCAGAGCAACGGCGGAAATGACAACAGAACGGCCACGTGAAAACATAGGTGCCTCACAAAGAAGCTTCAAAATAGAGGATTGGAAACCGAGATGAGTGTATGGGATTTATCGACGTTGCAACAATGTATTTTGACGAATTCGATAAACACTTCTCGCTCAGGAAATCACAATGCTGTCCGTGACATGCTATTCTTGCCGGTTTTGATGGGTCGATGAATCCGCGAAACGATAGGAGAAGTTACATGGCGGATGAAATGGCAGCAAGCGTTCTTGGTTCAAAGCTGGATCTGAACTCCGTAAAATTCGAAGCCAACCGCGCGGCCCTGATGGCGCTGCTGGGCGGTATGCGTTCTGAGGAGCAAGTCATCCGCGAAGGCGGCGGCGCAAAGGCCACTGAGGCACAGCACAAAAAAGGCCGCATGACCGCGCGCGAACGTCTCGCCCTGCTGCTGGATAAAGATTCGCAATGGCTTGAACTTGGTCTGTGGGCCGCGAACGGAATGTATAAGGAGTTTGGTGGAGCACCCGGCGCCGGTGTGATAACAGGGCTTGGCTATGTGGCTGGCAAGTTGTGCATGATCGTAGCCAACGACGCGACGGTGAAGGCCGGCGCGTTTTTTCCGATGACGGCGAAGAAGGTGCTGCGCGCGCAGCATATTGCGCTGGAAAATCGCATCCCGACGCTGTATTTGGTGGATTCTTCCGGCGTGTTTTTGCCGCTGCAGGAAGATGTTTTTCCGGATCAGGACGATTTTGGCCGCGTCTTCCGCAATAACGCGGTGATGAGTTCGCTCGGCATTCCGCAGATCACCGCCATCATGGGCATGTGCGTCGCCGGCGGAGCTTACCTTCCGGTGATGACAGATATCGTGTTGATGACGGAGGGTTCGGGTCTGTTTCTTGCCGGGCCCGCGCTTGTGCAGGCTGCTATCGGGCAGAAGACGGATGCGGAGACTCTCGGCGGCGCCGATATGCATGCAGAAATTTCCGGCACTGTCGATTTCAAGGAGAAGGATGACGCTGCGTGCATCACGCGGCTGCGCTCGCTGGTGGGCAAGATTGGGTCGACTCCGCGCGAGGCCTTCAGTCGCGTCGCATATGACGCGAAGAAGGACGCGCCGAAGTTTGCAGCAGAAGACCTGTACGGCCTGCTCGATCCCACGCCGGCTGCGACCAATAGCTACGACATCCATGACGTCATTGCACGCATCGTGGACCGCTCGGAGTTCGACGAGTACAAGGCCGAGTTCGGCCGCACACTGGTATGCGGCTACGCGCGCATCGGTGGGCGCGCTGTCGGCATTGTGGCGAATCAGAAGCTGCACCAACAGCAAATCGTCGCCATGGGGCCGCAGGCCGGTATGAAGCGCACCGAGTTCGGTGGCGTGATCTACACCGAGTCCGCGCAGAAGGCAGCGCGCTTCATCATGGATTGCAACCAGCAGCTTGTGCCGCTCGTCTTTCTGCATGACGTGAATGGATTCATGGTCGGCAAAGACGCGGAGTGGAGCGGCATCATCCGCGCGGGAGCAAAAATGGTTTCAGCCGTGAGTACGAGCGTGGTGCCCAAGATTACCGTAATCCTTGGCGGCAGCTTTGGCGCGGGCCACTACGCCATGTGCGGTAAAGCGTATGATCCACGTTTCGTGTTTGCGTGGCCCACGGCGCGCTACGCAGTGATGAGTGGAGCCTCGGCGGCCAATACGCTGGTGGAAGTTCGCGTGAAACAACTTGAGCGCAGCGGCAAGACGCTGAGTGCGGAAGAGAAGCAGAGCATCTATGACGAGATTAAGGCGACGTACGACGCGCAGGCCGACCCACGCTACGGTGCGGCGCGGCTATGGATTGACGCCATCATCGATCCCGCGAAGACTCGCGAGGTCCTGCTGGAGGCGCTCGAAGCCTGCGCGCTGAACCCGGAGGTGCCGAAGTTCAACCCGGGAGTGCTGCAGACGTGACGGACGTTTCTACTCACGGAGCCCGCGCAGCGAACGCGGGGCCGCGTAAGCTGGCGCCGTTTCTCACGCGCCGCACGCTGCTGCTGTTGGCCGCATCTCTGCTGGTTACATTTCTGTTTGTGCGTGAGCATCGCCGCCAGCAAGGGCCTTGCCGCACGCAGTTCCATTCGCAGCGCGCCGGGAAACCGCGCCTGCTGCGCGTGCAGGATGACGACGAAAATCCTGGTGACGCCGGCTTGCCTGCCGACCCCTGCAACTCCCGGGGAGTCTTCACCATTTCTCCCGAGCGCGCGTATGCTGCACTTGCGCTGGCGCTGTGGGGAGTGACAGTATTCTGCTCGGCGCAGGATATCTCCGCGTTCCGCAAAAGTCTTCGCCGCCGCCGTATGCGCCGGTCGCAGCATGTAGATATAGAAGGAGGGCAAGCTTCATGAGCGACCTGGTCAAAATTGTAGAGTGCCCCCGCGATGCGTGGCAGGCGCTGCCCAAAATCATTCACCCGGAGGTGAAGGCGGAATACCTGCGCAACCTGATCGCCGCCGGCTTCAGGCACATTGATGCTGTGAGCTTTGTCAGCGAAAAAGCTGTGCCGCAGATGGCTGATTCTGAGCTGGTGCTTGAGTTTCTCGATCCGCCTGAAGAGGTTGAGCTCATCGGCATCGTGGTGAATGCGCGCGGAGCCGAGCGCGCCATAGAAACTTCGGCGGTGCAGACGCTCGGATTTCCGTACTCTATTTCGCCAACATTTCTGGAGCGCAACCAGCGGCAGACTCCTGAAGATGCGCTCGATCAGTTGGAGCAGATTGGCGAGCTTGCGTACAAAGCGGGGCTCGATCTTGTCGCATATATTTCGATGGCCTTTGGCAATCCTTACGGCGAGCCATGGGACATCGATGAAGTGGTGAGCGCGGTCGATCTTCTAGTGGATGCTGGTGTACTGCAGGTTTCGCTCGCAGATACAGTTGGCCTGGCCACGCCTTCACTGATCAACGGAGTGATGGGTTGCGTGATTGGAGTGCACGATGGGCTGGAGGTTGGTGTGCACCTGCACGCTCGACCGGAGGATGCTGCCAATAAGGTCCGCGCCGCGTACGAGGCCGGTTGCCGCCGCTTCGATTCAGCCATCGGCGGCTTTGGCGGATGTCCTTTCGCGCAGGACTCGCTGGTCGGCAACCTGCCCACGGAGACGCTACTGGCCACGTTGAAAGAACTGGGCGCGATGCTGCCGGAAATTGAGCCGCTCGACCGCATGATCCACGCAGCCCGTGAGATCGACAAGCGGTATGGTGTAGTTCTGCACTAAGCTGAAAAATATGTCCACACTGCGCATTCATGACGACGGCCTGATCCGGACCATCACCCTCAATCGTCCCGAGCGACGTAATGCCCTCACGCCAGAGATGCAGGACGAACTCATCGCTGCATTTACCGCTTCACGCTCGCGCGTGATTCTGCTTGCCGGCGAGGGTGAATCGTTTTGTGCGGGGCTGGATATCGATGTTCTGAAGAAGATGGCCGATCTCTCGCCTGAGCAGCATCGCGTGGAAGCAGAACGCACCGCACGCATGTTTCGCGCGCTGTGGGAGTGTGATGTGCCTACCATTGCCCTTGTGCATGGCGCCGCGATGGCCGGTGGCACAGGCCTGGCGACTCTGTGTGACTTCACCCTGGCGGCGCCGGAGGCGATGTTCGGCTATACCGAAGCGCGCATTGGCTTTGTGCCGGCGCTGGTGAGTGCGTACCTGCGGCAGCAGATAGGTGACAAGCAGGCCCGCTCGCTGCTGCTCACGGCGCGGCGTTTTGGCGCCCAGGAGGCGCATAGCATGGGGCTTGTGAGCGAGGTAGTCCCGCGAGAAGACCTGCAGGCACGAGCGCAGGCCGTGGCTGCTGAGCTTCTGCAGCTCTCGCCGGAGAGTCTGCGGGCTACCAAACGGCTGTTGCGCGCGCAGCAGGCTACCGGGCTCGATTCCGCGCTTGCCGAGGCCATGGAGGCCAATGCGGCTTCGCGCCAGACTGCGGATTTTCGTGAAGGCATTGCAGCCTTCATCGAAAAGCGCAAACCTGTGTGGCCGGGAAAATAATCAATCGAAAATCTGACGGACGAAGCACCCGTCGCAGCTAGACTGTACGCATGGCCTCACTCGAAGAGCTGCTTGCGCGCGGATATTCGGAGTCGCGCATCCGCGTTCGCTACGCGGAGACGGACCAGATGGGCGTCGTGTATCACGCCAACTATCTTGTCTGGTTTGAGGTCGGCCGCGTCGATTTCATCCGCGACATGGGCCTGGACTACAAGGCGATGGAGAAGGAAGACAACGCCATGATCGCCGTAATTGAAGCCAGCGCTCGCTACAAGGCTCCGGCACGTTACGACGACGAGATCCTGGTGCGCACCTCGCTTGCCGGCGTGCGAGGCACGATCGTTCGCTTTCGCTATGCGGTTTTGCGGGCTGCGACATCAGCATCAGACGAGCAGCTTTTGTGCGAAGGAGAAACGACACATATCGTTGTGAATCGCGAGATGAAGAAGCGCGACATGCCACAACACTATGCGGATCGTTTTCGCGCGCTGCTGCCGAGACTCACGAAGTTGGAGTAGAAACTTTGCCGGCCTGCTCCCACGCCTTGGCATATTTCCAGCTTGTGTAGACAGCGTGATACAGGTGCAGCAACAGGCCTTCTCGCCCATCGAGAAACCCCAGACGGCAGAAATAATTCCACTGGAACATGTATTGCGGGACCACCCACACGTTCATCACAAACGCGATCCATGACTTACTGGTTCGCCCGCGCGTTTGCAAAACTTCCGCACCCAGGCTGCTATAGCGATTCATGTGCTCAATGTAGTCGCTTAGAGTGGGATAGGCGTGGTGGATAAGGTCGAACTCCAGTGTCTCCGTGCTGCCGCCGAAGGCAATCGTCTCATGCACTGCTCGTTCAGCGAATTGAGCCGCACCACGGCGGAAGAGGCGCAACTTCGCGTCCGGATAGAAGCCACCATGCTTAATCCACCGGCCGAGAAAATAATTGCGCCGCTTGAGCAAGTAAGCGTCCAGCGTGGGATTTGCGGCCAGTAGCGCTTGGATTTCCTGCTGCAGCTCGGGAGTCAGCTCTTCGTCGGCGTCGAGCGACAGCACCCAAGTCCCGCTGCATTGTGCGATTGCAAAATTCTTTTGCGCGGCAAAGCCCGGCCACTCATGCTCCATCACTTGAGCGCCATAACTGCGCGCGATCTCTGCGGTGCGATCGGTTGAACCTGAATCGACGACGACGATCTCCTCTGCCCACGCTACACTGGCCAGCGTGCGCGCCAGTGTCTCCTCTTCATTCAGCGTCACGATAGCGACAGAGAGTAGAGGCATGGGCTTCAGACGAGTGAGATAGCCGGGTTTGCGAGCTGCTCGCGCAACAGTCGCTCGGTCAGGGTGCGCAGATCTTCGCCAGTTTTGGGCAGCGTGAATGCGCTCTTTTCTTCGTTCCACTCCAGCTTGAAACTGGTGGAGAGCGCCGAAATCCAGACCTGGCGCACAGGCGTGTTGGGGGTGAAGACAAATTTTGCAGC
>Ga0206876_1177_pt1 | contig 16247 bp, 23 predicted proteins | sample Alteio_BWOrgCont_10_FD_152619 | JGI IMG/M metagenome (GOLD analysis project Ga0206876, IMG submission 152619) | Enriched cells from forest soil in Barre Woods Harvard Forest LTER site, Petersham, Massachusetts, United States -... | ecosystem: Environmental > Terrestrial > Soil > Temperate forest >...
GCCGGACGGCGATGGCCACGAACTGATCGCCGATCTGCGCGCCCGTTATGGCCTGAAGGGAATCGCCCTTTCCGGTTATGGCCGGGACAAAGACCTGGCGCGCAGCCGCGAGGCCGGCTTTGTCGCGCACCTGACCAAGCCGGTGTCCATCCAATCGCTCGAGGCCGCTTTGGCCCTGGCGACCTCCGCCGACGTCCGACTAAATAAGCAGGGATGAGGCCGAACGCTCGGCGAATCTCTCACCCAGCTTGCCCTTGCTATCCGTGGGCAGTTGGCGCCCGGTGACGTCCACCTCCGGGACTTCGCAGGTCATCCAATAGTCATGCAGCACCTTCACCTGGCGGCGGAGGGCCTCGATCGAGTTGGGTTTCACGTGATAGGAGCTGGCTCCAAGCATATAGGCCTTCTTGATGTCGTCCAGATCGCGGGAGGCCGTTAAAACGACGGTCGGAATAATCTCCCACGCCGGATTTTTCTTGAGAAATTCCAGCACGGCAAACCCGTCTTTCTCAGGCATCTTCAGATCGGTCGTGATGAAAGTGGGGTAGGCATAAATGCCCCGATCGGAATATTTCCCCTCTCCCAGCATGTAGCTGATCGCCTCGCGGCCACTATGGACGGCGTGAATGGGATCGGTCACCCCGATGGCCCTGAACGCAGCTTCAATAAAGGCGCAGTCATTGAGGTCATCGTCCACGATCAGGATGGTTGAGTGATATTTTTTCATTGGGCGAGGGAGAGTTTCGCGTCATGATATGGCAGGACGAGCGCCGGGGTCTATGGGGTGTTGCCTCCGGGTGGTCGGCGGGGTTTGAACCTAACCCAAGGGGGGCTGCGCTGGGCGAAGTCTACGGCGTTCCCGGAGGCACTCCGGCCAGCTCGAGCGCGCGGCGCGGCTCCGGATTGGCCATAAACCAGCTCCACGGCTTGCCCGACCGGAGATTCTCCGCGGCTAAGAGGGTGATGCCGATGCCCAGCCCCGTGACATCGGGCGAAACCCAGCCGGTGGTGGGATTGAACGAGTCGGTGAATCCATACCGGCAAAGAACCTTGTTTTCGAACCGTTCCGCCATCGCCCGCAGCGCCGGCACGCAGATGTCGGGGGTGAACATGAGGGAGCCGCCCGCGGCGGAGGGCACCACCGTGCCATCGATCCGCGGATCCAATGGCGGCCCGCCCCAGTCGGTGTAGCCGTCGGCGCTGCGCGAGGCGGTGATGCCCCAGATGTCGGGCGAATAGCCCGGGAACCGCCGGGCCAAATCGATGCAGAACTGGCGGTGGGCCCGGGTGGCAGTGACCGAGTTTGCGAACCAGTCGACCCCCTTGCCGTTGTTTTCCTTCCGGCCACGGAAATCGACGAACGCGTGCGAATATTGGTCGGTGAACAGGGAGGCGGTGCCGATGTAGCGGTACGGGCCGTAGCGGTTGGGGTTTCGCTTCCACGCGTACCAGGCCCGGGCGGGGATCGGCTTGGTCGGCGAGCCGATGGCCAGCAGATAGAGCAGGTTGGCCTCGCTGTACTCGTCCCACAGGTCGAGGATGAATCCCCGCTCGGGAGTCCAGCCGTGGCAAAGGATGAGGGATTTTTCCTGCATCATCCAGGGAAAGTCGACCCGCCGGTAGATGTCGTCCGCCAGTCGGACAACCTCCGGGTCGTTCCGGAAGTACTGGCGGGCGGTGAGCACCCCGCCGAGCAGGAAGGCGCTGTCGATCGTGGAAATTTCGCTCAAGGTCGTCTCTTTCGAGAAAGCGCCGGCGCGCTCGCCGGTGCGCAGGTGCATCCAGTGATAAAACCAGCCGCGCTCGTGCGGCGCTTTTTGGGCCAGAAACCGCAGGGCGGTGCGCATCCGTCCCAGGGCCTCTCCCCGGCGGATCCAGCCGCGCTCGGCCGCGATGCAGAAGGCGACCAGGCCGAAGCCGGTCACGGTGACGTTGGCGGTGGGCCGCGCGTCGAGCGTGTACGCCCCGCCGTCGTTATTGGCCCGGTCAAGGGTCAGCCCGGTCTCAGGATCGGTCTTCTCGTGGAAATAGCGAAAGCAGCGCTGCTGCAAACCATCGAGGAAATCGTCGTCTAAGAGGGACAACGAGGCCGCGCGCCAGGCGCGGCGCGCACATCCCGAAACCAAGCCCGCCCCGGCCAGTGTCAGAAACGTGCGGCGATCCATTGCTCCGCGCTGAGCCTAGAGCGAAAGCCGAGTGTAAAACGCCGGCCCCAGCTCATTGCGGGCCGTATTGCCGTTCAACAGGCAAACGGCGAAGCCGCGCGATTCCAGAAACGCCTTGTCCACCTCCGCCTCCGAAGGGCGGTCATAAGTCACGATGGTTTTGGGGTAGCCCACGGAACGAAGAATTCCCCGAAGGATGGGGCCAATCGGAGCCCCCGTCAAGCAAGCGGCCTTCCCCGGAATTTTATCGACCCTCGGACTGCCAGGGCCTTATCTGAGAGTGCAGTGGCGCTGCGGCAGACTCCCTCTCGCCTTAAAGTTCATGCTCCTCCCGTCCAAGGCAAATGGACCCACCCAGGAATCCGATGAACCACCGCCCAAACCCGATTGCAAACCGCGAAGGCTACGACCTCTGGTCGTCCCACTATGACGCCTATCCCAACCCCACCGTGGCCATGGACGAACGGCATTTTCCGGCGCAGTGGAAGCATTTGGCCCACCGCCGGGTGTTGGAAGTCGGGTGCGGCACCGGGCGCCATACCCTGAAGCTGGCGAAGCAGGGCAACGACGTCTTGGGACTCGATCTTTCGCCCGGAATGCTCGCGATCGCCCGGGAGAAGTTAAAAGACTGTCCGGAAGTCCGGCTGATCGAGGCGGACTTCCTTTCGACGGACCTGCTAAAAGACCGGCGATTTGACGCCGTGGTGGCCGCCTTGGTGTTGGAGCACGTGAAGCAGTTGCGGGCATTTTTCGATGCGGCCCGCCGCGTGCTCAGCGAGGGTGGGGAACTTCATGTTTCCGAGATTCATCCCACCAGGGCTGCGCAGGGGATTCTGGCGCACTTCAGGACGGCGGACGGAAATGAATTCGGCTTGGAAAGCGTGCCCCATCCCGACGGGGCGCTGGAAACCGCGGCTGCGGAGGCCGGTTTTCAGTTGGTCGAGACCCGCGATGCCTTCGGTGACCAGGAACTGGCCAATCTGAATCCGAAATGGGTGAAGCATCAGGGCCTTCCGATGGTGAGAATGTGGTCTTGGAAGGCGTCCGATCACTGCTGATTGAGCTGGAGGAAGCGCTTCAGGACCTTGGCTCGGTCGGTTTCGGTGGGCGACAACTGCGCGTCCTTTGATGCCGAGTAGCGATCGTCGTGCTCCGCCGACCAGATCGTGCTTTCCCGAAATGCGTGATTGGTCCAGTCCCATCCGTACTCTTCGAAGAGTTCCAAATTGTCCTGCAGATAGGCCGCGGCGTTTTTGGCCCAGCGGGCCACGCCGAATTCGCCGACGTAGATGCGGACGTGGTTCTTCTGCGCGAAGTCGATCACCGGCTTGAATTCCTGGCGGAGCCGCTCCTTGTTCCACACTTCTCCGTTCGCCGAGAACCGCCCTGGCCAGCCCTGTGCGGTCGGAGCGTAGGGGTGGGCCAGGTCGGTCCCGGCCAACTGGGTGATTCCCTGATGGGTATAACTGTGGGGCTGGTAGTTGTGCAGGCTGTAGACGAGATTCGTGCCCGCCAGACGGGGGAACGTGGAGAAGCCCCCGCACAGTCCACCGGGACCGACCTGCACCACGATGGGCACCTCGCTGATCTGGCGGACCGCCGCGATGATGGCCTGCGCCCACTCGGCCCAGTGATGCGGAATCTGCGGGTAGTCGGTCCAGTCCAGTGGTTCGTTTTTGAGTTCGAGCCAGACCATTCCCCCGAAAGGTTCGATGACGCGAGCGGTCTCCACCGCTTGTTGGACCATGGCCTGCTCCGAGGCGGGGTCGGTCCAGAACTGGTGGAACCATTGGTCGCGAGCCTTGCCCGCGGTTGGGACGGGGTGGGGCGACGGAGGGTTGAAGAGCGAAACAATGACGTAGAGGTGCTGCTCGCGGGCTTCCTGCAATTGCGCCGGCAACTGGGCCAGCATCTTGCGCCAGAGTTGCTCCGAGTGATTGGGCGAGGACGAGATGGGGCTGAGGATCAGGCGAACGGCGTTTGCTCCCGTGGCGGCCGCGTCGTGAAACAGGCGCGAGTCGGCTTGATAAGGAACGGTGAATCCGCGCAGGCGGGGGAACGAGTCGAGGCGATTGGGATCGGACGCATCAGCGCCCAGGGCGGCGGTCGCCGCCCCGCAAGCGACAACCCAGACGAGCAGGGAGAAATATCGCATGGACGGGATGCGCCAGTGGGCGCCAGTAGCGCAAGGCGATCAACGTCCGAATGCTGGTACCGGCAGGGCACCGCGGGTGATGACGATTCATGAGCCGTCGGTGCGACAGTAACACGTTAATTCCGGTTCGCCATTGACCAAGAGTTTGCGAACTCAGCCAAATCGGAATCGACCGTATCGGTAATCGATTGATTGATCTCCAGCGTGCCGCACGACGCGACCGACATGATTCCGTTATAGATGGAATCCGTCGCGACAAACCATTTTCCACTTCTGGGCAAATATACCCCCCGCTCTCTCAATTGCGGCGTGACGGAAAAACTCCAGCCGGCTTGAACACCTCCGCTCACCGGATCCCTCGTCACAATTACGAAAATCGCCAGAATCCAGCGGCTATCCTCTCTAATCGGAACACCGAGTTGTCGCAATTTTAGCTCCGCTCTGGTCTTCAGGCGTTCGGGAGAGACTGTGCCATCGGTGATATCCAGTCCATTGCCGGCGATCGCGACCGACACATCGGTCACACCCTCCAATGATTCATAATCTGAGACTGGCCGCGCGGCATCCAACAACCGGCTTACGGCGAGAGCCTCGATGTATTCTGGGGGTATCGCTGCGGGCACCTCTTTGATCACCTCGACCGGAACTTTAACCTCTTTCTCGACGATCTGTTCGACAGGTACCTCCTCGATAATCTCTTTAGGAACCTCAATTCGTCGTTCAAGGATCCGTTTAATTTCACGCGGTGGCTTATTTTTTTCCCGAAGATAGAGCACACAAAACGTTATCGCCACGACTCCCATCAACAGCGGGAATAGCCTTTTCATCAGGTCAACTCCGCGGGTTCAGGTTGTGAAAGTTTACCTCGGGGGAACTGCTTTTGGGGGCCACCCGATCAAGCGGCCTCGGTTCACCAAGCAATCTTCAGGAGATCGATCTTCTCGTCCGTCGGCCAGTAGAGAAAAGGATTATACTGAAACTTCACCTCCGTGGTAAAGGTCGGGCCAACGTTTTTCAAAATCGTGCCTCCGTCCTTCCAGGAAAAGGGGTGATCCGCCGGTTCGATTCCTGGAGCAGTACTAGGAGCCACCGGTATGCCGAAGATAACAAACGGTTCCCTCGTCATCGTGTCCTGCTCGGACGTCGGCGCAGTCGCCACGACATTGCTCACCTGGCCGGAAGTTTCATCGCCCGCTTTGCGCCGCAATTCATCCGTGAGCCGAGGCCGCGGCGCTGGCGTCGGCACAACGCCTGATTGAGCAAATGCGCTTGCCGCCATCATCAATAAAAACAGCGAGCGCTTTTTCATTTTCTAGGGCATTAGCTAAACGAGTATAACGTAGGCGCAAATGATTGCGCGGTCAACACGATCTGGGCTTTGGTGGTGTCCGGAGTTGCCGGCGTCGGATTTTCGATCGCCTTGCCTGAGAGATCAGAGATTGCGGCTCTCGAGCAACAATTGAGCCAGCAGGTCGGGTCAACTCCATGGGTTCAGGTTGTGAAAGTTGACCGCTAGCAGGCGGCGGGTTCGGTTACTGTACGTTGCTCCACCTCACACCACGGCATTGATGCCCCCGGATTTTGCGGCCTGTTTTACGAGCGCCATCGCGACGTCGAGCTTCAGGTCCTCGAGTTTCTTGAAGTTGATGCAACTGCGGCCGGTCTTCACCTTGCCGAGCTTCGCGGCATTCCGCTCGACGAGGTAGCCGTCCTTGTCGCCGGCGCAGATGTGGAGGCTGTAGTAGTTTTTTCCCGCGCAGAGTCCGATCAGGAACCAGTCGCCTTCGCGACCGCTGGCCGACTTGAAGCGATACTTCCCGTAGCCGATGATGGGCGACGGCCCCATCCCGGACATCACGGCTGGCGCCAGCTTCGGCACGGCTTTGCGGATTGCCTTGTGCACGGTCGTCATCGTGTCGCGGTGATCGGCGGGGAGGGCGGCGAGGAATTTGTCGAGGGTGGGGAGTATTTTGGGCATGCGGCGAGGCTGTGTGCCTGATGCCCGGCGATCAAACCCGAGTTGGGCCGACGTCTTTAGCCTCCGGACGGAGTCACACCGCTGGCAGGGCAGCCGATGAAATTCATCGCCTTGCCGCGCAACACGCATGACGCACAACAAATAGTTTCATAAATTATTAAATTTAAACAGCTTACCAGAGATAGGCAGCACCGTCCGCTTGCCATTATTAGGCCGTTCAATTAACACCGCCAATCCCCGGCCAAAATCCACCATGGATTCAATCAAGCTAACGCCAAAAACGAAACTTTCCCTTCTCGAGTCCGTCATCATCGAGGGCGACGCTTCCGCAGCGCTCCAGGCAATCCCCGACGCCAGTTTTCAGTGCGTCGTGACCTCCCCGCCATACTGGGGCCTGCGAGACTACGATTTCGAAGGACAAATCGGCTTGGAGGATACCCTTGCCGATTACATTCAAAACTTGGTCGCCGTGTTTGACGGCGTCCGTCGTGTGCTAACAGATGACGGGGTTTTCTGGCTGAACATCGGCGACGGCTATACCAGCGGCAATCGCGGTTATCGTGCGCCGGACAAGAAAAACCCCGCCCGCGCAATGGCCGTCAGACCGGACACGCCTCTCGGTTTAAAACCGAAGGACTTACTAGGAATACCCTGGCGCTTGGCGTTCGCGTTGCAACAAAGCGGTTGGTATCTGCGCAGCGACATCATCTGGAACAAACCCAACGCGATGCCGGAGAGTGTAAAAGACCGGCCAACTCGAAGCCACGAGTATTTGTTCATGCTCACCAAAAACGAGCGATATTACTACGATCACGTGGCTGTGCGCGAAATTAATGGCCGGAATCGCCGCTCTGTCTGGTCTCTCAACACGATGCCTTCTGGCCACCGTCATTTTGCCACCTTTCCAAAATCACTCGTTCAACCCTGCATCCTTTCGTCCACCCGACCTGGCGATTTTGTCCTCGATCCGTTTTTTGGCTCGGGCACAGTTGGGGAAGTCTGTCTTGAGCTAGGGCGGAGATTTGTCGGCATCGAACTTCACTCTGCCTATGTCCGTCTCGCCACGAACCGGCTCGCTCGATATAAAACGAGCGCACGCCATTTGGTCGCTGGCCGATGAAATCTTCCGTAGTGACGCTCCCGCCACCCGATCTACAAATCGCATTTGCCGGCCAGCTGCGGAAAGCCGATGCCGATTTCTTGCAGTCCGCCCTACTTGATACCGTTGCGCAATTGCCGACCAAGACGATCGACGAGCAGCTGCATGGATTCGTGGCGTCAGAATCGTTGCGAAGGCTTTCGAGCGCCGGCCTCCGGGGAGAACTTATTTTTCCGGTACCGGTCGTTTTATCCGCTCGACCGAAACTGCTCGCCTACTACCGCTTGCTTTTTGGCTTCAGCCAAAAGGAATTCTACCTGGCGAAATATGGCACCTCCAGCTTTAAGAGAATGGAGGATTGCGGAGAAATCTCTCCTCGATCAGCGGACAAGTTGAATGACCTCTGCAAGGCCTTCGCCGAGTGTGGAGCGCGTCTCCTTGCCGGATTTTCACCGGAGCACTTAAGCTCGAAATTCTTCGATCGACTGACGCTCCTCACGCTCGGAAGCCAGTTCCGCGGAAGCGCAAATGTCACACGAGGAAGCGACGCCGTGCGGATAGTTTTCGATCTCATTGAAAAGATTACCCATCCTGCCGCGACCAAGGCCACGAAAACGCGAATCGAGATAGAGAACGCCGCAAAGCGCAAGGTGGTGGTGGAATTCTCTTCCGATCCGGACATTTCGATTCTAGAGGAAATTTTTCCGGGGCATTTTACCAAGAAAATTGCCATCGAGATCAAGGGCGGCACTGATTTTTCGAACATTCACAACCGCATTGGCGAAGCGGAGAAAAGCCACCAAAAGGCGAAGCAGGAAGGGTTCACGGAATTTTGGACGATCGTAAACGTCGAGAGATTCGATGTGGAGGTTGCCGAGCGGGAGTCGCCGACGACAAATCGATTTTACGTCCTTGCCGAGCTGCTTACCGCGAACGGCAACGTATTTCAGGACTTCCGTTCAAGGCTTGAGTCGCTTCTTGGAATCAGGAGCGCCAAATCTGGATAAGATCAACTCCACGGGTTCAGGTTGTGGAAATTGACCGCCAGCAAGCGGCCTTTTTGGGCATCTGAGGAGGTGGGGGAGGGTACGGATTCGCGCCGATCGGAAGCACAGTCCCAATGAGAACCCCTCCGCGGCACGAAGTTATCAGAACAATTGACGCAAAATGGTCCTAAGTGATAAACGATCTTCCCCGTCGTGCCGACATCCGGTGCAGCCCCAGCTCCATTCCATGAGCGCGAAAAAATTACTTCTCTTCCTTGCCACGCAGCTAGCGGCCGCTGGCGTGGCGCCAGTCGGTGCCGCGCCTCTGACTTCCCCCGCCGAGCTCCCACCCTTGCCGCCGCCGATGGAGGTGCCTGCGCCTGGCCCCGAAACCGACGCGCCCTATGCCCCGCGGCCCATTCTGCCGGGTGGCGTCGTAATACCGCTCTATCCGCCGGATTCAGGCTACCTTAACCACGACAAGATTCGAGAGCCCGAAAAATACTCAATGCGAGGCCCAGGAGAGATTGGCGCCATTGTCCAAATTCACAACCCGTCCATCGAGTTTCATCCCGGCAACCCTTCGCTCAACACGGGAGCTGCAATCATTTTGGCCGCGGGCGGCGGGCACCGCACGCTAAATGTCGGCGGCGAGGCTGCCGATGAGGTGCACTATTTTTACAACTTTGGCGTCAACACTGTCATCCTAAGGAACCGGCTGCGCAGTGACGGCTACGAGCCGAAAATCGACGGCGTCAACGATGCCCTCCAGGCCATAAAGCTGGTCCGCGCGTACGCGAAGAATTGGAAGCTGGATCCGCATAAGATCGGTATTATGGGTTTTTCCGCCGGAGCGGAACTGGCGGCCGCGACGACCCTCCAGTGGGCCGCGTTTGACCAGAAGAATGATCTTCCGGAGAACCCGCTTGCCAAGGTGTCATCGAGGCCGGATTTCGCCGGAATTATCTACCCGGGCCCGTCGCCGTTCGCTCAGGGGGGCACGCCGACGATCCCGCGCGACGCTCCACCGGCCTTCATTACCTGTGCCGGCTGGGGCGACTGGATCCATGCCGTGTGGGCCACCGAATACTTCACCGCCTTGCTCAATGACGGCGTGCCCAACGTCGAAATCCACATTTATGCCCGCGGACACCATCCAGGGGACAAGGTCGGCCCCGGTGAGCCTCCTTCGACCGGCGGTTTGACCGACCGAGGCTTCATTGCCTACGGAACTTGGCCGGAACGATTTCTCGACTGGTTCCGTGACCTCGGATTCTTGAACAAGCCGGGGGTCGAAACCCAGGCAGAAGAAGATGTCGAAGCCAGTCTCGATCGGATCAAGCGCAGCGCTGGGTCCGGCACGGCTGCCGCTGCGGCGGGCACCTCCAAGATGGGGTCTGCCGCTGATTCCGTCGGGAACCCGAAGTGAATTCCCCGGGGGTTTCCCGCGATACCCGTCTGGCTTCACTTTTCCGTGCCGTCCAGACTGGTGACGAGAACAATTCCGGTGAGAATAATGACGACGGTGATCATGAGGTTGCCGCGGTTATTCGATCGTGAGCGTGGAAATTTTTCCCCCTCGGATCCTGAGTTCATAGTCGAGCGTCACCGGACTGCCGGGAAACTGGCCGGACACGGCCACGGAGAGACGGACGCGGCGATCGCCGGCAAAGCTCCGCAACGGAGTGAAGGTCGGCCGGTACTTGAGGCTCGTTTCCACCACCCACGCGCGGATCGCCTCGCGCCCAGAATAATCGTGGTGCTCATCGTGCACCGTTGCATTCGGTGCGAAGCACCCCGCCGCTAGCGCGCCGTCCCACCGATTCACGGCTGCCAGGTAGCGAGTTACGACCTCAGGCAAACGGGTGGGGGTCTTCATGGGCGCTTGCCGTCACGCCTTTACGAATTCAGCCTCCACCGTGATGGTGACGTCGTCACCCACCAGGATGCCGCCGGTTTCGAGGGAGGCATTCCAGGTCAGGCCGAAATCCTTTCGACTGATCTTCGTGGTCGCCGAAATCGCGACCCGGGTGTTGCCCCAGGGATCTTTGATGGGCGACGTCGGCCCTTCCGCGGCAAAGCGGACCTGGCGGGTGACGCCGCGGATCGTCAGGTCGCCTTGGATGGATAATTCTCCATCACCGACGACGCCGATGCCGGTGGACTTGAAGTTCAGCGTGGGAAACTTTTCGACATCGAAGAAGTCCGCGCTCTTGAGATGGCCGTCACGGTTGGCGTCATGGGTTTCAATCGAGGCGGCTTCGATGCTGGCCTCGACGCTTGAATTCGCCAACTTGGATTCGTCCAGGATCAACACTCCTGAAATCTTCGAGAATCGCCCCTTCACGTTGGCGATCATCATGTGCTTTATTTTGAATTCGGCCATCGTGTGAGCCGGGTCGAGGTTCCAGGTTGTGGTCAAGTTTTGTGGTAAAACTGTGGCTGTGGCATTCATTGTGGGTGCTGTTGGTTGGTTTGAAGTTACTGGCAGATCGTTTCGTATTTTTCCGTTGCGCGCTCAGAATAGCCGAATCTGGGGCGCCTGCCCAATGCCATGTTTTTTGCCTCGCTCATACTTTTGGTAATCGATAGGGCTCCGTCATGGAATTGCGCCATCTCCGCTACTTTGCCGCGGTCGCTGCGCACGGCTCGTTCAACCGCGCCGCGGGCGCGCTTCACCTCACCCAACCCGCGCTCAGCCGCCAAGTGAAGGACCTGGAGGATGAATTGGGCGTGCGCCTTCTCGCGCGGGGGAAAAACGCGGTGACTCTGACCGATGCCGGTGAACTTTTCTACGAAGACGCGCGCGACCTCTTGGCGCGTGCGGACCAGGCCGTGCAGCGCCTGCGCGGCGAATCCCGCAATGAGGTCCTTCGCGTCGGTTATGCTCCATCGGCAACAGCCGGCATCATGTCCGGCGCGCTGGAAAAACTCCAGGCTGCGGCGCCGCGCGTGCGAATTGAACTCGCTGACCTTTCGTCGCGCGAAATGAATGAACAGGCAAGAGACGGACTGCTCGACCTCCTCATCACTCCTGATGCCGCGCTGGCCGACCTCCCGGGCTTTCAGTGGACGGAATTGCGCCGCATTATGCCGGTGCTCGTGATGCCTAAATCGCATCCGCTCGCCAAGCTCAAGAAAATCGCTCCCAGCCGGCTGCGCGATGTGCCGCTGATCGGCCTAGGGCGGGAAAATTATCCCGACTACGTGCGGATGGTGCGGGCGCTCCTCAAGCCCTTTGGCATCACGCCGCGATTCGTCGCCCTGATCAATGACGGCGTTTCGACGCTCTTCCCGGCGCTGGAGGCGAACCACGCGGTCGCAGTTCTCGGGGACGGCGTGGCGAGTCTCATGCCGCGCACCCTCGTCGTCCGGCCGTTTGAGCCCGCGTTGCCCGAGATTTCCGTCAAGTTGGGCATGCCGGAGATCCGGGCTAGTCCACACGCGGCGACATTCGCGCGGCTGCTTCGCGACGAAGTGCTCTCGCGTGAGGCAATTCCCCGGGGTCAGATTGAAAAAGTTGCCGTGCGCTGAGGGACGGGGCTCATGGGCCGTTGCCTATAGGCTTATTGGCTGTTAAAGGCCCTGGCACTTCACGCACATTTCGGACGGCTTCTTCGAGATCTCGCTTAACGTTTTCCGGCAGACGGTCCAAATCGCCACCCTTGAAGTAAACCAAGGTTTTAAGAACAATTGTCCAGTTTGTCGCCAATGGATGAAGCGCGTCGAGATTGCTCAAGCCGGCTGCGAGGCTTAGGCCGGATTTCAAGAGAGCATGAATATCCAGGTAGTCCTTCGCCTCGAGGCGTTGGTGGATAACTCCGAGTTTTAACGCCAGCAGATCCTCCGACGAAGCGATTTTCAACCGGTTGTCTGGTGAAACATCCGGTGCCTTGATTTGGCCGAAACTGATATCGCCGAAAAAAGATACTTTCACCGGCCCCGATGGTTGCGAAAGCTCGACCGTGAGAGTGTTATTTTGCCTTTGAAGAACCTTCGGTTCTGGAGATCTAAGCCACGGTAGTTGCACAACCAGCACTTCAGGGGTGAACGCCTGGGCGCTGAAGAAATCAAAGTCCTCGGAAATGCGATGCCCGCAGCGCAGCGCAACCGCCGTTCCACCGTACAGCACGAAATGCGACGGGAGATCAGCCAGCCTCGGCCACAGCGCTCGCTGGGCGGGAGGCAGCACGTCTAATTTCGGCTGAAACATGGGGGGAGTCGGGAACCACGCGCCTGGGCAGCGGTGGCGTCGGGCGAATGTTGAACACGACGTGCCAGTAATTCCAGGACGGTTCGGAAAAATTACCCGGTTCAGCGGTAATCAAAGCCTCGCGGAGGAAGGGCTCGCCAAATCGTTGGCGTACGGTGGCGAGCATCTCGGGAGTGCCCAACTCCATCGTTCGGCGGACGAGGTACGACAAATCAACGTCTTCGGGTGGCTTCCACCATACGAGAGACCGGGATATGTTCTGCAGCTCCTGATCCATTGGGAAAGCTTACTGGCGCGCTTTGGGGAAATCGATTAGCAAAACTGGGCCAAAGTGACGCCAACGTAAACACCGACAGCGTAGCGTTATAAGGAAATTTGCCTGACTTTTGCTGCTACGCAAAAAAGATCAAGGCTACGGGAATTACAGTAGCAAAAGTGCTTCGTTCGCAGCCACTGGGCGCTTTGGTGCATTTTTATGGCGGTCCTTTCAGGTGAAGGATCTGCTCGTCGAGGAAAGTACCAGCGCCCAAGAAGCAGCGGCGGCTGCCACATTAAACGGCCTCTCCGACGACGAAATCCATAAAGTGTCTGTTCAAGCGAGGGCCGAAGTCGCTCAAGAGATCGAAGACGTCATTGGCTCAGACGACGCGGCACGCCTGCAGAGAATGCAAGACGCGGGCAATTATGAAAGTAACGTCGACAGGCTGGGCGCATCGCTCGCCGAATCTGGCAATCCCTTGAACGATACGCAGTCCGTTGCGTTGGCAGAGGCCCTATCGGATACATCAGTCAAATGGTCAGATGGGGCCCCGCATTTGGGGGGGCTGCCCGTCCGGATGGCCCCCGAAGGTTGGAATCAATTTTATGCCCGCGCAAGTGAAGTTCTTTCAGCGGAGCAATTTCAGTCCATGAAAAAATTGACGGAGCAGGAACGACAGGGCCAGCTCGCTTTGGACCGGGTGCCGGACGAGGACAAACATTAGCGTCACAGGATGGGTGTCGCGCCATGGCCCTGCTCATTTGGTTTTACGCCCTGTTGCAGCAGCGGCTCATGAAAAATCGACGGTCAATTCTACGGGGTCAGGTTGAAAAAGTTGACGTGTATGGGGGTGCCGACCACGAACTCTGCGGCCAAGTCCGAATAATACGGACGAAACCAGGAATCACCCACGAGCAATCCGCTCTTCCATCTCTTCAGCCGTGACACCATGCCCAGTTCGCATTGCATTGATACGTTTTGCTGTTTCCCGCCGCCACTCGGGGGTCTTGTGGTGCAAGCGCAGCAAATAAAGCTGAAGCTCACGCCGATCCCGCTTAGTCAACCGGGAGACTTGAGATTTCAGTTCGAGCATGGTCATGCCGCCAGCAATAGGGTCGAGGCCGAATCCGTCAAGTGCGAGCCGGTACTTTATCTGCTGGTGGCGGCGCCTCCTGCAACGGATTGCAGCATACGGCGGGCAGGAGGGATCAGTTACAGCCTTGACAAGCTGTTAAGTCAAATTACAGCTTAGATAAGCTGTAATTGAACCTACGATGACCAAGGCCAATCGATCCATCCTCCGTGCTGTCCTCACCGGGGATGTCGTGGAGTCGTCGCGCCTTGGCCGTGAGGAACGGCGGAGCCTTCCCTCAATACTCAAGCGGGCGGCGAGAGACTTGCGCAAGGCCTTCCCTCAGGCCCTGCTGTTCGACTTGGAGATTTTCCGCGGCGATAGTTGGCAAATGATCATTTCGGACCCTGCGTTGAGTCTCCGGGCAGGTCTTTTCTTCCGCGCCGGCGTCATCGCCGCGAGCCCGCCAGCAATTCGACTGGACACCCGGATATCAATTGCGGTGGAACAGGTGGATTTTGTCCCAGCCGGGAACGTCTCCGAAGGCGATGGCCCGGCGTATCGGGCCTCTGGAGAGGCGCTAGACGCGTTGGATGAGCAGTCCAGAATGACCTTGGGTGCTCCGGGACAACCGGCCTCGTTGGGAGTCATGATCTGCCTTTTGGATGCAATCGTGCAGGAGTGGACGGCAAGGCAGGCAAGAATAGTCCAAGGCCGGCTGCAGGGGTGGACTCAAGCGGAAATCGCCGGAGCGTCCTCCGACCGGATCACGCAGCAAACCGTCGGCCGCCACTTGGCTCGTGCCCATTGGCCCGCCGTCGACCTGGCCCTGCGGCACATCGAAGACAGCCTGAGGAAGCTGTGAACGCCTTTTACAGCTCAAATCCGCTGTGGCTCAATGGAGGCAAACCTTATTGGGATCTCGCCCTGGCGCTAGTGACTGCCCATCTCGCGGGAGATTTCGTCTTCCAGACGGGACGAATGGTCGCCGCCAAACATCGGATGAGCGTACTATTGGCGCATGCCGCGATTCAGGCGGTTTTGGCCTACGTTTTGGCCGGTCGCTGGTCCGTGGGGACGATCCCGGGGGTGGTATTCGTGAGCCATGGGCTGGTGGATTTTTGGAAGGCGAGGGCGCCCGGGGCGAGCGCGGCTCGGTTCTGGATCGATCAAGTCGCTCATCTCGCGGTCATCACGCTTTTGGTCTGGTGGTCCGGCCACACACAAGCTCCGGGCTATTGGACGCAGATGCTTGGCGCTGGCGCATGGCGCCTGTTGGTGTTCGCGAGCGGAGCGATACTCTGCGTCCGCGTTTGTTCGATCGTGGTAGGTTTTTGGGTCCAACCGTATCTCGCGGAGATCAACGAGGCGGCCAAAGAGGGTTTGGGCACCGGAAGTTCTCGCGGACTGACCAACGGAGGTCGCGTCATTGGCCAATGGGAACGGGCGCTCGTCTTTATTTTCGTCTTCATGGGTCAACCGACCGCGATCGGCTTTCTGATCGCGGCCAAATCGATTTTTCGTTTCGGCGAACTAATGGACCGTCGCAACCGGATGGAGGCCGAATACATCACGATCGGGACGTTAATGAGCTTTGGGATGGCGATCGCCATTGCGCTCGGAACGCTCTTGTTGTGCCGACGTCTTTAACCCCTGACGGGGTCACGCCGCTGGTCGGCCAGCCGATGGAATCCACCTTCTGCCAGCTTAGCCTAAACCGACGCACAATAAATAGTAGGCTGTCGTATTCACGGAACAACTACTAACGCCAAAAATGAAACCATTAGCCACGATTAAGCATAACGTCATGATGCGTTTACCAAAAGAAACGGAGCTTGCGCTTGGGGAACTCGCACGCACACAAGGGTTACGTACCGGCCCTTTCGCCGTCCACGTCATCCAGACCATCGCCCAATGCCCCACCGAGAAATTTCACTCAGCAATGTCCGAATTCCTGCGGGAGGCGGGCAAGCGATGAACCCCACCGCTTCGCTATGTTCAACCCGGCGCCCGGAGGGGGATTGCTGGCCGTTCTATACGTGTCCGGGCCTCGACCGGCCCTTCTTCGGACCGGACTCCGGTCCTGGCCGGATCGCGGCGCAGAGCGGGTCAATCCTCGCTGCCCGCTTCGGCACGGATGATGCCCCAGCGCTCGCGAATGACGGCAAGACGCTTGACGTAGTATTCGGCCAAACGACCGACCTGAGCGACCGGCGCAGCCGGGGGGCAATCTCCACCGGCCCGCAGACCGATGGAGACTCCATCATGAACCCCCGGGGGAAAGTCAAGAAAACCTCGTTGGCGTTGCTCAGCAACCAAC
>Ga0206876_1179_pt1 | contig 15993 bp, 13 predicted proteins | sample Alteio_BWOrgCont_10_FD_152619 | JGI IMG/M metagenome (GOLD analysis project Ga0206876, IMG submission 152619) | Enriched cells from forest soil in Barre Woods Harvard Forest LTER site, Petersham, Massachusetts, United States -... | ecosystem: Environmental > Terrestrial > Soil > Temperate forest >...
TTCCGATCATATGCCTAACTTGTTCCTTAGTCGTAAATTTGGATGGGCCGCTTGTGCGATTCAGACAATACTCCCGGAGGCAGGAAAAACACGGGTCGCCCTCACCGAAATCCATCTATAGGTTGTTGAAAAGAGATGCTGAAAAAATATACTGCGAGCGTGTGACCGGGAATTTTGAAGACTGGCAAATGCGGTTTTGCAAGCGCCAGTCGATATAATCATTGAGGAATGGCTGACGCCAACGAACAACTGGACTCGATCGTCGGAATAATCTGCAAGATAGGCGCCGTGAACGGAATACAGCCGGATCAGGATTTTTACGACGCGGGCTTCGTCTCAGTGAACGCTCTGCCGCTGCTGATTGAACTTGAAGACCGCTTCAGCATAGTCATCCCTGACGACAGGTTTATCACCGCGCGCACACCCAAGGCTCTGAGCGAGCTCGTTTCCAGCCTGCAATAGAATGCCTGTCTTCACAGTTCAGCTGAAAACTCCGGCTCATGAAATGGCCCGGGAGGAAATCCTGAAACAGGTCGCGTTCCTGTCGCAGGATATCCGCGCCGCCCGTTTTGACGATACCGGAGAGATCATCTCTTTCGATGCGCCCGAGGAGCACGGAGCACGGATCGCGGCCGACGTACTCGGTCTCGCACAGCGCATTCAACGGGCACTGCGAAGCCTGCAGCGCAAGGTTCTCGTAAGAACGCCCGAAGCCGACGATCCGCGGTTCTCCGCCTCGCCGGATTTTTCCGGTGTGCATTTCCTCGGTACGGGACAAGTAGCCCTGGAGGCAGTTCCGCTCCGGCTATTCCGCTACTTCGACCGCGTATTCGAGAAATTTGGCGATCCGTGGAAGGCCCGGCCGCTGATGACCCCGACGCTGATCTCCGACCGCGTGCTCGCACTTTGCGATTACTTCCGCTCGTTCCCGCAGTACGTAACTTTCGCCAGCCACTTGCGTGAAGAAGTGGATGTGATCGACAAGTTTCGGGCGCGCCACGACACCGCTCCCGCCATCGACGACAGCGCGCTCGCCGACATGGCCCGCCCCGAGGCCTGTCTCTCGCCAGCGGTTTGCTACCACGTTTACAATCTCAACCGCGACAGAACCATTCCCGATTTCGGGCTTACTTACGGGATCTGCGGGAAGTGCTTCCGGTTTGAATCCAGCAATATTTCCGACATGCGCCGCCTGTGGGATTTTACGATGCGCGAAGTTGTGTTCCTCGGAGCGCGCGTCCCGCTGCTGGAAGCCCGTGAGCGGTCGATTGAAATGATGGGCGCTTTCCTGCATGAACACAGGCTGGCAGGCGAAATCCGTACGGCCAGCGATCCGTTCTTCGTCGCTCCGGATGCAGTTTCCAAGACTTACTTTCAACTCAGTTCGGATTCCAAGTTCGAGGTTTCGCTCCTGCTGCCGGATGGCGGGCGAACCGCCGTGGGCTCTCACAACTATCACTCCGACTTTTTCGGACGCGCCTTTCACACCGATGTGGAAAGCGGCGGACCGATGCACAGCGTATGCGTTGCCTTCGGTCTCGAGCGATGGGTGTACGCGTTCATGATGCAGCACGGAACCGATGTGGCAAAATGGCCGGACACAATGAGGGATGCTCCGGAATTTCAGAGCTTGTGATCCCGCCGTGAAACTGCATCATACAGGCATCGTCGTAGCAGACCTGGAATCATACGGCCAGCGTTACGCCGAGGTACTCGGGTCAGTCGCCTGCACGCCAGTCATTCACGATCCCATTCAGAAGGTATACGTACAGTTCTGGAAGGACCCCGTCGGCGCGCTGATTGAACTGATCGCGCCAGCCTCGGAAGATTCGCCGGTCTGGCGGGACAGCCAGCGCGGCGGCGGGTTGAACCATCTCTGCTATGAGACGGAGAATATCGATCGTCAGGTCGAACTGGCGCTTACACAAGGCGGCATGTTGACTCGCGAAGTCAGTCCTGCTGTCGCATTTGGCGGACGCCGCATCGCTTTCGTTTACTTTCTTGAAGTTGGATTAATCGAATTCGTAGAGTCTGAATTCGTTGGCGCTGGGTCTGTAGCGAAACCCACATAGCGAACTGTCATCGGCGGCGCCTCCACCTGCGCGGTCGCCACGTCAAGACACCATGTCGTAGTCCCGTCCGGGCCCTCCGTTTCCAGCGCGAAACCGAGCTTCGCATAGTGCTGCTCGACAAGCTTGTTGCGGTCCGTCGGGCGGAAGGTACCGGCAAGAGCACGAATATTGCGGGCATGCGCACGTTGAATCAGCTCCCGCAGAACTGCCTGCTCCACACCTCTGCCCAATACCCGGCAACTCATCAGCCACGTATCGATATCCCAAACATCCCCTTTTGACCGGCAAACGATTACGCTGATCATGCCGTTATCACCAAGCGTGTCGGAAAGGCGGATCTGAAGGGTAAAGCAATCCGCGTCCTTTTCAATCCGCGCGACTTCCGCCTCGGTGTAGCGCCGGGTGGTCAGATTGAACTGGTTGGACTTATTGATGAGCTGCGTGACTCGTGCGCGCCCGGTTTCGTCGAAGGGCTGGAAGACGATCTCCATCTGCAGCGATTTCAGATATTCCTGAATGCCGCCCGACTGCTGCTGCAGAACAGCCCGGCGGGCATTCCCTTCGTAGTAGCTGGCGCGGCGCAGATCCTCCGCGGAAAAGGTCGCGGCCTCGAAGTAACCCGCCGCGCTGAGAGCCGCCGCATACAGCGAGGGATCGGCGGGCATCTCGGGTACAGCCACTTGAGGAAGAGCCTGGCGCACCAGTTCTCGCTCGAACGGGTTGTCATCCACAAACACAAACGAATCCAGCCCCAGGGAAAGCTCTTCTGCAATGGCCCGGATGTTGGCGGCCTTGTCGGTCCAGTTCGCCTGGAAAATCGCGAAATGCTCTTCGCGCAGGATCATGTCCGCGTGTTCGCGGAACGGCAAACGTGCGGACGCGTCTTCATTCTTGGAACTGACTGCCAGCACCACGCCGCGTTCGCGCAACGACAACGCATAACGCTGGAAGTCGAGATACGCCTCACCGAGGGGATCCCCCTGTGAGACGTGAATTCCCTTAAGCCCGTCATCGCCGATTACCCCACCCCACAATGTGTTGTCGAGGTCGAGCACAAGGCAGCGCCGGCTCTTTCCGCAAAGTGCGCCGAGAAGCCGGCAAACATGATCGGCATATAAAGGCAGAAACATTTGAGCGAAAGGAATCTTCGACATGTTCCATTCCGATGCCGAGTGCCAGTTGGCCAGCCCCACCGTTTCAGCGAGTCCCGCGACGTCGAGCAGTGTGCAGCCGGAGCGTCTGGCAAGTTCCGCGATTCCGCGATTGACATCGTCCACCACGCGGCGCGGAGTTCCGGGAAGCCCGCGGTCAAGGGATCCGAACAGACGCTCCGGGGATGCCGCCACCGTCTGCAAAACACAAATCGCACCGCTGTTCCGTTGTATTCCGGTTGTTACCGCCTCGAGATACCGCAGCGCCTCATCCACCGCCGCGTCAGCTTCCGTCTTGTTTCCGGGGCTGAATCGCAGAGGCAAACCCCGCCAGTCGAGTGCGAGAAGTACGGCATTCGCCCCGGCGGTATTCACCGCCGATTGGGGATCGAGACTTTCCTGCATCACCTGGCCATAACCCGCGGAAACGCATTCGAGCATCAGCCCGTGGCGTGCCGCGGTAGCGCTCAGGGCCGCAGGCAGGAAATCGGCTGTGGAGTTGCTCAGAATCGCGAGACGATATGGCGTCAGCGGCGCCAGCGAATGATTCAAACCCCTGAGTTTCTGAATCGTGCGGGAAAGCCGAACCAGTTGGTTCTCGTCCAGCGCTGTTGAAGCCAGCCGACGGGCAACTGAACCGGCGTCTTCAGGCTTGTCAGGGAGTAAACGGCACTGCTGGTTAAAATCCGCGGGCGGACGTGGCAGCCATCCCAGTTCCGAGTAGAACGACAACATTTACTACTGGGACAGCGCGGTCCTGGCCTGAATTAGATCGGCCAGCTCACCGACATTCTTGAGTTCCCGAACCTCAGGCAGCGTGAACTTGATCTTGAACATGCGCTCGATGGTTACCAGCAGCCGAATGTGGGTAAGACTATCCCAGCCGTCAACGTCCTTGGCCGTAAGTTCCCGCTTTAGCACCAGTTCGTCGTCGTCAAGCACGTCCCGGAATATCTGTGTCAGGGTGTCGAGTGTCTGCTCTTCTTTGGTCAAAAGGCCTCGGAGTTCTGATCTGAGATTAACATGCACTCCTGGCAGGCGTTTTGCGCGGCTGGAAAATACCGATGTTATGCTGAGCCAGTATATCGATGGCGCTGATTTCCCGCATCCTTGACCGTCTGGGCGAAGTGGATCCACGCTATGCCCTTGAAATAAAGACATTTGTCGACTCGATGGACATTCAGTACCATCAGAACGCGGAAGCCTTCTTCGAGCGCTATGCGGCTTTCATGGAGCGAACCGGGCGGACGATCGAAACTGGTGTCGAATGCTTCCTCGAACTGCGCGAAAGCATGGAGGAAGAAAGGCTTCATTTCTACCGCACCGGAGAGTATTCCAGCAAGTCTTTTGCCGAGGTAAATGAGCGCGTCTATAACAATCCCAGGACCATGCAATATCACATGCACGGGCTGGTCCTCGCCCAATTCCTGTGGCCTGATCAGTACCGCCGCTTCAGTTTCTTTCGCGACCACCTGCCCTCTTATGCAAAAGGCATCAGGCGTTACCTCGAAGTCGGCTCGGGACACGGCCTGTATCTCATCGAGGCCATGAAGGTTCTGGGGCCCGCAACCACATTCGATGCCGTCGACATCAGCCCAAGTTCGATGGAACTGGTACAGGGAATGGTGGGAGATACCGCGCCGTTTCCGAACTTGCGCTACCGACTGATCGATATCTTCGATTTGCCTGATTCAGAACCCTACCATTTCATCACCATGGGCGAGGTGCTCGAGCATGTCGAGGAACCGCTGAGTCTGCTTAAGCGCCTCCACCAAATCCTCACGCCCGACGGCCGCGCCTATATTACAACGCCTGCCAACGCGCCCACCCGCGATCACATCTACCTCTTCAATAATGCGGCCGAAATTCGGGAAATTTTCGCAGCCGCGGGCTTCGTGATTGAATACGAGGTGACTCAATATCCCGCCGGAGTTGAACCGAAAAAAGCAGAGCGCCTTAAGCTCCCTTTAATGTTCGGAGCCTTCCTCCGAAAGGCCTGAAGGAAGTCAGGCGCTTTTTAGCAAGGTGTCACGTTGCGAGACGAACCAGCGCCAGGTTCTGGCGATACCCTCTTCAAGCGGAATCGACGGCTTCCAGCCCAAAGAAGTTATCTTTCCGATGTCGAGAAGCTTCCGCGGAGTTCCGTCCGGCTTCGTCGCGTCAAAAACTACCTGCCCCTCATAGCCGGTGATCTTCTTCACAAGTCCGGCCAGTTCCCGGATTGTTACATCGACGCCCGTTCCCACGTTGACGATCCCGGGTTCATCGTAATGCCACATAAGGAACACGCATGCGCTGGCCAGATCGTCGACATGCAGAAACTCGCGGCGCGGCGTGCCGGTCCCCCAGAGAACTACTTCAGGGATATTGCCGGCTCGCGCTTCGGTAAATTTCCGGAGCATCGCCGGGAGCACATGCGAGGTCTGCAGATCGAAATTGTCGCCTTCCCCGTACAGATTAGTTGGCATTGCGGAGATGGCGTTGAAACCGTACTGCTTGCGATAAGCCTGTGCAAGTTTGATCCCGGCAATTTTCGCCACTGCATACCACTCATTGGTAGGCTCCAGGGGCCCCGAAAGCAAGTACTCCTCCCGCATTGGCTGCGGAGCGTGTTTCGGATAAATGCATGAGGAGCCAAGGAAAAGCAGTTTTCTGGTCCCATTACGCCAGGCCGAGTTGATGACGTTGGTTTGAATGCTGAGATTGTCGAATATGAAGTCGGCCGGGGCGCTGTCGTTCGCGAGGATTCCGCCAACGCGGGCCGCCGCCAGGAATACATATTCGGGCCGCTCGGTCTCAAAGAACTTCTCGGTTGCCAACTGGTCTTTCAGATCCAGTTGCGCACGCGATCGCAGAATAAGATTTTCATTTCCGTCAGCCCTGAGGCGGCGGCAAATTGCGGATCCGACCAGTCCGTGGTGGCCGGCAACGAAAATCCGGTCGCTCTCAAGCATGCAGAATGCGGCTCGACGGATCTGCGTGGCCGGCCTTCCTGAGAGTGCTCTCCTGACGGGCGAGTTCGAGATCGTGTTCGATCATCATCTTGACCAGGCCCTGGAAATTCACTTCCGGAGCCCAACCCAGTTGCGCACGGGCACGGGAAGAGTCGCCAAGCAGAACATCCACTTCGGTTGGGCGAAAATACCGCTCGTCCACTTCCACGAACTTCTTCCAGTCCAGATCGCAGTATTCAGCGGCAAGATCCAGAAATTGCCGCACCGAGAATGTCTCGCCCGTCGCGACAACGAAATCCCCAGGCGTACTATGCTGCAACATAAGCCACATTGCGCGGACATAGTCGGCCGCGTATCCCCAGTCGCGCCGGGACTCCAGATTGCCCAGAAACAACTTGTCCTGCAGCCCCAGACGAATCCGGGCCAGCGCGCGGGTGATTTTCCGCGTAACGAATGTCTCACCCCGGCGGGGAGACTCATGGTTAAAAAGTATGCCGTTGGAAATGAAGAGACCGTAGGCCTCCCTGTAGTTAACCGCATACCAGTGAGCCGCTACCTTGCTGACGGCATACGGGCTGCGCGGATAGAAAGGCGTCGCCTCGTTTTGAGGAGGGGCCGCCGCGCCAAACATTTCAGAAGACCCCGCCTGGTATATGCGTACCTGACGTCCGGAGATTGAAACATAATCCCGCACGGCTTCGAGCAGTCTCAGCGCGCCGGTAGCGACGGCATCCGCGGTGTACTCGGGTTGATCGAAACTGACCCTGACATGAGATTGGGCGGCCAGATTATAGATTTCATCGGGAGAGACCTTTTCAAGGATCCGGCGTAGCCCGGTTCCGTCGGTCACGTCGCCGTAATGGAGGTGAAACCGGGCACCATACTTGTGTGGATCTACGTAGATGTTGTCGAGGCGCTGGGTCGTAAAAGTTGAAGCTCGCCGAACGATTCCGTGTACGTGGTAATCGCGGGCAAGAAGAAACTCGGCTAAATACGATCCGTCCTGGCCGGTCACGCCCGTAATTAAAGCGGTTTTCATGGTTTAGAAGTCATTCTCATAATACTTGACCAATCCTGTAGGCTCGGTATTCGGAAGAGTCGAAAAAAAACGTAGAACTTTCTCCGGCCGCGGCCGACAAGATACTTAATCGGTTTCACTCATGGGCGGACGGGCTTGTGTTTTGCCTTCCGCCCTCCTCCTCCCCGTTCCTCTACATTTCCAGAACCCCCTGTCTTCGCCGGACGGGGACATGCATGAACTGACGCCCGAATCTGTGAACTACCCGGAATACCCGGGAAGCGTGTCCCCTCCGGCGCTGCGGACGCGAGGCCGCATTTCACCGGCTCTACTCTGAGTGGCCGGGAACTCCTTCCCAAAATCCGGTGTCTAAATAGAAGACTGCGGTAAGAGAAAGGAAACTTCGTGCGGACAAAACTGAATCGACGATTATTCTGTGGCCTGCTTTCGGTGCTCCCCGTCGCTGTTGTCGGCGTGGCGCTGGCTCAGGAAGCGCCCATTCGCGTGGGCGGCAATGTTATGTCCGCCAACCGGCTCTCCTGGGTAAACCCGGTCTATCCTGCGGAAGCAAAGCAAAGCCGGATACAGGGCACCGTGAGGCTTGAGGTTCTCATCGACAAAGACGGCCACGTCGTGGATGTCACCGTCAGCAGCGGGCCCGCCGAACTGACTCCAGCGGCAATCAATGCCGTTTCCCAGTGGGTCTACAAGCAGACGCTGCTGAATGGCAACCCCGTAAGCGTTCTGACCACCGTGGACGTGAATTTCACGTTATCGCAATAGGCCTGTTCGCCTTTTTTCTGACTCGGCCGGGGAAAGCCACGAGCGCGGCGCGTGGAGAACAGATATGATATTCCCTTGCAGAGATCAGAAAATATGAAGAAAATCCGCACTAAGCTTTTTGCATTGAGGACCGGTCTGCCCGCGCGACTTTTGGTTTCCACCATCCTGGCGGCGCTTGGGCTGGCGGTGCTGGTGGCCCAGCAGTCGTCAGCGCCGCCAACGCCGCCAGGGTTGATCTTCACCGCCGACCAGGCGCAGGCTGGCCAGGGCGTTTACGACCAGAACTGCGCCGGCTGTCATGGAGCCAACTTCCAGGGCTCGGGTGACGCCCCCGCGCTCGCTGGCGGCACCTTCATGCTGCAATGGCGCACGAAGATGGTGAGCGAGCTTTTTGGGGAAATCATTCAGACGATGCCGCCTACCAGTCCGGGATCCCTCGGCGAGGCGGCCGGACTCAATGTGACGGCATACATCCTCCAGCGCAACGGCGCTCGGGCCGGCCAGCAGGTGCTGACAGCCGGCGCGGCGATGCAGATCGGGTCCGTCGCTTCCGGCCAGGCGCAGCAGGCTGACGGTGCCGCTGGCGGACGTGGCGGACGTGGTGCCGCAGTCGCGGGCGCCGGGCGCGGCGGGGCCGCCGGACGCGGTGCTGCGCCAATCGTGCGCGGCGCGGGTCAATCCACCGCGCGCGGCGTCAGCGTTGAGGGCGAAGTGAAAAACTATGTGCCGGTCACCCCGGCCATGCTCAAGAATCCGCCCGATTCAGACTGGCTTATCTTTGGCCGTAACTATCAGCGCCACAGCTACAGCCCGCTGAACCAGATCACAACAAACAACGTAAAGAATCTGCAGCTGAAATGGAGCTGGGCAATCAACGATTCAGGGGCGAATCAAACCACGCCTATCGTCCACAACGGCATCATTTACCTCGCAAGCCCCAGCAACATCGTACAGGCGCTCGACGGCAAGACCGGCGATCTGATTTGGGAAACCCGCGTCGGCCCCGACCAATCCCCCGGTTATGGCGGGATTCGCAGCATCGCCATCGCCGAAGATAAAATCTTCCTGCCCACCAGCAATGCCCATATGGTGGCGATTGACGCCCGCAACGGCAAAATCCTCTGGGACACACCCGCATCCGAGAAGCCGCGCGACAGCACCAGCGGGACTATCGTGATCGGCGACAAAGTGCTGATGGGTTTGACGGGTTGCGCCCGGTTCGACGGGGACGGCTGTTACATTTCCGCCTACGACATTCACACTGGCAAACAGGTCTGGCGGTTCTATACCGTTCCGCGTGAAGGCCAGCCCGGCAGCGAGACCTGGGGTTCATTGCCGATGAACAACCGCGCCGGCGCAGAAACATGGATCGCGGGCAGTTACGACCCCGATCTCAACCTCACCTATTGGGGAGTCGCCCAGTCCAAGCCCTGGAATTTCCTCAGCCGCCACACCACGCCGTTCGACAAAACTCTGTATGCGAACTCGACAGTGGCGCTGAATCCCGATACGGGCAAACTGAGCTGGTATTTCCAGCATGCGCCCGGCGAGTCGTTTGACCTTGATGAAGTGTTCGAGCGCGTCCTCATCGACATCGGCGGCCAGAAGATTTCGTTGAACGCCGGTAAAGCGGGTATCCTCTGGAAGCTCGACCGGACCAACGGAAAGTATCTCGGCAGCAAGCAGATGGTCTTCCAGAATGCATGGGCTTCGATCGATCCGGTCACCGGAACCCCGAAGTACCGCACCGACCTTCTGGAAATGCAGATCGGCAAGCCGGTCAACGTGTGCCCGAGCACCGAAGGCGGCCACAACTGGCAGGCCATGAGCTACAACCAGCCAACCGGACTGCTGATCGCTCCCCTGAGCCAGTCCTGCATGGATTTCACGGCACGCGAAGTGGACTTCAGTGGCAGCGGCGGCGGCAATGGCGGCGACCGTAAATTTGTCGCCATGCCCGGCAGCAACGGCAATATGGGCAAACTCGCCGCCTATGACGTGAAGACCATGAACGAGGTCTGGAAGTATGAACAGCGCGGACCTTTTCTGACTGCAGCGCTGTCGACCGCCGGTGGCTGGGTGCTGGTGGGTGACGTAAACCGCTATGTGCACGTGCTCGACGTCAAGACCGGAAAGATGTTGTGGGAAACGCGGCTCGCCACGTCGGCTCAGGGATTTCCTGTGACTTACAGCATTGACGGGAAGCAGTACGTCGCAGTTATGGCTGGTCTGGGCGGTGGCAGTCCGCGGCAGGCCCCGACGGCCCTCGCCCCCGAGATCAAGTTTCCCCAGAACGGCCAGGGGCTCTACGTCTTCGCTTTGCCGTAGAGGAGTTTCTACATTCGCCAAAAGGGGACTGGAGCGAATTTCGCCGCTTTTGCGATAATTTGAGTCTGTCCCCCTTTTGGCGCTGCGGACGGTAGTCCGCATTGGGCAAGCGACGGTAGCCCCTTGCCGGGACGCAGGCTTGGCCTGTGATTACTTCGACTTCAGCACCCAAACGCCGTCCCAGCCATCGCCGGGCGGGTTTTCTTTCATTTCTTCGCTGCGTTCCACGTAGATGTGAGAAAGCTTGTCGTTCGGGCGCAGTTTGAGGCACTGCCCGAACGCCGCGATCGCCTTGTCCCACTTCTGCTTGCGATAAGCCCCGATACCGTTTCTGTAATAGCCGAGGAAGTCTGTCAGGTTCGGGAACGACTCCTCCGTGTGGTGGTCCAGCACTTCAAACACGGCCACCGGCTCGGTCTTGCCTTTGACCACCACCAAATCCACATCGCGCACCCGGTACGTGCCTTTCAGCCTCTTGTAAGTGTTCTCGCTGATCAGGATTCCCGCGCCATACTGCTTGCATGCGCTCTCCAGCCGCGAAGCGAGGTTGACGCCATCGCCGATCACCGTGTAATCCATCCGTTTCGGCGAACCGATATTGCCTGAAACGATATTGTCGGTATTCAGGCCAACTCCGATTTCAACCGGCTTTTTGCCCGCGGTTGCCCGTTCCGCATTCCACTTCCTCAGTTCCGCCATCATTCCGATGGAAGCGCGCAGCGCCCGATCCTCGTCGTCCTCATGGGGAAGCGGCAGTCCGAACACCGCCATGATGGCGTCGCCGATAAATTTGTCCAGCATCCCGCCGTGCTTCTGGATACAATCCACCATCAGGGTGAAGTATTCGTTCAGCAGCGTGACAGTACCCTGCGCGCCCAGTTCCTCGGTGATCGTGGTGAAACTGCGCACGTCTGAGAACAGCACGGTCGCGACCACGCTCTTGCCCCCCAGCAGGTCTTCGCCGCCGGCCAGCAACTGATCGGCGAGACGCGGATCCATGTAGCGCGACATCGTCGACTTCATGCGCTTCTCGCCGCTGACATCTTCAATCATCAGCATGGTGCCGATATTCTTCGTTGCGCCGTGCTCTTCCTGGCTTACCAAAGGCTGGACAGTCACGTTGACAGAAACCTTTTCGGCCTCAGCCGCCAGTTCGGCATCCATCGTGATGTCGCTTTGCAGGGTTTGTTCCACTACCTTAATGCGGTCGAGCACCCAGGCGTTCGCGCCGGAAAAATACTCTTCCGCCTTGCGATGGAGGATCGCGGCAGGAGTAGTCCGCAAAATGCGGAGCGCCGCCGAGTTGCAGGTTACGATCGCGCCTTCATCGTTCAGAGTGACCACACCGTTCGACATGCTTTGCAGCATGCTCTCGTTGTAGTTCTTGACCTGCTGCACCTGATCGAACAGCTTGGCGCTTTCAAGGCTCATCGCCACTTGTGCGGTAAACGCTTTCAGACGGGCTTCGTCCTCCGCATTGAACGGGCCTCCCTCCCTGTTCAGAACCTGCGTGACGCCGATCGTCTTGCCGGACTTGTTCATGATCGGTACGCACAGAATCGATCGTGTGAAGTAGCCGGTGCGCTTGTCGAACGAGGGGTTGAATCGAAGATCGGCGTAGGCGTGGGGGATATTAATCGTCTGCCCCGAAGTAAAAACGGCGCCCGAGATACCCACATGATTCGGCATCCGGATTTCACCGATGGAATCTCCCATCGCGACGCGCGAAAACAGCTCATTGGTCTTTTCGTCGTTCAGAAAAAGCGTCGCCCTGTCCGCCTGCAGCATCTTCGCCGCTTCGCCCACTACTTTGATCAGCATGGTTCCGAGATCGAGGTCGGATGTGACGTCGGCAACCAGGTCGAGGAACTTCAGTTCCCGTTCGCGCGCCTGATGCATGCGGTCCATGAACTGCCGCCCGCGCAGAGCCATGGCGCAGAGCGAGGTCGTTTCCTCAAGCAGGCGCATATCTTCCTGCGTAAACGAGCCCTCCCTCTTGTTAAGCACCTGCATGACGCCGATCACTTCGCCTTTACCCGTGCGAATGGGCGCGCAAATCAGGCTGTTCGTGGTATACCCGGTCTGCTTGTCGACATCCGGATTGAAACGCGGATCGGAGTACGGATCGTCCACGATGGCGCCCACGCCGCTTGTGAAAGTATGGCCCGCGATACCGGTGCTGTTCATCATGCGGATTTCGCGGATCGTGCCGCCCTCGGCGATCCGCGAGTAAAGTTCACTGGTGCGCTCGTCGTTCAGAAACAGAGTGCCGCTCTCCGCCCCGGTCTGCTGTGTGCCTGCCTCGACAATGCTCCGCAGCATCTCGTCGAGCGTGTCCTGTGCCGCAACGTCTTTAGCGACGCGCAGCAGCAGATCCATCTGGTGGATCTGCTTCTGTCTACCGGCCATGCGTCGCCTCCAGTTGCTCCCGAAGAACGACGATCATCTGTTGCAATTGCTGTTGCTCACCGCGGGCTATCTGGCGAATCTCCTGCTGCTCGCGCATGTGACGGGTTCTTTCAAGCTCCAGTTCGTCCCGCAGCGCCTGAATCGTCGCCCGCAGTTCCGCGATCTCGGCGTGCCCCGCCGAGGTTGCGTTCCGGACAGCCTCCTGCTGGCTCGCGCGGGCGGCTTCCAGTTCGTTCCGCATAGCGACAATCGTTAGTTTGAGTTGTCCGACCTCATCGTGGAGTGTGAGATCCCGAGTCATTTAGCCTATATTACCTTCTGTGAAATTGGAACAAAAGACAGCAGCGCCCGCGGCACCGAAATCCAGGGATACGGTCAATCACGAGCGATCAAATCGGCTTCCGGGACGTCGCAGCCGCTGTCCTGCAGCAGCGCCACATAACCTTCCCAGGCGGCGGTTGTGTTTTCAAACTGCGTACGCGCGTTCTGCGCGATCTGCATCATGGCAGTGTCGTCATGCTCGGGATCGTGGTGAAACAGCATCAGGTGCTTCGCCCGTGCCTCGCGCGCCACCATGACCGCGTTCTGCCACGTACTGTGTCCCCACCCGCGATGCGTCTCGTACTCCGCCGGCGTATACTGCGCGTCGCAAATCAGAATGTCGGCGTCCTGCGCGTATTCGAGAAGTATGGCGTCCGACTCCGGCACGCCGTGCTCGTAATCTGTCGCATAAACGATGATAATTCCGTTGGACTCGACCCGGTAACCGGACGCTCCCTGTGGATGGTTGAGCGGGAAAGGGCGAACGGTCAATCCATTCACCTCGACGGATTCTCCTTTTTCGACCTGATGAAAATCCCGTTTTGCGGCAACCTGTCCGAAGCCGATAGGAAAGTAAGGCATTGTCATCTGCCCCTCAAGCGTTTCCCGCAGCGGCCGCCCCGTAGATCCGGAAATGAACGATATGCGGTTTGCCGGTCCATAAAGGGGGGTGAAGAAGGGTATTCCCTGAATATGGTCCCAATGGAAGTGCGTCAGAAATATGGTCGCGTCGATCGGCTTACCCGCCGCTTCCTCAAGCATCGACTGGCCAAGCGCGCGCAGGCCGCTGCCCCCATCGAAAATAACGGGGTCGTTTTCTCCGGCTTGAATCTCCAGGCACGACGTGTTGCCGCCAAACTTCAGGTTTTCCATCTGAGGCGTTGGCGTGGAGCCGCGTACGCCCCAGATCTTCATTCGCACCCAATCATTATCCATGCAAAAGGCCGTCTTCGCGCAAATGCTTTTGCGCCTTCCTGTCGTGTCCGGTAGTCCCGGCCATCACCCAGGGCGTGGATGATCCTGCTGACACGCGTTTGTGAGACAGCTCCATATATATGTTCATAATAATGCCACATTATGAAGCATTGAGGTGAACGGCGCCCGCCGCGCCCGTGTCTTTTCCTCTCCCTATACATCCGCGCGCGTACGCGCCAGACTCATCAGAACCTGATGCACGCCGAGTGACTCGGGAGCCTGCGGATCTCCCTCCGGGCTGACTTGCGACCACGAGGCATCTCCACCAAGAACCCACGCCTGCCGCTGGTCCCGCAGACAAATGTCCAGGCATTCCCACAACTGCTTTCTCGCTCCCGCCGCGGAAACGGGCGTCACCACTTCGACGCGCTTGGAAAGGTTGCGGTACATCCAGTCCGCCGAACCGATAAAGAAATCCCCCTCGACCGGATTCTCCTTCCCGTTAGCAAAATAAAAAATACGCGAATGCTCCAGAAAACGCCCGATGATCGACCGGATCCGAATATTCTCCGAACGCCCTGCGACGCCCGGACGAAGGCAGCAGAAGCCCCGCACAATAAGGTCGATCGGCACGCCTGCTCCGGACGCATCGCAAAGAGCCTCGATCACTGCCGGGTCTTCCAGTTGATTCATCTTGGCGACAATCCGCGCCGGTCGGCCAAGACGCTTGTTTTCCGCCTCCCGGCGAATGAGCTCAAGCACTCGCGGGCGCATGGTTGAGGGCGCGACCAGAAGCGTTGCGCAATCCGGCCCCTGCGAATGCCCCGTCAGGTAGTGGAACAGGTTGACGACATCGTGCGTGATCGCAGTGTTGCTGGTAAAAAGTCCGAAGTCCGCGTAGAGACGCGCAGTCTTCACATGGTAGTTTCCGGTGCCGATGTGCGCATAGCAGCGGAGGCCGCCAGCCTCTTTTCGCACCACCAGCGCGGTCTTGGCGTGTGTCTTGAGACCTCTTACGCCAAACGTTACATGCGCGCCCGCCCGCTCCAGTTCCGCCGCCCAGTGAAGGTTCCGCTCCTCGTCGAATCGCGCCTTCAGTTCCATCACACAGGCCACCTGCTTGCCGTTCTCGGCGGCCCGAACCAGCGATTTCACAAAGGGCGTATCGTCGCCAATGCGGTAAGCGGTCATCTTGATCGAGACCGTAAGCGGATCGTCCGCCGCGGAGCTGATGAAATGTTCAACGCTCGCATCGAAACTGTCGTACGGATGATTCACCAGCACGTCGCCGGCCTGGATAGCGGCGAACATCCCCGCGCACCCGTCCGCGAATGCGGGTGGCGGAAGAGGCGTCCATGCAGGATCGCGCAGTTCGGAAACAGGCAGCCCCGCAATCTCGAACAATGTCGTATAGTCGACCTCCGCCGGCATGTCGTAAACGTCGGTCGGGAACAACTCAAACCGCTCCTGCAGCATCCCTTTGATGCCGGGGTCGGCGCCCGGCCCGAACTCGAGGCGAACTACGGGCTCGTAGCGGCGCTGCCTTACCTGCTCCCGCACAAGCTCCTGGAGCTCGGCAGCCTCGTCGTCATCGCTCCCCTCCCCCTCCGCGTCGCGGGTCAGCCGCACCAGTGTGGCCCCGGTCAGGTTCATACCGCTGTAAAGCCGGTGCGCATTGCCGCGCATCACCTCATGCAGGGGCACGAGCAGCCTCTCTCCCTTTGCGAGATCTGTTGTTAGCGAAACCCATTGCTTCAGCACACCGGGAACTTTTATGCGTGCATACATCACCTCGCCGCAGACCGGATCCCGCAACAGAAAAGCCAGCGATGTGGACAAATTAGACAAGAAGGGAAATGGATGCGCCGGGTCGATCACCAATGGCGTCAGGGCCGGCGAAAGGCTGGATTCGAAATAACGGCCCGCCTCTTCCTGCTGGCCCCGCGTCAGTTCATCCCATGCCCGCAGGAAAATTCCATTCCGCGCGAGTTCCGGGATGATCGTCTGCCGGTAACAGTCCGCCTGGCGCCGCAGCTGTGGAA
>Ga0206876_1185_pt1 | contig 15859 bp, 15 predicted proteins | sample Alteio_BWOrgCont_10_FD_152619 | JGI IMG/M metagenome (GOLD analysis project Ga0206876, IMG submission 152619) | Enriched cells from forest soil in Barre Woods Harvard Forest LTER site, Petersham, Massachusetts, United States -... | ecosystem: Environmental > Terrestrial > Soil > Temperate forest >...
GGAGGGCGCGCAGGGAGCCGCAGCCGGGGCAGTAGATGCCGGTCAGTTGATAGAGGGGACAGACCGGGTAGAAGGGATGTTCGGAGGGATTGAAGAGGAAAAGGATTATCGCGGCGGTCAAACCGGCGATGGTTGCGACGAGGCAGAGTGATTTGGCCCAGGACGGTAACGGGGCGGCGGCACGGGCGGTCGCGGGATTCAGGAGCGGCGGGACGCGCGCGGCTGCCAATCCCGCCAAAGCCTCGGGCGGCGGTGCGGAATCAGATCCACTCATTCCGCCTCCAGGAATTCCCGGGGTCAAGGGAGCACTGCATGATAACGGGAAACATGCAGCACGAGTGCCAGAATCGAAAGCGCGAGGCCGGCAACGGCAAGTTTTGCGCCGCAATAAAGATCCGGGCGGTCGTTGATTCCGGCAAAGCTGATGCCGGAAAGGACCAGGCCCAGGATGGCAAACACGCTGGAACCGCAGAAAAAACAGGCGAGCACGCCCATTACGAAGCCCGGCGTGGCGAGATAGTGCGGGCGGGGCCCGTCCACAGCCTGCGTCGGAGGCGAAGGCGGCGGCGGCGGCGAAATGGTGCGCGTGAGGTCGGCAAATTCGGGCAGGCTGCGCAACGGTTTCCACTGTTTGGTGCCTTCCACCTGGACGAGGGAGTCGCCGTCGGCGCGGCCCTGCTGAATCCATTCGCGGACGTGCTCGGCGGTGGCGGGGCCGTATTCGTGGTGGTCGGCGCCCATGACCATGTAGGTCGTTTGGTTCATGCGGCCTCCGCGAGCATGGCGGTGACCCAGGCCATGAACAAGCCGATGGAGACGAAGAAGCCGAGGATGGAAATGATGACGCCGGCGATGGCGATGCCGCGCCCGCCCTGGCGTTCGTCGCGGCCGATCTGGAGGAGGCCGATCAGTGAGAAGAGGAGGCCGATCAGCGAAAATGGCAGGCCGATGACGAAGCAGAAGAAGCCGAGCAGGCTGAGGATGAAACCGGCGACGGCGAGGCCGTTGGTGACGGGGCGCGAGCTGGCCGGGGCCGACGCGGGCAAGGCGGCGGCGAATTCAGGGAGGGCGGAGAGGAGGCACCAGGCGGGCATGCCTTCAGCCCAGACGAGGGTTTGGGCGTCGGCGCGGCCTTCCGCGACCCAGCGCCGGAGTTCGGCGGCGGGGACGGGACCGTATTCGGTTTGATCTGCCCCGATAATTTTATACATGATGACGGCGGCTCGAAGCGGGGGAAGCTTGCCGAAGGCGCGGGCGATCCGTCAAGCGCGGTTGCGGAGACGAAGGGGGCGGCTGGTCTCCGAATAACCCGCCTGAAGTGGCGACGAGCCGTCGCCACCCCGTTCTGCTGGTTCACTTATCCGGGTCAGGCGTATTCCATTGACCGTGCCCGCGCAGTTCTGGTAAAGCAAACCGCCATGAGTGACGACGCAATCAAGCCGGTGCTCAAGAAGATCCTGCCGAAATCCCCGGCAGTGGCGCAGCCGAAGCCGCAGAGCCTGTATAATCAGTCGGCGCAAACCAAGGGCCGCATTCGCGTGCAGATTCCCGTCAAACGACCGCAGCCGGGAATTTCGCCGTAGCGGCCTTTGGGAAGGCGGGGAAAAGAGGCTGGTTGAGGGTTGAGCTGCTTTGGGAATCTTGTGAAATACCTGAGGCTCGCGCTGCTGCGGGCCGCAGACCCGCGCGCCGGGGAGTTGGAGTTTCGACGCTCGTAAGGGGAAAGGTTAGAGTCTCGTCACCTCGACTGCTACCACAGAGAGAGCGTCGCAGGTGGACTTGATGTGCATGGGTTATTTTGCGGGGGCGGATTCGTTTTTCAGCAAATCGGCGAAGTCGGGGAGGAGGTCGTATTTTTTCTGCCAGGGGGTGTACATGAAGCCGGTGACGTTGGTAAGGGGGCGGGCGGCGTCGAGCCAGCTTTTGACTTCCTTCAAATCGTTCGCGTCGTAGTAGCAGCAGGCGAGGGTGCGGAATCCTTGGTCGGCGAAGAAGCGCAGGTTCTTGGGCTGCGGCGCGGCGCCCCAGGCGGCCATGATGACGTCCTTGGGGACGTGCTTCCAGGAACCGGCGAAGCTGCCTTCGGCCATGAAATAATTTCCGCGCGCGTTCAGGGCGGGATCGAACATGTCGGCCCACACGTAGATCTCCGCGCCGGGCAGGTGGCGGCGGACGATTTGCATTTGGCGCGTGACGCAATCGCCAAGGAGTTCGCCAAGGTCGCGGCCGCGGCAGGCTTCGCAGGTGCCGCCGCCGCGGATTTCATCCATGCTAAGGAGCACGCGACTGGGATGGAGGCGCGCGGCGACGGCGGCGGCTTGACGGTCGAAAATTTCGTAGAGTTCCGGTTCGGCCATGCAGACGCTGACTTGGAAACGGTTGATCAAAATCGAATGATACCAACTGACGCGGAGGCGGTCGCCGTCCTGGATGCGGCCGCCGGGCAGGAGTTTCAGGGGCATGGCCGGGCCGTCGTCGCGCGAGGGATTGAGATGCGGGTCCTGCAACGCCGTGTAGTCCCTGCCCTCCTGATAAGTCACTGAGCCGTCGGCGCTGCGGACAGTCGTGGGCGTGCCGGGGCGGTGGAGCGGGTTGACAGGGCCGAGTTCCTCGACGGCCCAATCGTCAAGCCAGGCCTGGCCGGCGGCGGCGGCCCAAAAGCCGGCGGTCAGCCGCACGCGGTCGAAGTTGAGGCTGTTGAAGACGAGCGAGACTTTGCGCCAGTCGTTCGTGAGCGGGAGGTTGAAATGGCGCTGGTTTAATTCCTTGTTATTGGGGTCGGTGACTTCGAGGCGGAAGGCGCTGGCGGGACGCAGGCCTTCGGTTTTGACCCAGGCGGAGACGCGGTAGCAGCGGTTTGGCGTGACGGAAATTTCCTGGAAGACGCGGCCGTGGCCGGGAGTTTTGCCGCCGAGGACTTCAAATTTCAGCGAGGCTTTTCCATCGTGATGGATGGCGAAATCCATCGCGGTGCTTTTACCGGGCTGGTCGGAGAACGTGAAACCGTCGGGGCCGGTGGCAGAGAAATTTTCGAAGCCGCCGTTGGCGAGCGAGGGGGAATTGCTTGCGGCGAGTTTGGCTTCGCCGGCGGAAGCGATGAAGGGGGCGTCCTTGACGATTAGGCCCTCGGCGAGGTTGGGATCGTAGGCGAGGACGCTGCCGTAGCCGACGGAGAAGATGGCGGGAATGAGTTCAATGTGGTTGCTGGCGCAGGCGGCGTTGACGGCGTCGAGGCGGCGAAGATACGCGGGGGATTGCTTGGAGAGCGTGTCGAGGTTGAAGGAGACGATGGCGCCGTTGATGCCGTGGGAGGCGGCGTTTTCGAGCAGGCGGGTGATTTCGGTGACGTCGCGGTCCTGGCCGAGGCTCCAGCCGTAAATCCAGACGAAGCGGTCGGCGTACGGGCCGGCGGCGGGGGATTCAGAGGCCGCAAGAGCCAGAAGGCATACAGCGACAAAGGCTGTTCGCAAGTTCATCGGTGGAATATGCCGGGAGATGGGGATTCAGACAAGAACAGGTCAAAGCCTAGCGAAGCGTCTTGCAGTGCGCGCGCACTCCAAAAGCAGGCGCAACATTCTGTGCATTCCAAATTCGGCATTCCCCTGACTGGCCATTGCGATTGTGCGAATGGTCTTTAACGCGCGAGATGTTTCTGCGATGCTGGAAAGTGAGAAGTATGAAGCGATTCCCGCTGCACCCATGGATTCTGCTGCTTGCGATTTACAGCGCGATGAGTTTGCTGTTGCTGAAATCAGGACTGTTTAACGAGTATTTGGCTTTGGAGGCGTGGGGTTTGATTTCGTGGCCCAGCTCCCGCATATTTGGCGCTGAATCAGATGCATTCGTGATTTATGCGTACGCAATGATGCAATGGTTGATTGCCGGACTCGGCATTACAGTTTTGCTTTGGATGAAGCGCCGAGGCCCGGGCAAGAAATCGCCGTCCAGCAGGCAACAAGAGAAATAGAACTGGGCAGGCGTCGCGAAGCTTCTTGGAGCAGTGCGGCGCACAACAGCGCTTTCGGCGGGCGGGCAATGACTGCGGAAAAGCGGCGCGGCGCACGCACTCCAAAAGCTGGCGCAGCATTTCTTCGGCGTTACAATTTGAAATAGCTTTGAAACGACAACTTCCATTTGCGCTCACGACGTTGCGGCTGTTGCTCGGGCCGGTGGCGCTGGTTTGCGCGCTGGAGAAGGTTCCGCGCTGGGCGTATCTGCCGATTTTGGTGATCGCCACTCTTTCAGACATTTATGACGGCGTGCTGGCCCGGCGTTATGGCGTGGCCACGCCGGCGCTCCGCCGTTATGACAGCGTGACGGACGTGATTTATTATCTGTTTGTGCTGGGCGCGGCGTTTTTGTTGTGCCGAGAGATGATCACTCACAACTGGCTGCCCGTTGCGCTGATTCTTTTGTCGGAAGCGGCGTGCATTCTCGTCAGCTTCGTCAAATTTGGGAAATATCCGGCCACGCATTCGTATCTGGCGAAATTTTACGGGCTGTGCCTGCTGGCCGCGCTGGCGGCGCTGCTGGTCTTCGATGCGGGAAGCTGGGTGGTGATTGCCCTGACCGTGGTTGCGCTCACGGCGAATATTGAAATCATCGCGATCCACCTACTGATGGACTCGCCGCCGGTGGATGTGAAGTCCGTTTTCGCGCGGCCGAGGAAGCGGGCTTTCTGAGTGACGCGGCAACGGGCACCGCAAAAATGCGGGATGCAAAAACCAGGGCGATACAGGAGGGGAGGCAACCGCGAAATACGCGAACCACGCGAACCACGCGAAAGGAAAATCCCGTGTTTCGCGGTTAAGTTATTTCCTAAAACGGCCTATGGGCGGGACTTTTTCCAATCGAGATAGGCTTTCACATCGTGCGCGGACGTCTTCATCTCGTCGTTTGAGTCCGGCATTTTCGCGGCCTGCTCGAAGGCGCGGAGCGAGTCATCGTCCCGGTTCAGGCGCTGATAGGCGATTCCGAGGTTGAACCATGCCCGGGCCGGGGCGTTTTTTGACCGGCTGGCGCGTTCCAGAAATTTAACGGCGGAGGCGTTGTCGTGGTCCCGGAGGCAGTCGTATCCGGCCATTTCGGCGGCTTGGGTGCTCAGGTTCACCTGCGGCCAGAGCCCGGTGGACCCGGCAATGCCGGAGACCAGCACGAGCGCCAGGCCGGCGACGGCCGCACGCTTCAACGGCCCCCGCCCCGCCAGGGCAAAACCGAGCAGGACGCCGGTGACCGCACCCATGCCGTGGGCGATGTTGCCGACCGGCATGATGCCGGTGATGGTCAGGAAAACGCAGAGGAAGAACCAGCCCACAAAGAGACGGTTCGTTTGGCCATCCACCGCGCCGGAGAACCGGTGGTCGCGCGGAGCGAGGATGGCGAGCATTCCCCAGAGGCCATAGACGACGCCGGAGAGGCCGACCCCGCCATCGAGGAGCATGAATTCCCAAAGCCCGGAACCAAAGGCGAGGAGGAGAAAGATTCCCACCCAGCGCAGCCCGCCGAACACGCGTTCGACGAGGGTGCCGAGATTCCAGATCCAGTAGAGATTGAACGCGAGGTGAAAATAATTGACATGGGGGAGCGTGCAGGTCACAGCGCGCCACAATTCCCAGCGGGACCAGACGCGGTCGTCCATGATTGAGGCGTCAATCCCCTGCCCCGTCCACCAGAGAATGCTGATGCCGATGGCCGCGAGCGCGACGCCGGCGGTAACCGGGTAGCGCGGCAGTTCTTTGAGGGGCGGTGAGGGGAGCATTTGGTGATTTGTCCTTTCGTGGCGGACGACTACCGCAGCGGCTTGAGGCTGATTTCGGGCCGGGAAAACGAAACCGTGCGCTCTTGGTCGCTGAGGAAGACGCCGATTTTTGCGCGGATGTCGAAGCAGTCATCCGAGCAATCCATGATGGTTATGAATTTGTCCAAGTCCGCGCTGCGCCAAAGGGCGGAGCTTCCGTGATTTGAGGAGGCCTTCAGCGTTGAAACCTCCGAGCTCGGTCCGATTGCCTCGACGGACCAGTCGTTGGGGATTCGGTTGATGGCGGAAAACCGGCCGCAAGTGAGGACGACTTCGACGGATTCGATGCGTTCGCCTTCGGCCAGGGGAATCCGGGGAAACAAGACGGTGCGGCAGCAGTGGTCGGGAGGCGAAACGGACGTGAGGGGTGCGCAACCGGTCATGGCCGAGGCCGCCAAGAGCAGCAACGCGCGAAAGAGGTTCGACAGCGTGATTTTCCGAAAATGTGACTCGGCGACGTTCCCCATCGGGCGAAAATATTGCGGACTTGAAGGGATGTCGAGCAATGTTTGGACGTTGGCTAAGATTGACAGAGCCAGCCGAAATACTCGACGGAACCGAAAAAGGGTTCACAATTATAAGACCCCTTTGTTCCACGCGGAGATCATAAGGAGGCACCCGAGGAAGCAGGAATAATAAGTGCGGAAGGCGGAGTGTGCCTGGGTTTCGTGCCGCCGGGCGGGACGCTCCGGCCTTACGGCAGGCGGGAAGCCGGACGCCCCGGGGCGGCGGGAATGATAAGATTGACTTGGTTTGGGCGCGCCACTAGATTGCGGCCAGCATGCTTGCTGCCGAAACTAGAGCGGTTCCCCTTCCCGCGGCTGACGCGCTGAAAGGGGCCGGCTCGATGACTTGGAAACAAATTGCGGAACCGGTGGAACCGTTTTTGGAGGCGGTGGCCGCGCGTCTTGCCCGTCAAGTCCATGAATTTGACGCTTCAATTGTCCCCTACGCGGAATACGCCCTGACGGGTCAGGGAAAACAGCTCCGGCCGGCCTTGGTGGCGCTGAGCGCGGAGGCGTGCGGAACGCCGGGGGACGCGCACATCACGGTGGCGGTGATCATCGAGATGGTGCATCTGGCCACGCTGGTGCATGACGATGTGATGGACGAGGCGGAAATCCGCCGCGGCCGGCTCACGCTCGGCTCGAACTGGGGGAATGAAATTGCGGTGCTTTTTGGCGACTGCCTGTTCGCCCAGGCCTTGAAGCTGGCGGCGGGCTTTCCGACGCCGGAAATCTGCCGGGCCGTGGCCATGGCCACAAAGACGGTTTGTTCCGGGGAGATTCTCCAGACGCGGCAGCGGCGTAATTTTCAACTGACGGAGGCGGATTATTTCAAGGTGCTGGAGATGAAGACGGCGGAGTTGTTCGCGCTGTCGTGCGATTTGGGGGCTTATCTGAGCGGAGCATCGGCGGAACGGGCGGCGCTGCGGTCGTTTGGGATGGCGCTGGGCACGGCGTATCAGTTGTATGATGACTGCCTGGATTTGTTTGGGTCGGAGGCGAGCGCCGGGAAGTCGCTGGGGACGGATTTGGCGAAGGGGAAGCTGACGCTGCCGGTGCTGCGGGCGCTGCGATTGGCGCCGACGGCGGAGCAGGTCGAGCTGCAGGAGTTGATTTTGCGGTGGGATCCGCGCTCGATCGGGCGGGTTTTGGCGATTTTGGCGGGGTGCGACGCGCTGGAGGAGGCGCGCGGGGTGATCCACCAGTATTTGCAGCGGGCGCGGGAGTGCGTGGCGGCGCTGCCGGACGCGGGCAGGGGCGCGGGTTTGGCGGGGTTGACGGAATATCTTGGACGGCAGGCGGATGTTTTGTACGCTGCGGCGTGACAGCAACCCCAGATTATGAGTGACCCGGCTCCCGGCAAGACCACAGGCGGCTCGAACGAACCGCCTGAGGCCGTGGTCAGGGACGACCAGAAGGAGGAGCGGGACATGATCCGGCGCGCCACCCACGGGGATTTGGGCGCCTATGATGATTTGGTGAAGCGCTACCAGGAGCGGATTTACGCCACGATTTATCACATGACGTCCAACCACGAGGACGCGAATGACCTGGCGCAGGAGGCGTTCATCAAGGCGTTTCAGGCGTTGAAATCGTTCAAAGGCGGGTCGAGTTTTTACACCTGGGTTTACCGGATCGCCGTCAATAAGACGATAAACTTCTTGAAACAGAGGAAGAACCGGTCTCAAATGAGCCTGAACGATCTGGACTTCAACGCCGAGCACGATCCGGACCTGGTGGCGCTGATTTCGGACAAAACGCCGCGCCGGGAGGCCGGTTTGGCGGAGTTGCAGGAAAAATTGAACGAAGCGATGCAGAAGCTGTCTGATTTCCATAGGCTAGTTGTGACCCTGCATGATGTGCAGGGGATGTCGCATGAAGAAATTGCCGCAATCATGGACTGCAACATCGGAACGGTGCGGTCCAGGCTGTTTTACGCGCGGCAGCAGTTGCAGGCGTATTTGTCAGACTATTTGAAGTGAAGAAATTATGACCGGTGCTCCAGAAGAATTCGAGTCGTTGCGCAAGCTGTTGAAGATCAAACAGTACGAGCAGCCCCCGCCGGGCTATTTCAAAAATTTCGCGGGGAACGTCACCGCCCGCCTCGAAGACCAGGCCGCCCCCGAAGAGGAGGGCTTGTGGGTGCGCAAATTCTTCGGATTGCTCCAGACCAATCCCTTGGCGGCCGGATTTTTCGGCGTGGCCATGTGCGGGCTGCTGATTCTGGGGATTGTATTTTCGTATGTGGATGTTTCGCCCGCTTCAGGGACGTTGGGCAGTTTGACCGAGCTTCAAGGCCAGGATCAAAGCGGCGCTTTGGCCCTCAATCAGGCGGACAATCTTCAATCGAGCACCAGCCCGGTGCTGAGCACAAACCTCCCGGGCGTGCCTTCCCTGGGCGTGCAGGGATTTGGGATTCAGCCGGTAAACTTCACTGCTCCCGCGCAATAAAGGCCGGCGAAAGGGCTGGTGTGGCGCGGCAATTGTTCAGGGAGCATTTTCGACTGTAAGAAGCCGCAGGTTTGCGCATTATTCCACGCATGAAAATTCGGCGCGTCTGCGTTTATTGCGGGTCCAGCAGCGGTTCCAATCCAAGGCATGCGCAGGCGGCGCGGCAAATGGGTGAGGCCTTGGCGGGTCGCGGGATGGAACTGGTTTATGGCGGCGGATGTGTGGGTTTGATGGGCACCATCGCGGACGCGGTTTTGGAGGCCCGGGGGCGGGTAATTGGGGTGATTCCGCAGATTCTGGTGGAAAAGGAAGTTTCGCACAAGGGCCTGAGCGACTTGCGGGTGGTGGCATCAATGCATGAACGGAAGGCGCTGATGGCTGAACTGGCGGATGCGTTCATCGCGCTGCCGGGTGGGTTTGGAACGATGGACGAGATCAGCGAGATGCTGACGTGGGCGCAGCTTGGGCTGCACGAGAAGCCGCACGGACTGCTGAATGTGGGCGGGTATTATGATTCTCTGCTGACGTTCTTCGACAATGCGGTGGCGGAGGGTTTCATCCGGCCAGCCCATCGCGCGATGGTGCTTTCCGGCGACGACCCGGACTTGCTGCTGGACGCCCTGGCGAATGCAGACAGACCAAAACTGGAAAAATGGACCGGCAGGACGGAGCTGAACCGAGCTATGGGGTAATAGGGCTCGTCGTCTCAAGACTCTGGAAAGCGCCAGTGGGTGGTGTCGGGGGGCCGTGTGACTCATGTATGACCGTCACCGGAGGTTCTGGGTAAGGCCATCGCTCAAACTCAGTTTCCGATCCTTTGTAAGCGGCAAAAGCGGAATTCCCCCTTTACGGCTTCCGACTGCCTGAGTCATTTGCAACCAAAGAACGAAGTCTTGCCTTCATGATTCGTTTAAGAGCCTCATTCCTCCCGGAAAAGCCAAGGGCAGTAATTGAACGTAATTTCCATTTCGCCGCACCAAGTTTTAGTGCTGCTGCCCCGCCGGGAGGAACCGTTCGCAGAACGGGGACGGGACCGAAATCGGCTTCCCCGTTTGCGTCAGCCGCCCAGTATTCAGATCAATGCGGAACACCACTGCGTTGTTGCTGTCGTGGTTGGACACCAGCAGCCACCGGCCGGTGGGGTCGAATTCACAGTTGCGCGGCGTCCGGCCCTGGGTCGGGATGTGCTGAACCAACTTAAGCCGGCCCGTCTCCGCCTGGGCGGAAAGCACAGCCACGCTGTCATGTCCCCGGTTGGTCGCGTAAACGAATTTGCCGCTTGGGTGCATGAGCACTTCCGCGCAGGTGCTCGTCCCTTTAAAACCGTCCGGGAGCGTCGAAACCGTCTCGAACTGCGTCAGGATGCCGCGCTTGGAATCCCAGCCAAAACGGACAATGGTGCTGCTCAGCTCGTTGATCACGTACACTTGGCGGCCATCGGGATGGAAGGCCAGGTGGCGCGGGCCCGAGCCGGGCGGCACAGACGCAAACGGCGGGTCGTTCGGCTGAAGCGAACCGGTTTTTTCGTCGAAGCGATAAACAAACACCTTGTCCACGCCCAGGTCGGCCACCAGCGCGAACCGGTTGCCCGGATCAACCCGGATTGTGTGCGCGTGCGCCTGCGTCTGCCTCTCGGGATTGACGCTGTGGCCGGCGTGCTGCACAAAAGCGGTCCGCTCGCCGATGCTCCCGTCAGGCTGCAACGCAAACACGGCAATGCTGCCCGCGCCGTAGTTCGCGGTCATCAGGTAGCGGCCGGTGCGGTCCAGGCCGACGTGGCAGGGTTCGCCCCCGCCGCTGGGCTTTTGGTTCAGCAGCGTCAATCTCGCCGTGGCGGGATCAATCGCGTAGGCGCTGACCGAGCTGCCCGGATCCGAGTTGCACGTGTAAAGATGCCTCCCGTCGGGATGGATCGTGAAATATGCGGGCGCTACCGCTTCCTGCAGAAAAACCGGCGTTGTCAGGCTGCCCGTGTCCGCATCGAAATGCGCCAGCGAGAACCCGATGTTCGGTCCCTTTGAGTGCGATCCGAAGAACACGAACGAATCCGCGGCCAGCACCGCGCCTGGGAGCAAGGCCAGTGCGGTTGCCAGAGCCAACGAGATGCGCCGGGCGGCGCTTGAAAGCCTCGTGCCGGATGCCGGGTTGTTCATGCAAAACATGGGGTCACCGCGTGGTGATAACCATTTTCTTTCCTCTTATCAACTCATGATGCGGTACGAAATAGCCGTCAATCTTCCGGTCGTCGCAAGTAATTTCGCCGATTTTTCGGCCCGGCCCCTCCTTGACCAGCGTGCAAACATTCGCGTTCTCAAAATTTATTTCCACGCGGTCGAAGAGCGGCACTGAGACGAGATAATCTTCATCCGCCGGAGAGAAGGGGTAAATCCCCATGGCGGTAAACACATACCAGGACGACATTTCGCCGGCATCATCCATCCCGGCGTATGCCAGCTTGTTTGTGCCCATGTCATAAAAGTGGTCCATGATGCGGTCCAACAAGACCTGGGATTTTTCGGGCTTGTTCACAAAATAGTACATGAACGGAAAGCTATGATCGGGCTGGTTGCCGTGACAATATTGCCCAATGAACACGGACAGGTTGTAAGCTTCAACCCCGTCCCACGGTATGGTAAAAAGTTCATCCAGCTTTTTCTCAAAGGCGTCCTTGCTCGGATAGAGGCCAATCAAACCGGCAACATCGTGAGGCGCGAAAAAGGAGGATTGCCACGCATTGGCTTCACGGTACATGTATTCGTAGTACGGATATTGCGGGTCAAAAGGCTTGATCCAGTCCCCGTTGTCCAGGCGCCCCCGCATTAAACCCGTTGAAGGATCAAACATGTGCTTGTAATTGCGTGATCTCTCCATCATCACGCGGTAATTGTTTGTGTCGTTCAGTTCTTTGGCCAGCAAAGCCACGGCATAATCATCGTAGGAATATTCGAGCGTCTTCGTGACTCCGGCCTTGGCCTTGGTTCCCACCGTAGGTTTGGCCACGTCAGGATCTGAGATGTAGCCTTTGGCCATGTATTCCGATATGAATGGGCGGGAGCCACCTTCGATCGTCGCGTTTCTCAACAGCAGATTATAGGCACTCTTTACATCGTAGCCGCGTATTCCCCTCAAATAGGTGCCCGCAATGAATGGCGCCGCATGATCGCCATGGAAAAAGGTGGGCATGAATCCGGTTTTCTCGCCCTTGTCAATTAACGACTTGATCACATCCACCGTCACAGCGGGCGAAAGCATTCCCAGCAACACGAGCTTGTTGCGGTAATCATCCCACAGCGAAGGATCCGTGTAATAGGCGAAGCCCTTGTTTACCTTGTTCCCTCTCCGATCCCGGAACTCTCCATTCGCATCGCTTCGCAAGGCGGGCCAAAGGAATGAACGATACAGGCACGAGTAAAACAATCCCCGCTGTCGCTCGGTGCCGCCTGAAACCTTGATCTTGGACAATAGAGTTTCCCAGGTTTCCGAAGCCTCCTTTCGCACCCGCGAAAAACTCTTTCCCAGCATTTCTTTGCCGAGGTTTTCTTTGGCGTTCGCAATGCCCACGAACGAAAACCCGATTTGCAGTTCCAAGGGCTCCGGGGATTCGGCAAAAGTGATGACGGTTATTTCTCCGTTGGTCTTCTCCAAGAAGTCGAGGGCTTTGATTTTGTGATTGCAGGAGGCATAGAAGTAGATTTCCTCACCCGCGGTCTGATAGCCCTTGAATGCCTGGTCGCCGTCCTGATGGATGTCCCAATCCCTCACCCGTTCGTTGGCCGTCGAAAGGTCAACGATCAGTTTATTGGTCTGACCGTCCTTGAAGGTGTACTTGTGAAACGCGCACCGCAAAGTCGAGGTCAATTCGACGTTGACGCCGTAGCGTTCAAGATAAACCTGGTAATACCCCGGATGAGCCGACTCGTTGGCATGGCTGTAGGGCGAGCCGTAGTTGTTTGGGGAGATGCTGCCGGTGGCCGGCAGGAGGGGAACATGGCACAGATTCCAATGCCCCTTGCACGTGTGGGTGAACGCCTGGATTGAGGTGTCCTCGTATTGATAACCCGAGCCGCTGTGGAACTTGGTCACCGGGCTCAACTGCACCATGGCGTTGGGCAGCGACGAGCCGGGAAAGACCTCCGCGCCCCAGGTCCGGTGGGTCGGCGTGTAGCCGATGTCCGCGGCATCCCACAAGGTGGCGGTGCCGAGGAACGGATTGACGCAATCCACTGGCTGCTCTTGCGCCTGGGAAACAGCCGCTGCGAGAAAAAGCAAGCCGGCGGAAACGATGGCTTTGGTCATATCAATGCACTTCCAGATTCCACGCTTGGAACAATCGCCCATGCATCCGGCCAAGTAAAGGAATCTCAACCGGCCGGTCATCCTGAAGGTTCGGAGGGTCAGAACCAAACTTCCGTGGGTTGGTCGGAGGCGTGCGGGATAAGAGGGAACTGCACAAGCGCAACGCCAATCATTGTCATCAACCTGCATGGCGGAAGGGGTGGGATTCGAACCCACGGTAGGATTGCTCCTACTCCTGATTTCGAGTCAGGTGCCTTTAACCACTCAGCCACCCTTCCGCACGTTTATTATCAGACACTTACAGATGATTATTCTCGGTGCATTTGACATTCTGATACTGACATCTGATACTGTCTGCATGAATTCGACTTCGGATGCGAACGATGCGACAGAAAAGGGCTCAGTATGGCAGAAGACGCCTTACGCAAACCTGATCCGTTACAAATCATCGGGGAAATACTTCGCACGATTGCGGGTCGGGGGCAAGCTGATTCGACGTTGCCTGAATACTCCCCGGATTTCGGTGGCCAAACTCAGGCTCGCGGACTTGGAAAAGGAAGAGCGCCAAAAGGCCGAGCACAAGTCCGATGTAGGCGGCGGAACAATGGTGTTTGAAGATATTCTGGCGATCTACCGCCAGCGTTTGAAAGCCAATGCTTCCCTGAAGCTGCGCAGCAAGAATTATCGGGAGGAGAGGATTGCGGCTCTGCTTAAATCGTGGCCGGGATTGTGCAGGATGGATGTGCGCAGAATTACCAAACAGGAATGCTTGTCCTGGGCTGGGTGCTATGCAGAAGCCGCCGCCCCCTCGAACTTCAACAACACGGTTGGCACTTTGCGTCTAATTTTGGAAATCGCCACCGAATTGGGCGGCCGGTATGACAATCCAGCGCGATTTATCAAACGGGTGCGCATCCGGGCCAAAAAGTTGCAGCTTCCGAGCCCCGCACAATTTCTAGCACTGCTGGACACAATTTTGAAGGCAGATGGGGCTTGGAACCATCGTTGCTCTGACTTGGTTCAATTCCTAGCGTACGGCGGGTTCCGCATTGGGGAGGCAGAGAAAATCCTGTGGGCAGATTGCGCTTTTGATAAAGGCGAAATCATCGTCAGAGGAGATGCTGAAACCGGGACCAAGAATGGCGAGATTCGCAGGGTACCAATGATCCCCGAGATGCGGAGCCTGTTGGAGCGCTTGCGCAGTGAGCGCAAAACAGAATCGGAAACAGCTTCAGTGATGAAAGTCCGCGAATGCCAAGGGGCGATTGATTCCGCTTGCCGCAAGCTTGGAATTCCGCGTTTCACCCATCATGATTTGCGCCACCTGTTCGCGACCCGCTGCATTGAATCAGGCGTGGACATCCCCACGGTTTCCCGCTGGTTGGGTCACAAGGATGGCGGCGCGCTGGCTATGAAAGTGTATGGACATCTGCGGGACCACCATTCTGCGGAGATGGCAATGAAGGTCCGGTTCGGTGCGCCGCCGCCGAGCAATGGCAAAGAGTCAAGCCACCCGGCTTTGTGATTCAGCGGGGATGCGCAGGACGGCTGTTCGCTGCAGACCCAATTGGGCTCAGAGCAAATTTCCTCATGCGAGAGTCGTCGCGTCGATCAATCGCCACTGGCCATTTCCCCAACTTCAGTTTAACCTTCTCACCAGAATTATGAGAAAACCGCCAATCCTCGCATTGATCGCAGCCCTGCTTCTCTTGGCCACTCCCTCCACCTTCGCCTGGAGCGGCGGCGGCCACATGGTCATCGCCGCTGAAGCGTTCAAGGCGCTGTCCCCGGAATTGAAGGCCAAGGTCACGGAAATCCTGAAAGCCCACCCGGATTATGCCTCCTGGGAACAGGCGCATGCGAAAGCCGGGGCGGACAGCCTTGACCTGCCCCTTTACATCATCATGCGCGCCTCGACCTGGCCGGATGAGATCCGGCGCGGCCGTGGTGGCAATGCCCAGTACGACCACCCCCATTGGCATTACGTGGATTATCCGTTGCGGCCGCCCAAATTCCCCATGGAGCCGGCGCCAATACCAGAGGATGACGTCGTATTCGGAATCGCCCATTGTGAGAAGGTCCTGTCGGACGCGAAGGCATCCCCGGAGGAGCGGGCGGTTTACCTGTCGTACCTGATGCATCTCGTGGGTGATATCCACCAGCCGCTGCACTGCTCGTCCCTTTTCACCGAGGCCTATCCCAAGGGTGACAAAGGGGGGAATGACTTCTACGTTTCACCCGGCGGCCGGGGAATCAAACTGCACAGCCTGTGGGACCAGTTGCTGGGAACCTCAAGAAACATGCAATCCCATGTGAATTACGCCGCCGAAATCGAGGCAAAACATCCCCGGAGATCGTTGCCAGAACTTGCCAGCCATAAGACGGCCAAGGAATGGAGCCTGGAGGGGCGGAACCTGGCCATTGAAAAGGCGTACTTGGATGGGAAATTGAAGGGGAGCACGGAAGGGATATCTGCACCGGGGCTCCCGGAGGGCTACACGAAGGAGGCGAAGGTGGCGGCGGAAAAGCAGGCGGCGCTGGCCGGATACCGGCTGGGGGATGAAATTCGGGGGTTTGTGCGCTGAAGGAAAGTGCGGCACAGCCGACCGGGCGGCCCGGAAATTGAGTAAATTAGAAGTACCTGCTTGATTTTTGGGTGAGGCATTGGATGATGCCACGGTCCGCGCACCCGGAGCGAGGACACGGCCGGCTTGAACAAGTCGCGTCGTAAGCGCAAAACAAACTGAGCAAAGTGTTCCTGGAGCCATTCAGTGAAAGGAAATATATGCGTTTAACGAAAAGCGGCTGT
>Ga0206876_1178_pt2 | contig 15809 bp, 13 predicted proteins | sample Alteio_BWOrgCont_10_FD_152619 | JGI IMG/M metagenome (GOLD analysis project Ga0206876, IMG submission 152619) | Enriched cells from forest soil in Barre Woods Harvard Forest LTER site, Petersham, Massachusetts, United States -... | ecosystem: Environmental > Terrestrial > Soil > Temperate forest >...
TGCGCGTAAGAGACACCTGTGCAGGTAAGAATGAGCAGCGCACGGATGTAAAACGGCGTCCCTGTCAGTACCACCCACATCCTCAACTCTTCGGTTGCGGGCACCATGACCGCCAACCGCAGCGGTCTGCAATTCTCGACCGTTCGAGACATAGCCCTGGCGTGGATATTCACGTTGCCGGTTGCAGCGCTCCTCTCCGGCTGCCTGTTTTTCCTCTTCAACAAGATGGCCGGCGGCCACTAATTTCGGCCCTGTGCATCGAACCTTCAACACGAGAAAGCGGCCCTCGGGCCGCTTTCTCGTATTTTGGCACCAGTTTTCGACTGCCCTCCGCGCTATACACTCATACCTGCATTTATGAGTCTGAAAGCAAAGATCGAAGCCGTCATCTACGCGTCCGAAGAGCCAGTCACCCTGGCGCAACTCACCGGCCTGCTCGGCGAAGAAGCTGAAGCCGAGCTCTCCGCGCAAGTGGTCGAGCAACCACCGCTGGAATTAGAAGCTGCCGAAGCCGAAAAACCTGAGGTTGATGAGAAGAAGCTTGCCCGCGAGCGCGATAAGCGCCTGCGCGAGTTCTTCCGCAGTCTGCTGAACGACCTCATCGCCGACTACGCCAACGGCGATCGCGGCCTCGAGATTCGCGAAGTCGCCAGCGGCTATCGCCTGGCCACGCGCCCGGAGTATCACGACACCGTCCGCGGCTTCGTGAAGGCACTCAAGCCGCCGCTGAAATTGTCTCTACAAGCGCTCGAGACGCTCGCTGTCATCGCCTACAAGCAGCCCGTCACCGCACCGGAGATCTCAGAAATCCGCGGCGTGGATTCCAGCGGCGTTCTGGGCTCGCTGCTGCTGCGCAAGCTCATCACCACCGCCGGCCGCAAGCAGGTCATCGGCCGCCCCATCCTCTACAAGACCACCAAGGACTTCCTCGTCCGCTTCGGCCTGAAAGACATCAACGAGCTGCCCAGCATTGAAGAGTTTGAAAAGATGGCGGGCGAGTTGAACGAGGCTATCCAGGAGGAGATTCCCATGGAGCACGAGGGTTACTCTGCAGAAGAAGACAACGGCCTCCGCGCCGATGATGAACCGCCGCAGAATCTCGCCGATGAAGCCATCGTCGATGGCCGTATCTCAGGCATCGATCCCAGCTATGAGGATGAAAGCCCCTCCTCGATTGAAGCAGAGATCCAGGCTAACGAGAAAATCGGAGGAGCGTAACGCGTACTGCCTTCGAAAAGGCCGCAAGAACAGGGCGCCATTTTGCGAATTGCGGTGTCCAATACAGCATGGTTCGTTACGTTTGTGCCTTGCTCCTTATTGGCTCTGCCGTGGCTGTGGGACAGCAGAAACCAGAGCCTCCGACTTCCTCCGATGCCGTGAGTGCAGATCGAATGGAGATTTATCGCGATTTCCTGCATGGCTACAACAACGGCTCAAACTCTGTACTGAACGTGTCGCAACTGACAACCGCGTTTGCTCCGGATGAGTCAGACCAGAAGGGCTGCCTGAGTAAATTCAGTGTTGGGGAACTGGCGACCCCTGCTGTTCATAGGTTCAGTGATGATGCGTTTCCCGGACCGTCGGTGCGGCTCGTCGATCCGAAAAAGCATCAAGGCAAAGACCCCAGGGATGCGATTCGTGGCGGAGCGTCCGTTGACGACGCAGTTCGAGCAGGATTCGCAGCCGGCCTCTTCACTTTTTCAGAGATTGCCTTCGACGCAAGCCACACCCACGCTGCATTTAGCTTTTCTTTCTGGTGCGGAAGCCTGTGCGGGCACGGTGGCGTGATCATTTACGAACTCTACGAGAGTAAGTGGAAACAGGCGAGATCAAATTGTGGCAGATGGATTAGTTAGTGGTCCATCATCCGCGCGGGCGATAATAGATTCATGAGTTCTGAAGCAAACAAAGAGGCGCCGCGCGGCGAGCGCCTGCAGAAAATTCTTGCCCAGGCTGGCTTTGCCTCGCGCCGTGCCGCCGAGCAATTCATTATTGATGGCCGAGTGCAGGTGAACGGGAAGATCGTCACCGAGTTGGGCACGCGCGCCGATCTCTCTAAAGACCACGTTCGCGTCGACGGCAAGCTGCTGCATGGCCGCGAGGCACAGCGCTACTTCATGCTCAACAAGCCGCGCGGCTATGTCACCACGCTCGACGATCCCGAAGGCCGCCCCAACGTTATGCAGTTGCTCGGGCAGGACAAGCAGAAGAAAATCACAGGCGAGCACTCCAAGCTGCCGCGTATGTATCCGGTCGGCCGCCTCGATTACTTGAGCGAAGGTCTGCTGTTGATGACCAACGACGGCGATCTCGCCAACAAGCTTTCCAAGGCTTCCACCGGCGTGCAGAAGACGTACCTCGTCAAAGTTTCCGGCTCGCCGACGCCTCAGGCCATCGACCAGCTGCGCCGCGGAATCATGATCGATCGCGGCCGCCTCGCCGATGTGCGCGCTACAGGCCGCCGCGACCGTGTGCTCACCCAGCCCGCAAAAGTTGAGCAGGTACGTACCGGTGAGAACCCCTGGTACGAAGTCACACTGACTGAGGGTCGCAACCGCCAGCTCCGCAAGATGTTTGAAGAGATTGGTCATCATGTCGAAAAGATTCGCCGCATCGCTTACGGTGCGCTAACGCTCGATGTCCCTCCTGGCGGCTTCCGCGAGCTCACCACCGGCGAGGTGCAGGCGCTGAACCGCGCGGCTGCAGGGAAAAAGGTGGAGCGCAAAAAAGTTCTGCCCGAGGCCGCGCAGCTCAAAAAGCCCATCCCGCCCAAGCGCAAATTTATATCCAAACGCAGGCCTCTGCACTAATTACCCGTACAACCAATTCAGCGCGAGTGATTTGGTTGAAATCAATCGATCACATGGCACAACTAATCCCCTCAGTCGGCCTTCATACGGACTGAGGTATCAAACGTGCGTGTAATCAAGTATTTCCTTCTCGCTGCAATAGCCTTCATGCTATTCAGCGCAGCCCCAGCTTCGCAAAAAGCGCAAGCGCAGGTTTCCATCGGCATCAATCTTGGTGTCGCTCCATCTTGCCCGTACGGCTATTACGGATATCGTCCGTATCGCTGCGCTCCTTACGGCTACTACGGCCCCGAGTGGTTCGGCGGTGGCCGCTTTGTAGGCGCAGGCCCGTGGAACCAGAGCGCTGGCTTCTATGGCCATGTCAATCGGAACCTCGATCCTCGCTACGGCTATCACGGTGCCTATCCTGACCACGGCGCGTACCAAGAGCACCCTGACCACTTCCAGAGCTTCCAGGGCAGCCACTACTCTGACCCTCGCGGCCGCTACCACACAGAGCAGCAGCACTCTCGTTATGTTCCCAATGAACACCCGCGATAAGTACTCCAACAACCTCAAATCCCTGCCTCTATAAAAACGGAGCGCAGGGATTTTTGCGTTCGTGCAACCCTTTCTCGGCGAATCAACAACAATTCGTTCGTCCTATTTTCTTTGGAGGACAACCTCGTTCCGCAGCATCGAAATCTCATTTCAAGCGAGGCTTTTGTAACCACGCGTAGGCTTCCACGGCAATGAATGCACGATGGCCGTGGGCACGTTCGCAGCTAGATAAATCTCAACGGTCGATCCAACCCCCTCCAGAAAGGAAAGATTCCATGCGTATATTCCGATATCTTCTTCCCGCGGCAGTGGTCGTTTGTCTTCTTGCGGCGGCTCCAGCCAAATCACACGCGCAAGTCACCGTTGCCGTCGCCCCGGTCTGCCCCTATGGGTACTACGACTATGAGCCCTACAACTGTGCGCCCTACGGCTACTACGGCCCTGAGTGGTTCAGCGATGGCATCTTCATCGGCGCCGGCCCGTGGTTCCATGGCCATGAAGGCTTTTACGGCAGCGTGAACCATGACTTCGATCCGCACTTCGGGTACCACGGTGAATTTCCGGCGCGTGGCGAAGCCTTCCATGAGCCCGAGGACCATTGGCAGAGCTTCCATGCTACCCACATGCGTGATGGTCACGGCCACGAGCGGCCACACGAGCAGTAACGCTCGGCTCACATCAAATAGCTAGATCCCTGCGCCGCACTCGGCATTGTTATCGAGCGGCGCAGGGATCTTCTACAACTGCTGATTTGTACAGCATTCCGTCTACCCACGTGCCCAGATAAGTTTGGGCAGCCGTGCCGCTCACGAACACCTGTGCTGGTGCCACATAGTGTGAACTCGCGCTCGGCGCCGAGGCTACGGAATCTATAACCGCATCCAGCACACGCCAGAAGCCGAAAAAGTCGAGCTGATTCAACGAGACAGATGGCTCATAGCCGCTGCGTCCAGGAATAATCTTAGGCAGTTTCGTACGTGGAGTCGTCAGCTCAAAGTCATAACGCGAATCAGGTGATCCCACAGCTCCATGCCCGGAGCTCACTTTGCTGCCAGCATGTTCATCAGCCGGCAGCACCAGCAGCACCCGACGATCAGGCTTTGTCACATTGCACAATCCAGCAGCAAGTCGGCGTCCGCTGGGCAAGCCAATCGCGTAATCATCTGCGCCAGTCACAATTGCAATCGGCAGCGTTGCAGGCAGCTCTTTCAGATCTGGCCAGATGCTTCTTGCCTTCTCGCCCTGTGCTACATGGATCGCGTCGCCTGGCGCAGCCAGCACCAGCGCCTGCGCCACCGGCAAGTGCTCAGACTCAGCATGAGCAGCAAGGTTCAACGAGATCGCCGCACCCATCGAGTAGCCAAAGTAAACCACGCGCTGCGCATTGATCTCCACATCGCGCCGTCGCAGCTCCGCGAGTGCTGTGCGCTCAGCCTCAGCAGAAGCAGCACTCACAATCTGTGGAGCGGTATCGTTGTTTTCCTGGTAGACCGGAAAGATAACGATGTTGCCTTCGCGCGCAAGATGATCGATCAACGCGCCATAATTCTTCGGATTCATCCCCTGCCATCCGTGCTCGAAAAAGACGACTGGCGCTTTACCAATCACACTCGGCTGGGCGGGCAGAAAAATGTAGACGCGATGCATGCCTTCGCCGAGCGCGACGAGCTCAACCGCTCCATGCGTCTGTCGCGCCTCGATCGCCTCGGTGCCAGGAATAGAAGTTTGTGGCTTCGCGGCAGACTGCACTTGCGCGTTCATTGTGACCCACAGCATGCACACGCCAATCCATGCAGTTTTCATTGCGGTGGTTCCTCCGGCTTTGCAGTTGAAGGATTGGATGCAGCCGGGCTCGATGCCGCCGGAGTTGCTGGCGCAGGTGCTTGTGCCGCAAGCCACGGAAGCAGCTTTGCTGTAATCAGTTCACCGCCTTCGTCGGACATGTGAATACCGTCTCCCTGCCGCAGCTTCACAGCTTTGCCGTCCACATTGCCAAAGTCGCGGAAACGCCCATTCCCATCTCCGATGATTCCGGCCGTGCTGAACCATATCGCGTGCGGTTCGGATTTCACTACCGTCAGAGCGATGCGGTTCACCAGCGCGATGCGCGCGTCGTACACCGGCGACTTCATCGGCGGCAGCTCAAGCCACACCACCGTCGCACCGTTTGCCGTGAGCATGTCGATGTATGCCTTCACCCTCCGCTGGTAGATGTCTTGCCATCCCTGCGTGCCGAACTGGTACGTAACCCCGCCCTCCACAAATCCCTGCCCATCATTCGCGCCAATCGCTACGATCACAAAATCTGGCCGCCGCTGCTGCAGCATCGCTGGATACTCCTGCTGCCAGTTGAAGACCTCAGGCCGCGCTAGCCCGGTGCCGGATTTAAACGCGCGAATAAACGCGATGTCTTTGTACTGCGGCCCCTCGCGCAGCAGCGTAGACGAAAGCCCCACCGCCATCATCGAGTCTCCCGCCAGCGCAACTGTGCGCGTATGACCTGCTTCTACCAGCGCAATCGCCGGCAGCGGAGTCAACAACGGCGGCGCGCCTTCAACCAGCGGCAGCGGAGTCGACGACGGAGTGAGCGGCGCGGCCGTAGAAGTATGCGCCTTGCCCGGAGCTTCAGCCGTCGGAATATCGCCAGTCATGGTCGCAGTCGGCAAAGCCGCCGCCGAGATAGGCGTGCCTGCGGCCTCTTCCAGCGCTTCAGGGTCATCGCTCCAGCGAACCTTTGCCAGTCCAACAAGCGTGTGTTGCCGTAAGCTCTCCAGCCGCAGTGGTGCTAGTACACGATGCAGCGCATTCGCAATCGGCAGAGCTACCGTGCGCTCCGGCCCCAGGTCGAGCCGCTCCGCCCAATGCTGCAGGCCCGCGGATTCCAGCAACAGCGCGCACACGGCAAATGTTGCCAGCGCGTAGCTCATCTGCTGCAAACTCTCGAACCTGCGATATGCCTTCATGCCGTGATTGCTTTACTCCAACAAATCAAAATTGAAAATAAATAAAAGGAGCCACACCTGTCGGTCCCAGCACTTCGATAATCCAGATACCCAAAGCCATCGCCGCTCCGTTGACGGGCATAGGCAGGCGCGACATCGTTGCCTCCAAACCACGCCGCCACATCCGCGGAACGTACTGCCCAAACAATCCCAGCAACAAACAAAGCACCACCGGCCATGCGGCTAGCGTCACACGCCCTCCGCTGCGGAGCTGCGCAAACACGCTGCGCGCCACACCAAACGTTGGCGATCTGAAGAACACCCATCCCACACACACCGCGTGGAACATCAACAGCCGCGCAACCCGCGGCCACCACGCGGCAGCGCGAAGTTTTTGCACGGCATCGAGCTTGCTCGCAGCCCACAGCCGATGCACGACCAGGTACAGCCCCTGCAGCGCTCCCCACATCACGAATGTCCACGCAGCTCCGTGCCACAGCCCGCCCAGCAGCATTGTGATCATCAGGTTCACATAGGTGCGCACCGTGCCGCTGCGCGACCCGCCCAGCGGAATGTATAGGTAATCCCGCAGCCAGCTCGAAAGTGAAATGTGCCAGCGCTGCCAGAACTCCTGTGGATCGGTCGCAGTGTAAGGCGCGTTGAAGTTGCGCGGAAAGCGATAGCCCAGCAGCATCGCGCACCCTGTAGCGATATCCGTGTATCCGGAAAAATCGCAGTAGATCTGCGCAGCGTAGCCATAGATCGCAAGCCATACATCGCCGCGATGAAAATCTGTGGGCGAAGAGAACACCGGCTCAACCAGCCGCGTCGAAAGTGTATTCGACAGGATCACCTTCTTGAACAGCCCTGCAAGAATCAGCAAAAAAGCACGGTTCACGCGAATCCCGTGAGCGTCGCGCAGCTTGGCAAGCTGCGGAATGAAATTGCTGGCCCGCAGGATCGGCCCCGCTATCAGTTGCGGAAAGAACGCGACATACAGCAGCGCATCCAGCATGTGCAGCCGAATTTTCAGCTTGCCACGATACACATCTGCCATCAGTGAAATGGCGTGGAACACAAAGAACGAAATCCCCAGCGGAAGAAACGGCGCCGGCAAATTCCAAACCGGCGTGCGCCCCACCATGCCCCACAGCCCCAGCGCACTCAACAACAGAAAGCTCGTGTACTTGTAATAAACCAGCACCAGCAGGCAGAAGGTCACGCCAATCATCAGCAGTTGCTTGCGCTGGTCTTGATTTTTCGCCAGCTGAATCCCGCGCGCAATCATTCCCGCGAACAGCGATACGAAGAACAGCAACGGAATGTAGCGCCAGCTCCAGAAGCCATAAAACACATAGCTCGCTAGCAGCAAAAAAATCTTGTGCGGAATCAACCACCGTCGCAGCAGCCACGCGATCGCCAGCACAACCAGAAAAAATACGGCGTATTCAACAGTCGGAAAAAGCATGCAGCGTTCTCGCGGAAACGGACAGTTCCAACAAGCTTACGGTACGCGCTGCGAACGGCCAACAGCCCCGGTCTATTTGTGTTGCGCCTTTTGGTGCGCACGCCATTCGCCGGCCGTTATTTCCCACACCTCCGTAGGCAAACGCCCGGAGACGTATTCAGATTCCTTAGTCTCAATCAGCCGCATGCCCGTCATTGCTGAGATTTTTGACGAGCCGACATTAGCCACGGCCTTGGGCGCACGAAGCTTGTTCATGCCGAGCTCTTCAAACCAGAAACGGTTGGCCGCTTCCACGGCTTCCGTCATCAGCCCCTGGCGCTGCCACTCGGGAGCGAGCCAGAAGCCGCGATTGTTCTCGCCCTCGCGAAACAGTGCGATTGCGCCGATGATTCTTTCCGGCTGCGACTTCAGCCGTAGCGTCCAATGCCATTGCTCGCCACGCTCTATCGCCGGCAGCGCAACATTGCCGTAGTACTCGAGCACGCCATCTGCAGGAAACGGCCACGGCACCTGGCTGGCCAGGTACTTCACAACCTCCCACTGCGGAAAAATCTGCTGCACCTGTTGGGCGTCTGCAATTTCGAGTGGTCTCAGCCACAATCGTTCAGTCTCAAGCGCCGGAATCATGGTCCTGAGCGTAGCAGAACCGTGCGCAGATTCCTGCCCGCAGCAGGCTCGGTGCAACTGGAGTGGTATCGCGTCTGACACCCCTAAATCCCTGCAAATGTGATATTCTGTATTTGCGTTGAAGTTGACGCACAGGGCACCGCGGGCGATGACTCCCTATGGATTCGAGTCTGGCCAGAGACCGCGACACGCCCCACAAAACCCCCTCCACCGCAGGCTCTTGCAGCGTTGGTTGCTCTGGCTAGCAGGCCGTTCAAACGGAACAGGCCTCGCCGTGCAGCAGCAGTGCTCCTGAAGATGGAACCATCCCAGGCAATGCTGATATTCGGAATCCATGACGCCATGCCGCGATTGCGTGGTAGCGTCTCTGCATTCGTTCTCCGCTTACACGCATCTCTAAAGGAAAACTTTGTCTACTCTTACACTTGAATCGATTTTGAACCCCGCGCCGCTGCAACCTTCACGGCACATCACTGCTACCGAAAATTCTGAAGTTCGTTTTACTGACTTTCAAATTTCTGACTCCCTCAAGTCGCGGCTTACCGCTGCCGGCTATATGACCCCCACACCCGTGCAGGCAGGTGCAATTCCTCCCGCACTTGAAGGCGACGACATTCTCGCCACCGCCTCCACCGGCACCGGCAAGACCCTCAGCTTCCTCATCCCCATGATTGAGCGGCTCGAAGAAATCTCTGAGCCTTCCACCAAATCACAGAAGTCGCCAGTCCTTTCGCTCATCCTTCTGCCTACACGTGAGCTCGCCATGCAGGTGCTCGAGCAGTTCCATAAGATCTGCCCCAGCACCAAGAACGATGCCGTGCTCGTCTGCGGCGGCCTCTCTGAGAACACGCAGATCGAGCAGATTCAGCGCGGCCCGCGTCTTATCGTTGCCACGCCCGGCCGCTTGGAAGACTTTCTGCGCCGCCGCGCCATCAACCTCAAAGATGTCGACATGCTGGTCCTCGATGAAGTTGACCGCATGTTGGATATGGGCTTTCTCCCTGCCATCAAACGCATCGTCGGCGCCGTGCCGCGCGACCGTCAGACCATGTGCTACTCGGCGACGCTTGATGCGAACATTCGCGAGATCGTCAAGGACTACGTGAACCACCCTGTTCGCGTGGAAATTGGCCAGACCTCGCGTCCCTCCGATCGTGTAGAGCTTCGCCTCTACACCGTCATGCAGGACCAGAAACTCTCGCAGCTCGACAAGATGCTGAATGAAGAAGAAGGCACATACCTGGTCTTCTCTCGCACTAAGCACGGCGCAGACCGCATCGGCCGCAAGCTTGAAAAGCTCGGTCATGACGTTGAGACCATCCACGGCGACCGCTCGCAGTCGCAGCGTACCGCTGCGCTCAAGGCATTCGCCAGTGGCAAGTGCCGCGTCCTCGTCGCAACAGACGTTGCCGCGCGCGGTATCGATATCTCCAACATCGCCCATGTCGTCAACTACGACCTGCCCAACAGTTCAGACGATTTTGTGCACCGCATCGGCCGCACTGGCCGCGCCGGCGCCATGGGTGTGGCCACGACCTTTGTCACGCCGCTTGAAAAGGGAGACGCTCGCAAGCTGGAGCGCGAACTCAAAATCCAGTTCCAGTGGAACGAAGCCGACAAGAACCTCGCCAAGGAAGAGCGCAACAAACCCATCGATCTGAGCAAGCCAGTGGACGACATCTCCTCGCTTCTTGCGATGGAGACGCGTTCCTGGAAGAGCGATTCCACGAGCGGCGAAAGCCACAGCCACCAGACCGAGCCTTCGCGTCCTCGCGGCAGCTCCGGCGGAGGCCACGGCCGTTCGCACCCAGGCCAGAGCCGAGGACACAACTCCAACGCCGGCCGTCCAGCCAGCCGCAACCGCCGTCGCGGTCGCTAATCGCATCAAAACCTGAAAAGCGCGAGAGGATTTTCTTCTCGCGCTTTCTCTTTGCAGCCAGAATGCGATACGCTGCAAAGTTGCGCCAATAAAGGCGTGCGGAGTGAACGGATGAAGATTGTTGTCTCCATAAAGCAAGTACCAGAGCGCGAGTCAGCGCTGCGCGTCGCAGCCGATGCCCGGTCGCTCGATGAGAGCGATGTCTCCTGGACGATGAACGAGCCTGACGCCTATGCGCTTGAAGAAGCTCTGCAGTTGAAAGAGCGCGCCGGCTCGGGCGAAGTCATCGTGTTGTGTGCTGGCCCCGGGCGAGTCACCAGCACATTGCGAGAGGCGCTCGCCAAAGGTGCAGACCGCGCCATCCATGTCGTCACTGATGAAACCGGCGAAGGCTCACTCGCTGCGCGCGATACGCTTGACGTCGCCCGCCTTCTCGCTGAAGCCGTCAAGACCGAGTCACCCGACCTCGTCCTCACCGGACTGCAGTCAGATGATCTCGGTGCAGGCCAGACCGGCGTCGTTATGGCGGAGCTGCTCGGTGTACCCCACACCACGCTCGTTCTGCATGTCGAGCTGGAGTCCGACTCAAAAATCAAAGTCAAGCGCGAGCTGGAAGATGGCTGGTTCCAGCACGTCGAGATGAAGTTGCCCGCGTTGCTCACCGTGCAGTCCGGTGGCAACAAGCTGCGTTATGCCACGCTCATGGGAATCAAGAAAGCGAAATCCAAAGAGACGCGCGAGGTCTCCGCTGCGCCATTCGCCGCGCGCCATGATGAGATTGTGAAGGTCGCTCCGCCGGCGAGCGTCAAGCGCACGGAAAAACTTACCGGCGCACCGGACGAAGTCGCACAAAAAATTGTCGAGAAACTCAAGCTTGAGGTGAAGGTACTGTGAGCGGCGTATTGGTAGTCATGGAAACACTCGCGAGCGGCGCAGCGCTGCATCGCATGAGCCTTGAAGCGCTCGCAGCCGGACGCAAGCTCGCCGCCGATCTCGGCAGCACCTGCAGCGCCGCAGTTTTCAGCAACGCTCCCGCTCCACTCGCCGCCACTGTCGCGGCTAAGGGCGTCACCACCTGGGCCGTCGAGAGTCCGCAGCTCGAGCACTACACTGCAGACGCTTGGTGCGCTGCGCTACAGCAACTCATCGGTGAAGCTAAGCCGCAGTTCGTTCTTTTCGCGCACACTTATCAGGCCCGCGATTACGCTGCCAAGCTCGCCACCCGTTTCAACGAAGTCCTTATCGGCGACGTCACGCACATCCGCGTTGACTCCGGCTCGCCCGTCTTCACCCGCCAGTGGATGCAGGGCAAGCTCAACGCCGACTACCGCCACCCATCCGGCACCTGCTTCGTCAGTGTGCAGGCCGGTAGCTTTTCCGCCGATGATTCCGCTACCGCCGTCGGCGAAGTGAAAAATTTCACCCCAACACTCGATCCCTCTGCTATCCGCACCACTCCCAGCGCGCCTTTCCGCGAAGCCGCGCAGACCGTCGATCTTTCTTCTGCTCCCATCATCGTCAGCGTCGGGCGGGGAATTGGCGAGCAGGAAAATCTCAAGCTCGTCGAAGACCTCGCCACCGCACTCGGCGCCGAGCTTGCCGCCAGCCGCCCTATCTGCGATGCCGGCTGGCTGCCCATGGAGCGCCAGGTCGGCAGCTCCGGTCAGACCGTCGCGCCCAAGCTCTATCTTGCCGTCGGAATCTCAGGTGCCATCCAGCATCTGGTCGGCATGAAAGCCGCTGGAACGGTCATCGCCATCAATAAAGACCCCGACGCACCCATCTTTGAGGTTGCCGATATCGGCGTGGTTGGCGACCTTTTTGAGGTCGTTCCGGCGCTCACCAAGGCCATTCTGGCTCAAAAAGCGTCCTAAATGCCTCAACCTGCGTCATACTAGTGGATAGGCGCAGCACACGCGCTCCTCACGGACGAGCACAAACTTTGCAGAAGCGACTCAAAAATCGAGCCCTTGTTCCGCAGCCTGTCTGGCTGCGGCGGCTTGCTGTCCTGTGTCTTCTGCTTGTCGCTTTTTCGGGCTCTGCGCAGGCAGTGCATGTGCACGGCCAGTGGCTGCCTCACCAGCAAACCCAGGCTGATATCGCCGTGGATGCCTCGCAGGCTCCCAGCGAGGCGGCTTGCCCGCTCTGCGTGGCTATGCACTCCACGTTGCCGGTCGCAGCAACGGTTCCATCCACTGAATTAGTGGCCGAAAAGGCCATTTGCATGGTCGCCACGGCGGACCGTGTGCCTGATGAAGCGTGGCATTTTGCCAGGTTCAGCAGGCCTCCACCAGTAACGGAAATCATCTAGTCAGCTTGTTTTGAAATGTCCACCTCCCTTGAGAGGCGCGATCTTTCCAACACAGCCGCAAGTTGCGCAACCAGCGCGATCCAAGGCTACGGGCAGCTTCACATCTGCACGGTGTCTGCGTCTCAACCAGACAGGAGTTGTTTTCCTCATGAGATTTTCGTTTTCACGTCTGATGTCGGTCTTGTTCGTACTCGGCGGCATCGTCGCGTTTGCGCCCGCTGCGGCGATCAGCCAAAGCACTGCAGGCAGCATCAACGGCACCGTGCTCGATCCTACCGGTGCCTTCATCCCTGGCGCGACGGTCGTCATCTCCAATCCCGTCAGCGGATACACCCACACTACTACCGCAGATGCCGGCGGCCAGTTCAGCTTCACGAATCTGCCATTCAATCCTTACTCGATAACGGTCTCCTTCACGGGCTTTCAGAAGGCCGTAAAGTCTGTAACGGTGAACTCCGTCGTTGCAATCACTCTGCCCATCACGTTGCAGATTGCCACTTCCAACACCGTGGTTAATGTGGAGTCAGCCCCCGAAGATCTCGTCGAAACCGACGCCACCGCCCACACTGATATTGATCGCATGATGATCGACCGCATGCCCATGGAGAGCCTTTCATCCGGCCTGAGCTCGATCGTTACCCAGGCCTCGCCCGGCGTCTCTGCTGATTCTGACGGCCAGATCCATGGCCTCGGCGACCACGCTGAGAATTCTTTCTCCATCGATGGCCAGCCCATCACCGATCAGCAGAGCAAAGTTTTTTCGAATCAAGTTCCGTCCGCCGCCGTGCAGTCGCTTGAGGTGATTGAAGGCGCTCCACCTGCTGAATACGGTGACAAGACCAGCCTCGTCATCAAAGCCACCACGCGGTCGGGTCAGGGCGTCACCACGCCAACCGGAAGCGTCACAGTCTCCTATGGCAGCTTTGGCTCGAGCAACGTTGCGTTCGACGTCGCTTACGGCGGCAAGAACTGGGGAAATTTCCTCGCCGCCAACGGCATGGGGTCCGGTCGCTTTCTCGATGGTCCTGAGTTCGCCGTGATGCACGATAAGGGTAACGAAGAAAACTTCTTCGACCGCATCGACACCCAGTTCAGCAAGAAGAGCTCACTACACAGCAATTTCCAGTTCACGCGCTCATGGTTCCAAACGCCCAACAGCTATGACACCCAGTACAATTTCGTGCGCAGCGGGCAGGATTCCGCCGCCACCGATCAGCGCTCCAAGATTGACACCGTCGATTTTGCTCCGACCTACACGCGCACCATCAATGATTCCATGGTCTTCAATTTCGGCCCCTACATCCGCCGCGACGCTTATAACTACTACCCCAGCAACAATGCGTTGAACGATCTCGGCCCCATCCAGCAGGAGACGGTTTCGCAGCAGCGCTCACTCACCAACCTCGGCGCGCATGCTGATGTCTCTTACGTGAAGGGTGTGCACAACATCAAGGTTGGCAGCATGTATCAGCAGACCTTCCTGCGCGAGAATTTTCAGATCGGCATCGTCGACCCGAATTTAAATGTCCCCGGCTCTCCGGGCTATAACCCTATCCTGCAGCCCTACGATCTCACCCGCGGCGGCACGGACTATCGCTACCACGGCCAGACTGACATCAAGCAGCTTGCGATTTATGCGCAGGACCAGATCACCAAGGGCAACTGGCTCTTCAACGTCGGTATCCGCGGAGACTTCTACAACGGCCTCAGCATTCAGCGCGAGGCCGAGCCACGTGCCGGAATTTCCTACAACATCAAGAAGACCGGCACCGTTCTGCGCACCAGCTACGCGCGCACGCAGGAAACTCCGTTCAACGAGAACCTCGTGCTCTCCAGCCAGGGCTGCCTCAATCCGGTCATCAACGCGATTTTCTCCACCATCGGCCCATGTACGCCCGCGCCATTCAACCCCGGCTTTCGTAATGAGTTCCACGCCGGCCTGCAGCAGGGAATAGGCAGCCACTTCGTCGTCAGTGGAGAATACATCTGGAAGTACACCCACGATGGCTATGACTTCAGCGTGCTCGGCGCAACGCCCATCACCTTCCCCATCGAGTGGCACAATTCCAAGATCCCAGGCTTCACCCTCAGCGGAACGTTAACGCCCATCAAGGGTCTAAGCGCGCGTGTCACCATGTCCAGCGTTGCGGCTCGTTTCTTCAATCCGCAGATCGGCGGCATCGGAGCAACAATCGGCACACCTAACAACTTCCCGTTCCGCATCGACCACGACGAAAAATTCAACCAGACCACCCACCTCGAATACGCAATGCCGTTCCGCAAGAGCCTCTATTATTCCTTCAACTGGAGGCATGACAGCGGCTCGGTCGCCGGCGCTGTGCCATGCTACAACGTCAGCGATCCCAACAGCACCTGCGCACAATACTCCACCACCATCAGCGGCCAGCCGGGCATCAACCTCAGCAGCCTTACGCCAGACGAAGAGTTCCAGGCCGGACTCACCTGCAACGGCGTGAAGGCGACAACCACCACTGGCTTCACTCAGTGCCTGGCTTCGCAGCTTACCTCGAAGCTGGTCAACATCCCCGCTGCAGGAACCGAAGACGATGACCGCAACCCGCAGCGCATCGCTCCACGCGACCTGTTCGACATGGCAGTCGGGGATGACAGCATCTTCCATTGGGACAAAGACCGGTACAAGATCGCTGCTCGCATTACGGCCATCAACGTGACAAACAAGTACTCGCTGTACAACTTCCTCTCCACGTTTTCCGGAACTCACTATGTGTCTCCGCGCAGCGTAACGGCAGAGGTTTCCTTCCACTTCTAACGACGCGTATTATCAGACGGCTGCGCTATTTACCCGCAGCCGCCGTGTTTTTTGCGGAATCCGCTCCGCTGCGTCCGGCATCCAATAGGAAAGCAATGGAACAACAAAGTTTAGTCATGTCGAACATCCAAACTCGTGCCGAAAAGCGCGCGCGCTTCTTCGATAGATGGGGCACCATCGCGTCACTCGCGTGCGTGGTCCATTGCATCGCGACGCCCATCCTCTTTTCAGTGTTCGCCGTCGCAGCGCAAATCGTTCCCACGGAACAGCACACCCATCGTCTGCTCGCCATCCCCGTCTGCCTGCTTGGCCTCTTCGCCATGCGCAGCGGTTTCAAGCGCCATCAGCGCCTCGGCCCTGCACTGCTCATGATCGCCGGTCTCACGCTCATCGTTGCCACTGCCTGGTGGGGAGATAAAATTCCGTCACACTGGGCGGAAG
>Ga0206876_1186_pt1 | contig 15785 bp, 16 predicted proteins | sample Alteio_BWOrgCont_10_FD_152619 | JGI IMG/M metagenome (GOLD analysis project Ga0206876, IMG submission 152619) | Enriched cells from forest soil in Barre Woods Harvard Forest LTER site, Petersham, Massachusetts, United States -... | ecosystem: Environmental > Terrestrial > Soil > Temperate forest >...
TTCGATGAAGGAGCACTGGTGCGTATTGTGCGGTGACAGGCAGCCAATTCGGCATGGAATGCCAGAACCGCGGATGTTGGGAACCCAGCAGTCCCGAGGCACGTCGATCCCGACCATTCCACTGCAAATAGTCGAGTGACCCCGACGTCGAACTGATTGTGGACATCTGGCCGAAGGCATGAACGATTTCGAGTTCGTCAATCGTCGTACGACTTCTTACCCAGCCGCTCATGAGCCCGAGTGCCATCAGCAGCGTCACCACGCCAAGCTTTCGTCGCCATCCTGTGAAGAACTCTTTCATGACTTCTCCCAACGGTTCGCCCACCCACCAACCCCAAAGGTCTTGCGTGTCAGATTCGCTCGCCGATACGATGTCACAATGTCTTTAGGGCGTCAATCACGGCTCTTTCAGAGTCGATTCATGAACCTCGATTGAGAGGATGGATGATGCGTTTGCACCTGTCGGTGACTTTCATCGTGATGGTTGGGGGTGTCGTTTTTGCTGACGACAACCTCGACGAGGCCAAAGCCGTTGAGAGTGTTCGAGTATTGGGTGGCAAGATCACGAGAGATGAAACGTTGCCGGGTCGTCCGGTGATTGAAATCGATTTTAGTCAGCCAACACCCCACGACAATAAAAGGTTCAGCGGCAAATACCTGCAACTGATGGATTCATTCAAGAGCCTGACGGTACTGAACCTCACCAATACAAAAATGACCGATGACGACCTGAAAAAACTGATTGGACTGAAGAAGTTGTCGAGACTCGTACTTTCGGGTACCGGGATCACCGACGCAGGCGTCAACGAAATTGTCAAACTTAAAAACCTGACGACGCTCGAACTGAGCTTCACCAGGATTACAGATGTCGGTTTGAAGCAAATTGCTGAACTGAAGAATCTGACGACACTTTTTCTCAAATGCACCGCAATCACCTTTGAAGGTGTCAACGAACTCACCGAACTCAAGAATCTGACCACGCTCGATCTCGCCGGAAGTGGCCTGATTACGGATATCGGCTGGAAGGAAGTTGGTCGGCTGAAATCGTTAACGAGTCTCAATCTCGATTCGACCAGGATCACGAATGTGGGACTCAAGGCCATCAGTAATCTCGCAAACCTGACGACGCTGGAATTGTTCGACGCCCCGATCACGGATGAAGGTTTGAGGGAACTTCATGGGCTCAAAAAGCTGACCAGCCTCAATCTCAGGAACACACAGGTTACGGATGACGGCTTGAAAGTGCTCCGAGAATTTAACAACCTGACCACGCTGGATCTCTGTTATGTCGCGATTACTGACAGCAGCCTCGATCATGTGGCAAGCCTCAAACGGCTAACATCTCTCGGACTTTCCAATACCGGGATTACCGACGCTGGCGTGAAGAAGATCAGCGAGCTTCGGAACCTGACTTCACTCGACCTCGGCAGGGCAGGGACCAAGGAAAACGGCGTGAAATCATCGATCACTGATGACAGTTTGACGGAAATCGGCAAATTCACAAACCTGACATTTCTGAACCTCACCTCCGCCCGGATTACGGATACTGGCCTGAAGGATATCAGTGAACTACGGCGCCTGGCGACGCTCTACCTCGGCGGCACTTCGATCACCGATGAAGGATTGCAGGAGATCGGCAAACTCAAAAATCTGACGGAGCTTTTACTTTCTAGTAGCTCGATTACGGATGCGGGCCTGATTGAACTCAAGAATCTCACAAACCTGAAGACGCTTTACCTCCCCGATACTCTGACCACTGATGAAGGCTGGCTGGAAATCCAGGAATTTCTGCCGAAACTGAAAATTGAGCGATGAAATATCGCCTTTTGATTCGGGGGATGCCTTGGTCGGTCCACCTACGAAACATAATCTGAGTACATTCAATTGCATTAGAGCTTTGTCAAAGCTTAATTTTCGGGTGCCACTGCTTGCCCGGCTTCGGGCAAGCAGTGCTCTTAAAGACCAGTCGCCGACGGTGAAGCCATTGCTTCTCCGAAGACTCCGAAGCAATGGCACACAACCCGACACTTTAGCCGTGACAACGCACTAGCCGATGATCTCGTGGATCGGACGACCCAAATCGATGTCGAGGCGGCGACGGCCGGGCACTTCGAGTGACAGCGGTTCGAGACCGAGTTGACGCAGAACGGTGGCGTGGATGTCAGTCACGTAATGAGGATGCTCGGCGGCGTAGAAGCCGAGTTCGTCCGTAGAACCATGCGTTACACCTCCCTTGATGCCGCCGCCAGCGAGCCAGCAACTGAATCCTTGTGGATGATGATCGCGGCCCGTTCCTTGAGCAGCCGGAGTACGGCCGAACTCGGTCCCCCAAACAACTAACGTCTCTTCTAAAAGGCCGCGACGTTTCAGATCCTTTACCAATCCGGCGATCGGCTTGTCGACTTGGGCGGACAGCTTGGTGTGATTGATTTTGATATCACCGTGAGCGTCCCAGGCTCCGCCTCCTTCGCCGCCTCCGTGGAAGATTTGTACGAAACGGACACCCTTCTCGACCAATCGTCGGGCCGACAAGCAGAGCTGACCGAAGGATTGAGTTGTCGGTTGGTTCAAGCCATACAAATTCTGCGTGTCGGCGGTCTCGGACTTGAAGTCTAAGACTTCGGGGATCGCGGCCTGCATGCCGAAAGCAAGCTCATACGATTTGATTCGCGCTCGAAGGGCTTGGTCATCGGGATAGTCGATTCCCGAAAGCGTGTTCAGCTTGCCGAGCAGACTGAATTCGCCCGCTTGTTCTTCGGGAAGGACTTGACCAGCGGGTGGGGCCACGAACGGCAACGGATTCGCTCCGTCGACGTTCAGACGGACTCCGGTATATTGCGGGCCCAGGTAGCCGGCTCCGTGAGTCCACTCGCCGCCGCAGCAGTCGCCGGTCGGCACGCCAAGCACGACGTAGTCCGGCAGGTTCTGGTTCATCGAACCGAGTCCGTAGGTGGCCCACGATCCAATGGTCGGAAACGCTCCTTCGCGCGGATGCCGCCCCGTGTGCCAGGTGAGTTGTGTGCCGTGATCGTTATGAATCGTCCACAACGACCGGACGACTGCCAGATCGTCGGCACACTCTCCAATGTTCGTGAACCAGTCGCTCACCTCCAGCCCGCATTCACCATACTTCCTGAACCCTGATTGCAGCGGCATCAATTGCTTCCGCTGGTAGTGGCCAGGGTTGACACCTACCAGGTTTTGGTTGATCCGCTTCTCGTCATTCAGTTCCTTATACGGCGTTTCTTCAATCGTCTTGCCGCCATGTTTGGTCAGTTCCGTCTTGATGTCGAAACTCTCGACGTGACTGACACCGCCGCACAAGAAGATCCAAATCACGTGCTTGGCTCGTTGAGGAAAATGCGGCCCAGACTGTGGCCCGATGCGATGGGGCTGGTTTTCTTTCGCGCGGACCACTCCGTCGCGAAACAACATCGCTCCGAGAGCCACGCCGGTAAAACCCATGCCAGTGTCAGCGAGGAACGAACGTCGCGAAACTGAACCGCAGCCGCCCGTTGAATGAAAGTCGCTCATGTCGCTCTCCTTTCAGTCGATTCCGAAATCCGTCCTCATCTGCTCTGGGTTGACAGAAAGTCCGTCTGTCGATTTCAAAATTGGCTCATTGAAGTCTTCGTTGTGGAGTCATGTCATTTTCCACTGCAACACGCTCAGCGAATTGTCACGAAGTCGTTGTGGTTCAGTAACACATGTACCAGATTTTCGCGTGCGCGCAGAATGGGATCGCCGGCAGGCTTGCTGAAGTCGTGTAGCGCGGTTTGGCCCAGCCGTTCACCGGCGGCAATGAGTGTATCGTATTGTCGGTTGAGGAACGCCAGAGTTGCGGACGTTTCCTCCCGCGTCGGTGAACGCGAAAGGACCAGTTCGAAGGCGGCGGTGATGAAGGCAGTGACGTCGGTCGCTGTTGAAGTCGTCTCGTGCAATCGTCGTGCAATGACCCGCGCCTGGACTAACGTCAACTCACTGTTGGCCAATGCCAAGGCTTGTTGTGGGACGATAGTTTCCTTGCGTTGATAGCACTCGGTGACCGCCGCGCAATCGAAGATTTTGAGAAATTCCATTTGCTTTTCTTGAGCGTGACGGAAATAGAGACTGCGGCGATTGACCGACAAGCCAAGCGTGTAATCAATGTCCGGCCCGCCCCGTGTCAGGTCCAACTTGCCAGTCACGAACAAGATCCCATCGCGAACCAGTTCAGCTTCCATGCGTCGAGACGGCATGCGCCACAACAGGCGGTTGTCGGGATCAATCGCAAGGTTACTGGCATCGGGTGTCGAGGCCATCCGATACGTTTTCGACATCACAATCTGTCGATGCAGATGCTTCATCGACCACGGTGCTGCCACCGTCGTTGCCAACGAGGGCTCGATCAATTCTGCCGCTAGCCAATCAAGCAGTGCGGGATGCGTCGGAGCTTGACCGTTCTGACCGAAGTCCAACACGCTTGGCAACAGCGCCTGTCCGAAGTGCCGCATCCAGATTTGATTTGCAGCCACCCGAGCGGTCAAGGGGTTATTGCGGTGAGTAATCCAACGTGCCAGTGCGGTGCGGCGCCCGGTCGATTCGGTCGGATAAACCGGAGTCAGCGGCGTATAAGTGATCGTTGATTCAAGTCGTGCTTTGTCGGCGGCCTCGCGCTTTTGAGTTGCTTCGGACAGAGCCTTCTCTGTATCGGCAACCGCTTGTTTAAGTTTCTCGTCGTCGGCCCTCAGTGCAATAACAGCAGCGATTCGTTTGAGTTCGGCTTTCGCGACGTCAACAATCGACTGAGCATACGTCGCCTCACGTTCGGTTTTGCTGGCTGCGGCGGCGAGTGATTCGGCATCCGCCGGAGGTGGATTTGTATATTTCGCTGCGTCCGCGGCAATGCGAGCTTTCACCGATGCCAGCCGCGCCTTCGCGGCCGTCGATTGTGACTCATTTGTTGCCTTTTGCAACTCGACCGCCGTCTGCGCCACCTCGGCTTCAGCGGCATTTAGCAACTGCAACCGAACGTGCGGCTTCAGCGCCGGATAGTAGACTTCCGACGGTAACGGGATTGGCTTAATTTCGTAGGGTACATTTCCGAGCAGTTTGAGAATGCCGGGAACGATCGGCCGCTCCTTGTCGGGATCGCGTTCGTCCCCTTTACGGAAGAAGTACGTCGCGATACCGACGTCCGCATCGTACACACGGCAAAGCCCGTCTTTTGTTGTGTCCGACTCGGTTACGGCACGGTCGATCCGAACTTGATGTGGTTCGAAGATCGACCGCAGACTGTAATACTCCTCTTGCGAAATCGAATCGTACATGTGGTCGTGACAGCGAGCACATCCGACCGTCAATCCGAGAAACGCCTGCATCGTGTGATTGACGGTGTCCTGCATCCAGATCTCGCGACTGAGCATTTTATAATTTCGGGCGAGAAACCCGGTCGCTCGCAGCGCGTCGGCGTCGAGGGGCGAAAGTTCATCGGCCGCGAGCATTTCAGTCACCATGCGATCATAGGGCCTATCAGCATTGAGCGATTCCACGATCCAGTCTCGCCAGCGCCAAATGTGTTGCTGGCTGTCGCGAATCTGTTTGCCGCCCGTCCATCCGGCCCAATCGCTGTACCGCCAGACATCCATCCAGTGCCGGCCCCATCGCTCGCCGAACTGCGGGCTTTCCAGCAACCGATCGACCACGTTCTGGTAGGCATTCGGCGATGAGTCGTTCAGGAAGCGATGCAGTTCTTCCGGGGTTGGAGGTAGACCAATCAGATCCAGTGTCACACGACGCAGGAGCACCGCTCGCGAAGCCTCAGACCTTGGAGTGAGGCCGTGTGCCTGGTGTTCCGCCGCAACGAAACGATCGATGGGATGTGCATTCCAATCCGCGCGATTCACGAGAGGCACGGTCGGTCGCGTTACGACTCGAAATGGTTGCCATTGATATCCGGCTCGATTCCGAGCGATCTCTTTCGCGGAATTCGCGGTCGCTGCAATCTCATCGGCAGTCGGTCTGTCCAAGGCGATTCCCGGCCCGCGACCGGAGAGAATTTCAACATCATTCGAGACACCGTCCCCGTCCGAATCCTCTCCACCAATCTGATTCAATCGGGCGATGATGTCGGTCTCCGAACCGTTCGACCGCAGTTCCTCGGCCAACTTTGCCAACCGCACTCCAAACGCATTGTGGGGCGGAAACGATTCGTCGAATTCCGCTGGATTCTCGACTTGCTGCCTGGTGAGGTGGCAGGTTGAGCAGGCCTGCATCGCCTGCGGCAGGGCATCGCCATACACCCGTTTCAACGCTTGCTTGTAAGGGGGCAGGGCAACGGCGGCATCGGCAGATGCCAGAAGCAGCAATCCAGTGAGAATTTCATGGCGCATTCTGGGTAGTGGTCCTTTAGCGTGTTGCAGAAATTTGCGGGAGCATAACTCAAGATTATGCAAGCGAATTCCGCGCACCTGATTCTGGGCGGTCGATTTGTCGCGGAGCCAGATTGTTGGGTTCCAGGTAGGGTTCCACGATCTCTCTCAGAATTGACTCCCTGAGTTGCCTGTCAGCGTCGCTCATCTCCCGCCATCGGATCGGATCTTTTGCTTTACTTCTTCCAGAACTTGCTCCCAGAATTGTTCTCTTTGCGGCACAGGTGTCATCTGTTAGCCCTTCAAAAAGGAATACGCCCCAGCTTATCACTGGGGCGTGTCAATCTGAATCCCATTTTCAGAACTTCGTCGATTCTTCGATCAATTCTCGGATCGTCCATTGATGGTCTTCAAGCCCTGATGGCATCGCAGGCGTTTCCTTCAGCGTCATGTGTTTGCGGGCGAAGTTGTAGAACGCGAACCAGAGAGCCAAGGCGGCTTCGTGGTCCTCCCATTTCTTGCTGAAACCGTTGGTAAGCGGAGGCTCTCCAGATTGTTCAAAATAGAATCTCAAAATGGGCGATGCAAATGTAACCCCTTGTCGGTGCCATCCTTCTGCAGATACCGCAAATTCTTAAATCTCGGATAGGTTTCTGGCGAGATTTGACGCTTCGTCGTTTCATCGTAAGTTTGCATTGAATCCGTCAGTTTGCATCGTCACTGACATCATCGAGCAAGACTCTTCGAGTCCCCAAAGAGATTCTCAATCATTTGGAGTGCGTGGGCGTTCAGGAGTCACAGCAGCGTTGCAACGACTTAACGGACGGCTCAATTTATAGAAGTCTTGGATTCCTGTTGTGGAATCTCGACAGCGTTTTAACAGAGAGAAAAAGCGATGAACAAGTTCATGACCAGCGTAAAGAGTTTTGTTGTTTCGGAAGATGGTCCCACCGCCGTTGAATATGCGGTAATGCTCGCTCTCATCATCGTCGTCTGTATTGCAGCCGTGACGACCATTGGCACGGCTTCAAACGCCAAGTTCCAGTCCGCAGCAGCCGTTTTGTGAGGTTCGCTTTCTGGCAATTAGACTTGGTGCCGTCGCTCAACCTTGAATTTCGTCCGAGGTCTCATCGGTGGAGTTGATGGTTTGTTAAGAACGGACCAAAACGGCGACAGCCGCAGAACGCCACAATCTTCGCATCGGGTAAACGGAAATACGAGCCAAATTGACTGCCAAGTCCGTTTGCTGTTCTTGACGTTTGAAGAACCACATTTCTTACAATTCATTTTTTATTTCTCCCCATGATGCACTCAGCATCGATCGTCAGATTCTAGGCGGCTTCAAAGAGATGACGACAAAATACAGTTAGATTTCAGGTATTGGTTCGGCAGACGCACTTGAATTGCGAGGCGGGAACGACGTCAAGGAAATCGACAACGTCGAGATGATGCAAAGGAACTACAGCGGGATTTTGCGGTGATCCCACTTTTGCGTCAATATCGACAATCGGGGTTCGGCCTGGGTATTCGACTTCACTGATTCATTTCAGAAAAGGATCGTGCAATTCGGCCATCTTGGCTCGAATCAATTGAGCCAACTGTTTGTAGGCGTCCTGAGCGTCTTGCCGCTCTGAATTGCCCAGGTTGGTCGTTTCTTCCGGGTCGGCTTGCAGATCGTACAGTTCGTCACGGCCAGGATTCAGAAAGTCCTGCATCAACTTCCAGCGCTTCGTACGATACGAACGCATATCAGAGCGCATCGTGTGCTGGACGCTGAATTCGGCATACAGATCATCGGAACGATCCAACGGCCCTTGTCCGGAGATCAGCGGCAAAATGCTCTGTCCATGGATCTTGGTGTTGGCAGGAAGGTTCGTCCCCGTCGCGGACAAAATCGTTGGCAGCCAATCGAGATGCGTGATCGTACGATCGATCGTCTTCCCAGGTGGAATTCGCTTCGGCCAGCGGATCAGGGCCGGCACGCGCAGCGACGTGTCAAACATGTTCGGTCGCAGACCTGACGGAATGTGCTCGGTTGCTGGCGGATTCTCGGTCAGAATCCAGGACCCATTTCCTTTGTGTAGTACACCATGCTGCCCGATGTTGTAACCGTGATCACTGGTGTAGATCACCAGCGTATTGTTGTTCAGTTTCAAGCGATCCAATTCGTCAAGCATCCGACCCAGGTTCCGATCGATCGCTGCCACACTTCCCAAGTAGTCTTTCGTGAGTTGTTTGACCTTAGCGATATTGAGCCGCGGAAAATCTGGATTCGGGACCTTGGGGTCAACGGTGGCAGACCATTGAGCCTCGCTTTCCGGAAGGGGCGTATAGGGAGAATGTGGTTCGCGAAAATGCACGGACAATGCGAATGGACGACCTGGCTCCTTCCGCAAGAAGTCCAATGCGTCGTCGACCAGCAAGTCGACAACAAAGCCTGTCACCGTCCGTTTCTCACCATCGATGGTGAGTTCGGGATTTTGAGGCGTCACGCCGCCGGGTAAAAAGCCCATGAAGTATTGATAACCGAACTTGTCGGGTTGGAATTGTTCCTGCAATCCAAGGTGCCACTTTCCGACGAGTCCCGTCCGGTAGCCGGCGGCTGACAAGATTCTCGGCCAGGCGACGGTGGCTGGATCAAGGCCGTGCAGTGGTTCTTTGTTGGGATTCAGCCAATCGTAGATACCCACTTCGGTGCCGTAACGACTGGTCAGTATGGCCACTCGCGAAGGACTGCAGACGGGGGTTGGAGTGAAGCAATTCGTCAAACGAACGCCCTCCCGCGACAAACGATCCATGTTCGGCGTTTTGGCCTCTTTGTAGCCCGAACAGCCCATTACCCATTCGGCCTGATCGTCGGCCACGACGAACAGCAAGTTCGGTCGATCGTCAGCATTCGCGATGGAAACTGCTGACAAGCCGATCAGCGCCCACACCCACAACCAATTCAGAATTCGAGCCAAGTCACACCTCGCTTCATCGCTTTTCGTTATTCGGTAGTAGTGTCAGCGGAATGACGAGAGCCCATGATTACTCAGTGGGCGACGACCTTGGCGTCTTCTATTCTGTATAGCTGGTAGACCCGTCCGTTGTCTGATTGAACATCCAACTTGAAACGACCAATGACGTCAATCGAATTCGAAATTGAGACATAATCTGTCGTCGTTCCCGATTGTAATTCAACCAGGATTATGTCATACGGTTTGGACGGGCGAAATCCAAAATCAGTGTTCCAATTCCTCTGGAGCACAAACTCTGTGAGGCCCTGATCCTTGTAGGATGGCACCATAAAGCCACGGATGCGCACCAGTTGCCCGTCGAGCGATGTCATCCATTCAGGTATCGACGAAACGGCATCTTCGGACACCGATTCCATATCGAGAACCTTCAGCAGATCCAAATCGGCAAAAGCCAGTTCTAATGCGCCAGATGCGGGATCGGTCTTAAATCTGTTTTCAAATTGAAGTGCCGACACCGGACCGCCTGGCGTTGAGATACTCACTTCGATTGCTGGCTCTTCAAATGCATTGCCTTTGCCAGTCCGAACATCAGAGAGCTGAGCACCGCACCCACACGATGGACCAGTAGCCACCGCAAGATTGTCGAACCGCTAAAATGCGGCCGCATGGCGACTGGATCGGGGATCATCTTTCGAGGTTCGCGTATCTCCGGCGGTATCCATGCGGCCCGTCGCGGTATCGATCCGGATCACAACGGGCGTCGCCACCGAGCCTGCGTCTCGCATGATGTGGCCTCGCGCCGCCAGGTCGGCCCAGGCCGCGTCACCGATCTCGGGTGAAATCAGCAACGTCCCCAATTCCGGCGGCGTCTGTCGGAACGAACCGAGATGATGATTCGTGCTGAATCGAACAGCGGCCAGAGAGGCCACGGGATCGAGATCGAAGTCGATATGATTCAAGAGCAGTTGCAGCCCTGCTTGATCTTGTCCGTCGCCGCCGGCAATGCTGACGGCCAAAGTCGGTTTGTTTCCCCGAACGACTAACGTAGGCGTCAGTGTAATCCGTGGTCGTTTTCCCGCTTCGATGCAATTCGGATGTCCCTCCCACAGATTGAAACTCTGCAAACGCGTTCCAAGCCAGATCCCGGTTTCTCCGGCTTCCACACCGTGCCAGCCACTGGGTGTGGCGGCCACCATATTCCCCCAGCGATCGGCGACGACGCACGTCGTTGTATCGCGATTGGGGCCGCCCAATCCGCGACGGACTTCCATTTCGGCCAACAGCGGCAATCCGGCGCGGGGATCGCCGGGACGCTGGAGCAACGACGCTTTCTCCATATCGATCAGAGGCCGCCGCAGGTTGGCATAGCTCTGTGAGAGCAGTCCGGCCAGAGGCACTTCGGCGAATAGAGGATCGGCGTAATAGACGTCCCGATCGGCCAAGGCCAATTTCATCGCCTCAATGACGGCGTGGATTGTTTGTGGACGGTTGTGCCCCATCGACTTCAGATCAAACCCCTCCAACAAACGCAACGATTGCAGCACGTAGGGTCCCTGCGTCCACGGTCCGCATTTGTAGACCGTGTATCCGCGATAATCGACTGACGCGGGTTCTTCAATCCGCGTGACATGGGTCGCCAGGTCGGAATAGCGAAGCAGGCCTCCGTTCGCTTCCGACCAGGCGGAAATCTCTCGTGCGATCGGACCACGATAGAAATAGTCGTCAACCAGACGCAAGCCGCGAGTTCGATCGTTTGGCGAACCCTTTTCGGCACTGACCAGTCGCCGGAACGTCGTCGCCAGGCGCGCGTGCCAGTCCAGCGCCTGACGATCCAAAATCCGAATCGTCGGCATCGCAACATCTTCAAATCGCATTGTTCCGTAGCGATTGAGCACCGTCAGGCACGAACCTAACACGGCAGGCGTCGCCGCAGGATCAATTCCTTTCGGCGGAATTCCCCCCGGTTCATCGGCGTCGCGAGATTTCGGGGTCAGCAATCCACCCGCCTTCTGGACGAAATACTCTCGCGTGGCCAGTTTGGGCGCGACTCCCATGCCGCAAATCACTTCGACCACCTGCCGCCGGGCGTCATAGATCAGGATCGGAACTTCACCGCCAAAACAAAACTCCTTGGAGTCGGTGACACTCAGAGCCAGAATCGTGGCGGCAGCGGAATCCGCGGCATTGCCGCCTTTTTTTAGAATCTCCAGACCAATAGCCACCGCCTCGCCGCCACCAGCCGCGACGGCCCCTTGCATCCCGGAGGCGCTCGTTCCCACACGCAGGCCTTCTTCCTCCGTCGATTGAGACAGGACGGCGCTGACAGACGATAGAAACAATGCACAGGCCAGCAGCAGGGAACGCAACATTGGATTGTCTCTCATGGAACGCCGGAGTATTTCATCTCGCGATTGAACTTGGAACTGATTAACTTTCGGATGGCGTCCGCTCGAAGAAATGAGGGCAAGAGCAGCAGCGCGACCAGAGCGATTACGCACATTGGTTTCTTGGAAGCGGACGATGCGAATCGGCCCTCAAGAATCATCACAATCCTCGATTTCAGTGAAAGGCGATAAAGAGACGGACTGCTTGGCGTAGAGACGCCAGCGGTTGTACCAATAGCCGTTCGAATTCTCGACAGACGGATGGGAAATCCGTATTCGCTTAATCGATGCATTCGCAGCTCCCTATGCACAATTCCCGATTCGGGGCCGCCTTTTCTCATCGAATTGTCTGAGCGATCACCCTCGAAAAAGATTGACAATGATGCGTCTGTTCAGCTTCTCGTCATTTGCACATTAGATTTCAGTTAGCTGCCAAGGCGCAGCCTGAAATTTCCGTTATGGTCGTGCGGCTCATCTGACAGCAAGTATGATGAAATCTTCGTTACGGTCTCGAAATCCTTGAGAGTCTTCCGCCGAGCTTGACCGATTTTCAGATCGAGGCACGTGGCGTGACTGATCGAAACGTGTGAGGCGTTTGTCCGTCCGTAGCGTCCTGAACCCGCGTAGGTTGGTACGCCACGGGCCGCATCATTCAAGGAGGGAACCTATGTCGTCTGTTTCTGTCATCTCGTCCGCCATAATCTCTGAATCAAGGAGAGCTGACACAAGACTTGAGAAAGATTTCAAGGTTTGGCTGGCATCGTTGCAGTCTGGAAATCCCTCCGCAACGCTGGCGGCATTCACTGCCTTGAAGAACGACTTTCAGAAATCCTCTCAACTACCACCGGCAAAACTTTTGCACAGGCCTAAGCGTCGATCCAGTTCTCCAAATTGACAGTGGTTCACCGCGTTTGACTGGGAATCCGTATTTGACTGTCGTGTATTTGATGCTCTGCACATCGGCGGTCATCTCCGAGGAACTACAGATGACAATCCGCATCGCGACAATCGCTGACATCACGCAGTTGTTGAATATCAGCATGCGAACATTTTCCGATTCTCGCGCAGAGATGAGTCCATGCGAAATTGAATCCAAGCGTCGGGAAATTCGAAGGTACTTCGAGGTATATCTCCGTTCGCCGCTTTCCCGCACATGGGTTGCAGAGGTCAATCATGAAGTTGTTTCCCTTGGCACCATAACATTCTTCGTACGGGCGGCACGTCCATCCATCCCGGCCGCGATTGAAGCGTATCTTGCGAACATATACACGCAGCCGGAATATCGGAGGCAAGGCTATGCCACCACGATCTTGACTGCTGCAAAGTCCTATGCTCAAAGCCAAGGGATCAATCGGATTTGGCTTCATACAACTGAAGCGGGTCGTCCAGTTTATGAGGCTGCCGGGTTTCAAAATGCGGCGGCTTGAATGGACTTCAATACCTCGGAGCAGATTCGGTAACTCGCGCGGCCCAATGTTTCGAGTTGAAGAATTCGGCGCGCCAAAACAAGTTGGAGCTAGTCAACCGGTCGCGAAAGTGCCCGGTTCTGCGGGCGTGACCGAATGACGACTTGATTGATGCGCCTGTTTCACGGCACCGCAATCTGCTATTGGTTGGAGCTAAGACAAGCGCGGTCTGCCCGACTGATTGTTTTCGCCTAACACGGGGCAGCGTCCAACTCCCATTTCATGAACCATTCAGCGGGCTTTTCCCCCAATTCGGGGTCACCCAGGTCATCGTGTTCGAGTTCGCCGCGCTTGATGCTGACGTGCTTTGGGGCTTCGAAGCCCAGACGAACGCGGTTGCCGTAAACTTCGTCCACCGTGACGGTGATGTTCTTACCGATGAGAAGTCTCTCGCCTGGTTTTCTGCTCAGAACTAGTATCTCGGGGGGCTATTTCCCTGGATGTATTTTGAAAAATCCACAATTTCTTGGACAAACGACCGCATTTCACTGCGCCAAGTTTGGAAAACTGACGGCTTACTGGTCGGACGCTTTGCGTCGCCATTCGATTTTGGTTGCTCATCGGCGAAGGCCGCTCCCGAACTCAATACAAATGCCACGGTCATGGCACCCGCTAACATCAATTTTTGCACCTGTTTCATGATTCTGAGATCCTGCTTTTTTGAGACGCAAACGTACCAAGAGGTGAAACCATTTTCCGGTATTTATGATCGACCAAAAACCGGAACATATTGAACTCTTGAACAAGACTCAAGGAAATGAAAGATTCCGGAGAAAATTAACGCCGGAATGTGGATTACTCGATACAATCGCTTGGATCGATTAGGGAAAGCCCGTTCAAGGCGGCTACAAGCATTCTCGAACTACTGAAACGTAACCGACCTCATCGGCTGTTCGTTGACTTCCAATCGGAAAACATCAGGGCGGGAATAATGCCCCACCACATCGAAGTCAAACTTGGCTCTGGTGATTTCGGCTCGGTCAATATCGGCAGTCAGAATGCACTCTTCATCGTACTTCGGCCCGGCCACGAGTTGACCAAGCGGGCCGATGATGCAGCTTCCACCACGGATCAATACATCTTGGGATGTCGGGAACCGTTCCGTAGGATAACCGGAAGGATGTCCACAGCAGCAAGAGACAAATTCCTCATGCCGAACAGGATTGGCGTGAAGATCAGGTTTGCCACGAGATTGATGACGAGTCGAAAGAAGTCTCATGGCGAACGGTAGTCGAAAGCAAGTTTCAGGCGATCCAAACGTCGGAGAACAACCCTGCGGCGGCAGAACGTAGATTAGACCGATGGGAGACGACCGGACGATAATCACGGTTCGTCAATTGGTGTCCGACAATCGAGAAAGGAGTTCCTGCTCTGCCGTCGTCAAATCTGACAGTTTTGCAGGTATGTGCTTTTCGCGAACCCTGTAGTTGGCGAGCGTGGTCCAACTCACTGAAGACTTCAAATCCCTTGTCATTCCGAGTATGTGGAAACTCTCGCGATCGAGATGAAGCAACACATGCCACTGTTCGTCGCCAAGATCTTCGACCCAGAAAAGAACATCCATACTCGACTCCAGCAAAAACCCGTTATACCGGTCATTGCCAGTTCCTTCGTTCAGAAGAACATGCCCTGTGTTCGCGTTGACGAAGACCGACGCCGGCTGGTCAACCAAGTCGAGGAATAGCCCCTCGGGCTCGACGCGGAATTGTGCGATCGTTTTCACGGTCACGACCTCCTTTGTGATTCGACTTCTGTAGTCCGGTAGACCTCGTTCAATGCCGACAATTTAGATTCGTTCGCACATTGGATCACGGACTTAAGCGGATCGGGACGGCTTTGCCCGTTTACAGTCAGTTGCCCGAATATTCGCCGACGTGCCCGTTTATTCATTCCTCGCTGATCGCAGCCGGTTTCACTTTCCGCGGCTTGCTGATCAGCAGGTACGCCGAGAGCAGAGTCAGCGGGATGACGATTGTCCAGTACGGGATGCAAACAACGAAGCCTTCCCGATCACGTTCAATAATCCCGATATCCATCCAAAAGTGGTACTTCAGATTTGTAGTTCTAAAACTGCCCAAGTCTCTTTGTGGCCTTTAAAGGTAACCCAATGTAAAAAATATCGATTGGGATTCTTCGGAGTTTGTCCCGACCACCACCGGATTTGACTAATCGTGGATTGAAGCGTTTCGCTTGGAAACACGCTACAATGAATCTGATCACAGGCTCCCAGGCTTCGCACCCACCCCGCCGTAAACACGCACGCCACCATCAGCGTCACGAGTCCGATCCTTCTTCGCCATCCGTGGAAGAACTCACCCATGATTCACCTCAACTGCCGCAATCACCACAATCCCCAACGGTCTTGCGTGTCAGATTCGCTCGCCGATACGATGACACACTGTCTTTAGGGCGTCAATCACGGCTCTACCTGGCTCGATTCACAAATCTCAATCGAGAGGCGGAATGATGCGATTTCAATCATTGCTGATTTTCTTCGTGATGGTTGGGCGTATCGTTTTTGCTGACGATAATCTAGACGAGTCCAAGGCGATTGAGAAAGTCAAATTGCTAGGCGGCACTTTTTCGAGAGATGAAACGCTGCCGGGTCATCCCGTGAATTGGGTT
>Ga0206876_1187_pt1 | contig 15672 bp, 10 predicted proteins | sample Alteio_BWOrgCont_10_FD_152619 | JGI IMG/M metagenome (GOLD analysis project Ga0206876, IMG submission 152619) | Enriched cells from forest soil in Barre Woods Harvard Forest LTER site, Petersham, Massachusetts, United States -... | ecosystem: Environmental > Terrestrial > Soil > Temperate forest >...
TAACCGGTACCGGAGGCTTTTCCACGTGCACGATATTGAGGAAATTTCCGAAGCCGCGCGCGACTCACTGATGCGCGAACTGGTCGAATTGGAAAAAGAATATCCGGAATTGGTAACCCCCGACTCTCCAAGCCAGCGCATTGCGGGCGCGCCACTCTCTGGTTTTAAAAAAGTAAAGCACACCACGCCACAATGGTCGTTTAATGATGCGTTTACCGAGGATGATATCCGTGACTTCGACAAGCGTGTCAAAAAAATGCTTGGCATTTCAACTCTCGAATACGTGTGTGAATTAAAGATAGACGGTTTAAAAGTCGTGCTGACGTATAAGGCGGGGAAGTTGGTAACAGCTGCAACCCGTGGCGACGGGGTGGTGGGGGAGGATGTGACCCACAATGTGCGAACGATTGAATCGGTGCCGCTGGTGCTTGAGAGGCCGGTGGATGTCGTTGTCGAGGGCGAAATCTGGATGAGTGAGAAAAATTTGAAAGAGACAAACGCGCAGCGCGCAAAAGACGGCGAACCGCTGTTTGCAAACCCGCGCAATGCCTCGGCAGGTGCCGTGCGCCAGCTCGACCCGCGTATTGCTGCATCGCGTAAACTCGACACATTTATATATGATGTTGCAGAAACGAGTGAAGCATTGCCATCGACACAAAAAGAAGAATTAGAATATTTGCGTGAGCTTGGTTTTAAGGTAAATCCACACTTTAAACTTGTTACATCCGTAGAAGAAATTATTTCATACTGGACTACGTGGCAAAAAAAGAGCAAAGCGGAAGGATACTGGGTCGATGGCATGGTTATCAAGGTAAACGAGAGGAAGTATCAGGACGAGCTTGGCTACACCGGCAAGGCGCCGCGTTTTACCATTGCATTTAAATTCCCAGCCGAACAGGTCACAACAGTTGTGGAAGATATTGTATTGCAGGTTGGGCGTACGGGCGTGCTTACACCTGTTGCGCATTTGAGGGCGGTTTCAGTTGCAGGCTCGACTGTGTCGCGGGCAACCTTGCACAACGAAGATGAAATAAAACGACTTGATGTGCGGGTTGGTGACACGGTGGTGCTGCAAAAAGCGGGGGATGTCATACCTGACATTGTAAAAGTGCTCACGGAATTACGCACCGGAAAAGAAAAACCGTACAAGTGGCCAACGCATGTGCCGGAATGTGGTGGCGATGGCCGCATCGAGCGCGTACCGGGGCAGGCCGCATGGGTATGTGTGTACAAAAATTCATTCGCACAAATACGTCGCAAGTACCGCCACTTCGCCAGCAAGGGTGCTCTTAATATAGAGGGGATGGGCCCGAGCACGGTGGATGCGTTGCTCGAGAAAAACTTGATACAGCACTACGATGATTTTTTTACCTTGAAAGAAGGCGATTTGTTGACGCTTGAAGGCTTCGCGGATGTATCAGCAAAGAAACTTATTGAATCAATACAAAAAACTGCAAAAAACGTTTCTATGGCACGGTTGCTGACAGGGCTTTCTCTGCCGCACGTTGGGGAAGAGACTGCGCTTTTGTTGGCGCAGCATTACAAAAATCTAGAAAAGCTAGGGACTGCATCTGAAGAAGAATTAACTAACATAGAAGGCATCGGTCCGATATTGGCAAAATCTATTGTTGAATGGTTGGGAGAGAAAGAAAACAAAAAACTGCTTGAACGTTTAAACAGCGTTATTAAAATTACGAATCCCGATTACACCCTTCGACAAGCTCAGGGTAAACAACCTTTGGCGGGTAAAACTTTTGTACTTACCGGCACTCTTGCGTCTATGAGTCGCGATGAGGCAAAAGAAAAAATACGAAAACTGGGTGGAAATGTTTCATCATCCGTTTCCAAAAAAACATTTGCCGTGGTCGCGGGGGAAGAGCCCGGCTCCAAACTAACCGATGCAGAAAAACTGGGCGTGCAGGTACTGGACGAGGAAGGGTTTTTTGAAGCTATTGACTAAATAGGCAGATATTCTAGCCTAACGAAGAACAGAGTTCTTAGGGAGGCAATCATGACTAGAGAGCCGCGTTTACAGATTGAGCTTCGGGGCGGCGGCATCGTTTTCCGAGTCAAGGTGAACCGTACGCGTACAATACAAGAAGCGCTTCGCGCAACCGGCCACACCGTTCATACCGAGGAGGGTATCGTTGAATCTGCGCCGGGCAGTGAAGACATCGAGATGGAGATTTCGTTCTTCAAACTCGGTTATTTTATTAGCGACGACAATCTGGAGAAGGAGTATGACTTGCGCGGCTTAAAGGCCGTCGATTTGTATTCACTCGCCACCGTGAATGAATTGAAACCGACCTTCTCCAATAAGCGTCCTAACGGGACACATTGGAAGGATAAGGATGGCAAATGGTGCAGAGCTGTGTTCAGTAAATGGTACGATCAGCTTCGCTTGGAAATCCATTGCCACAATAGCGAGTGTGAAGGTGGCGTTTGGTTTGCCGGTGTTTCTAAATAGTGAGAACCCTACATGGCATCATGCGGGGTTTTTTCTTTATATAGAAGAGTGTAGTATGGGAGGGTGATTTCAAAGGAGGAAATAGAGAAGCTCGCGGAACTGAGCCGCATCGAACTGCGGGATGGGGAAGTTGAGTCTTTGCAGAAGGATATTTCCAGCATTTTGGACTATGTCGGGCAGATTAGCTCGCTCGAAGGCGAGGGTGGAAAAAAGGAAGTGCCCGCAAACCACAACGTCATGCGCGACGATGTCCCATATGAAAAGGACTCTTCTTTGTTAGCTTCACGTGAGGCGATTTTGGAGGCGTTGCCCAAGCGCGAGGGCGACTACAACGTTGTGCGCAAAATTATACAAAAAGATGAGTGATACAAATCTCGCACAGCTCACAATAGTTGAAGCTTCAAAAAAATTACAGGCAGGTGAAATTACTTCACTTGAGTTGACTCGTGCGTGTCTTGCCGAAATTAAAAAAGACAAACCTGATGGAAAAGAGGATAGGTTCAATGCCTTTCTTGAAGTTTTTGATGATGCCGAAGAACAGGCAAAAGCAGCTGATGCCCTTCGACAAGCTCAGGGTAAACTCGCCCATCCTCTCCTTGGAATTCCACTTGCTATAAAAGACAATATTTTAATTGAGGGGAAGAAAGCATCTGCTGCAAGTAAGATGCTCGAGAACTATGTTGCGACATATGACGCAACCGCGATAGCAAAATTAAAACAAGCAGGCGCTGTATTTATTGGCCGCACCAACATGGACGAGTTTGCCATGGGCGGCTCGACTGAAAATTCGGCATTCGGGCCAACAAAAAACCCGCATGACACGACACGTGTTTCGGGAGGCACGTCGGGTGGCTCGGCCGCTGCAGTTGCCGCTGGCATGGCACTCGGTGCCTTGGGCAGCGATACTGGAGGTTCGGTGCGCAACCCCGCAAGTTTCTGCGGAGTCGTTGGCTTTAAACCAACCTACGGTGCAGTTTCGCGTTTTGGTTTAATTGCTGCAGTCTCGTCATTTGATCAAATCGGCCCTCTCACCAAAACTGTCGAGGATGCGGAACTAATCTTCGACTGCATCCGCGGAAAAGATATTCTCGATAGCACTAGTATTGATACGGATTCTCAAACAAAAACATCTGGAAAAAGAATAGGTGTGTTTGCTGGTTCAGTTACAGGCGGAGGATCTCCGGATGTAGAGAAGGTATTTCGTGATTCTCTCGAAAATTTAAAAAACAGGGGATACGAACTCGTTGATATTTCAATTCCATCAATTAAATCTGCATTGGCTGCGTATTACATCACCAACTTTGCTGAAGTGTCATCGAACCTATCAAGATTTGATGGTGTGCGATACGGTTTGTCGCTAAAGGGAGATTCACTCTTGAATGATTACTCGAAAAGTCGGGGCGAGGGTTTTGGTGCAGAAAGCCGCCGCCGTATCATGCTCGGCGCATATGTACTTTCGGCCGGGTACTACGATGCGTACTATGGAAAAGCGACACTCGCGCGCGAACAACTCCGCCACGAATTTGAAAAAGCGTTTGAATCGGTGGATGTTATTGCAACCCCGACCATGCCAACCCCCGCGTGGAAAATAGGGGAAAAGCACAGCCCCCTTGATTCGTATCTTGCGGACATTTTTACCGTTACCGCAAACTTGACCGGCAACCCTGCAATTTCGGTGCCGATGGGTACAGTCGACACGCTTCCTGTTGGTATCCAGTTTACTGCAGCACATGGTAATGAAGCGGCACTTTTTGAAGTGGGGAAGACTGTAGTTTCGAAGGAGAAATAGGACGTACAATAGAATGTAGGTATGCCGCAAAACTCTGTCGATTTTAATTCGATTTTTACAAACATTTACAACTTTGCCCACAGCGGGCAGAGCGTCAGTTTCCAAGGTATATATCTGCAGCTGCTTTCCATTGCCGACATCATAGCGATAATCGGTCTAACCATCGCGTTTGTAATGCTCGTGATGATTGTCTACATCAGCATCCGCCTCGAGACACTCGAACACGCAGGCTTCCATCACCGCGAAATGGCCGACCACATTACGCACGAGGTACATGCGGAGCCGGAGGCAAAAAACCCGCGCTGGGAGGGGATTTCGATACTCGCAAGCTCAACCAACGAAAGCGATTGGCGCCGTGCAATTTTGGACGCAGATATCATGCTCGCCGAAATGTTGAAGGAACGCGGCTATCCCGGAGACACGCTGGGTGACCAGCTAAAAATGGCAAACCCTCTCCAATTTACGACCATTAACAGTGCGTGGGAGGCACACCGCATGCGAAACGCCTTGGCACACTTGGGCGAGGCATTCCCACTTTCCGAGCGTGATACGCGCGCGACGATAGACCAATACCGGCGCGTATTTGAAGAGTTCGACTATATTTAATTTCGCACAATTCGTGTTGCGGGGCCGGGATTTGCACCCGGGTCCCAAGGTTATGAGCCTTGTGAGGTACTACTCCTCCACCCCGCTATTACCCACAGTCTAGCAAAAAAACGTTTAAAATGCTAATTTGTCTCTATCGTCGGGGTAGCTCAGCTGGTAAGAGCGTAGCATTCATAACGCTAAGGTCGTGGGTTCGACTCCCACCCTCGACACACGGTGGAAAACGCGCGCCACATGCGCTAGTATCTGCTTGTTCCGCAGAAATGCGGGAGTAGCTCAACTGGTTAGAGCGCTGCCCTGTCACGGCAGAGGTTGCGGGTTCGAGTCCCGTCTCTCGCGCAGTATCAAGTGGTATTATTTTTCTATGCCACCAAGCGCGTTACCGCCCCCTAATCCACGCTACGCGTATGTATCCATTGCAGTAAATAGCGTAGTGCACGTTGTCATTTTTATTGTCGCCGTGGTGTATCTATCAACCAAGCAGCTTCCACAGTTTCTCTTTTGGGCACTCGTCGTTCTTAGCTTTTTAATTATTGGCGCCAGCTTGTTGAGGGTCTTTTGGCGAGTAGTACCTTTTTTTGGAAAAAGCTACAAAAATGTAATTATTCCGCTCTTTTTCGTATGGGGATTCGTGTTCATAGTGTGCATGGTATTTGGAATTTGGTATATATTTCATAATCCCAGCGTGTTATTCCCGACACCTAGTCTGTAAAACCGATGCTAGAATTTTGATATGCCTCCAGTGATACCAACGCAAACTTCCCCTGTGGTAGCGCAGGCACCGCTGGTGTGCTCTTACTGCCATCAACCGATATTGCCGACGTATTATTTTTGTCCGAACTGCGGCACTAAAATTAATTCGGCACAGCTTTCAACATCCATACAAGCTCAAGCAGGGTTGTATGCATTCAGTATTATTTTGCCGGTTATTTGTTTCCTGATGATAGGGAAGTGGCAGGGACTGAAATATTACCGGTCTGCCGACCCGAAGACAAAACAGATTGGCACAACCGCGTTTGTGCTACTTATTCTCTCGACAATACTTACCGTGTGGCTCGCGTCGGTGTGGGTGCAAAACACTATCCAGTCGTCACTTGCAAGCGTCAACACCGACACGGGCTTCTAAAAGCCATGGCATACTGATGAGGTATTCACTTTTATAAGTTACAGAACGTATTTGTATGGTAAATCAGCAATTGCTTGACTATGTGCGCCAGCAGCTTGCGGCAGGTGTTGCCAAGCCATCCCTTATCCAAGCGCTTGCGGGGCAGGGATGGAATGCACAGGATATTTCTGAAGCATTTGCTGCTATAGAAGGCGCGCATCCAATTCCTGCCCCTACACCTGCGCCTATACCAACACCTTCTTCAGTGCAGCCATCAGTAATGCAGCCCATCGCAGTTGCTGTGGGTGGCGAAAAGCATACTTCAGGGGCAGGGAAGCGGCTTTTTACAAGTATCATTGATACTATAGTTATATCTCTTATATATATCGGGACCACCCTTCTGTTACCTCATAGTGTGGCGGTATATGTTCCATCCATCGTACTTAGCCTTCTCATTAGTTTTTTGTATTACGTCATTCTTGAATCTTCCTCGGGACGCACGCTCGGCAAGTTGATTGTCGGTACAAAAGTGGTCCGGCTCGACGGTACGAAACCTCATCTCATGCAGACGATGGGCCGCACGCTCTGCCGCTATATTCCACTCGAAGCATTTACTTTTTTGATGGGCACCTACGCGTATGGCTGGCACGATCGTTTTTCGGGTACGATGGTCGTATCGCATACCTATTCGGTTGCTGAAGCCGCTTCTATCAATCCAAAACAAAGAGGAAAAACCACAGCGGGGCATATTGCGCTCATAGTAATTCTCATACTTATTATTCCGGGTTCTATAGTTTCAGCGATATTCCTTAAAGCGTTAGCCACCGCCCGAACGGCGGCCGATGAGGTACAAGTGCGCGATGCAGAGCGGAATTTAGATTTGCATGAAATACAACTTTCACTCGGGCTCTATCAAATCCAAAATTCTACCTATCCCTCGTCGCTTGATGCGCTTGTGCCGGCATACAACCTTGCTTCCGTGCCGACCGACCCTTTAAGCCATATACCCTACGAGTACGAGCCCAACGCCACCCTCACGTCATACACGTTGTGCGCGACGCTTGAAAGCAATTCGCAGCCGGAATGTTTGCAGGGGTCGGTCTCGTCAGCGAGTGTATCAACCTCGACCGCGTCAACCCAGTAATAAAACGGTTGTCGGAAGAGGGTTCGTCTGCTATCTTTCTTTTGTTAGGGGCGTTTTTGCCGTTGTAGCTCAGATGGTAGAGCAACTCCATGGTAAGGAGTAGGTCTCCGGTTCGATTCCGGACAACGGCTCCCGATTTTTGTCGGATACCATACACAGATAAGCCAGAGTAGCTCAGTTGGTAGAGCAGGCGCATCGTAAGCGTCAGGTCGCCGGTTCGAGGCCGGCCTCTGGCTCCAGAAATACAGAACCCGCATCTTTCTATATGCAGAAAGAGGAAATACAAAAACGAATTTCAGAAATCGAAACGGCGATGAACGCGCCGGATTTTTGGAATGTACCTGCCAAGGCGCAGGCCATGATCAAGGAATTACAGGATTTAAAAGATGCCGCAGAAGGCGCGGGGAAATATGACAAGGGTAATGCAATTATGATGCTCGTTGCGGGTGCGGGCGGCGATGATGCGGAAGATTTTGCACACATGCTTTTGGAGATGTATCGGAAGTTTAGCGAGAAAAAAGGATGGGGCATGCGCGTGCTGCATCAAAACGAAAACGACCACGGCGGCTTTCGCAATGTCACGGTGGAAATAGAAGGCAAACATGCATACGGGATGCTTAAGAATGAATATGGCGTGCATCGTTTGGTGCGCATCTCGCCTTTTAATGCATCGCAAAAACGCCAGACGTCATTTGTGTTGGTTGAAGTGTTGCCAGTGATAGAAAAAATCGGCAGTTTTGAAATCCCCGAAAGTGAACTTGAAATTACGTTTGCGCGTTCCAGCGGCCCCGGCGGACAAAATGTTAACAAGCGAGAGACTGCCGTGCGCGTGGTACATAAACCGACCGGCATTTCGGCACATGCCGACGGCGAACGCACCCAAGGGTCGAACAAGGAAAAAGCGCTGGCGATAGTGAAGGCAAAACTTTTCCACCTACTTGAAGCACAGCGGAAGGAAACAATAGGCGAGCTTTCAACCAATATGTCGAAGATCGAGTGGGGGAGCCAGATACGCTCCTACGTACTGCATCCATACAAGCTGGTAAAAGATCACCGCACCGGCGTTGAAGTGCACGATGCCGAGAAAGTGCTGGAAGGAAACATCGAGACGTTTTTGGAGGCTGAAAAGTCCAACAATTAAGCCAACATGTTGCTCGCCCTGAGGATGCGTTATACTAGGTAGGTTGTGATTTACTACGACCGAGTAAGCAAAATCTACGCAGACAACTCCATTGCCCTTGAGGATGTCAGCTTCTCCGTCGAGCCGGGCGAATTTATCTCCATCGTGGGCCACTCAGGTGCAGGCAAAACCACCCTCGTCAAAATGCTATTAGCGGAAGAAAAGCCCTCTTCGGGCTCTGTTTTTTTTGAGTCTATAAACGTGCACGAGGTGCCGCTGAACCGCATCAATCATTTGCGCCGTAAAATCGGCACGGTGTTTCAGGACTTCCGCTTGCTGCCGCAAAAGACCGCGTACGAAAACATTGCGTTTGCGATGGAGGCTGCGGGGCGCCCCGAGGACGAAATCCACTCCGATGTGCCGCACGTTTTGGATTTGGTGGACTTGGCCGACAAGGCAAACAATTTCCCTGACGAACTTTCAGGCGGCGAACAGCAGCGCGTCGCCATTGCCCGCGCCATTGTGAACCAGCCCGACGTTATCGTCGCCGACGAGCCGACAGGCAACCTCGACCCCGTTAACACATTTGAAATTGTGCAGATTTTAAAGAAGATTAACGACTTGGGCACTACCATTATTCTCACCACGCACAACAAAGGCGTTATCGATAGTCTAAAGAAGCGCGTCGTTACCATGGACCGCGGGCGCGTCATTCGCGACGACAGGGAAGGTAAATATATATTGTAAAATAAAGATATGAACTGGGTCACACTAAAGAGAATGGTACGCGCGGGGTTCCTCGATTTCTGGAGGAATGGTTTTGTATCCCTCGCATCAATTCTCGTGATGACAGTGACGCTGTTTGTTGTCGGCATGACGCTCTTTGCGGGCGTTATTTTAAACTCGGCACTCGGGGAGTTGCGCGACAAGGCCGACATCAGCGTGTACTTTACGACGAGCGCCCCGGAAGACCAGATCCTCCAGCTGCAAAAATCGGTCAACGCACTGCCACAGGTACAATCGACCACGTACATCTCCGCGGATGATGCGCTTGCCGCCTTCCGCGAGCTCCATCAGGACGACCAGCTCACCCTGCAGGCATTGCAGGAGCTTGGTGACAACCCGCTTGGGGCAGAGCTCGACATAAAGGCAAAGGATATTTCGCAATACGATGCAATCTCGCAATTTTTGCAGCAGCAACAGGCCAGCCAGGCCGGCGGCCCGAGCATCATCGACAAGATAAATTATTTCGACGAACAGCACCGCGAGGCGCTTGATAGGCTGCAGGAAATCACCGACTCCGCGGGGAGGCTCGGGCTCATCATCATCCTGTTGCTTGTGGGTGTAACGCTGGCAATTTCGTTCAACACGCTGCGGCTTGCGATTTACACCTCGCGCGAGGAAATCCAAGTCATGCGGCTTGTGGGTGCGGGCGCGTTTTACATACGTGCGCCATTTATGGTGGAAGGGGTACTCTACGGATTAATCTCGGGCGTTGTTACGCTCGTGCTGTTTTACCCACTGACGTATTGGCTGGGGCAGGCAACGGCAAACTTCTTTGGCGGCATCAACGTCTTTTCATATTACGTCTCTCATTTCCTGATGTTTTTCGGCATTATCATCGGCACGGGCGTGGTGCTTGGGGCGGCAGCAAGCTATCTGGCGGTGCGCCGGTATTTGAAGATATAATCTGATACATGTTTCCTTTTTCAAAAGCAAACGACGACCTGCCTGCGCAGGCAGGAAATCCTAAATACATTTTCGTTGTCGGCGGAGTGATGTCGGGCGTCGGCAAAGGGGTTGCCGCGTCATCAATAGGTAAAATTTTGAAAGCAAAAGGCCTTTCGGTTACCGCGATAAAAATTGACCCGTACGTTAACGTGGATGCCGGCACTATGAACCCGACCGAGCACGGTGAAGTGTTCGTGCTTGATGATGGATACGAGACCGACCAAGACATGGGCAACTACGAGCGTTTTTTGGACGAGTCGCTGCCGGAAGTTAACTACATGACAACGGGCCGCGTGTACTTGGAAGTCATCCGCCGCGAGCGCAATTTGGAATATGGGGGAAAGAACGTTGAAGTGGTACCGGACGTGCCCTTGGAAGTGATCCGCCGTATTAAAAAAGCGCAGGAGCTCGCGCAGGCTGATGTCACCATTGTGGAAGTTGGAGGCACCATTGGCGAATATCAAAATATTATCTTTTTGGAAGCGGCCCGCATGCTGAAGCAGACGAATCCAGCCGATGTGGCAATAGTGATGGTGTCGTACGTGCCAATCCCCGGAAACATCGGCGAGATGAAGACCAAGCCCACGCAGTATGCGGCACGCTCGCTTAACTCGGTGGGCTTGCAGGCTGATGTTATTTTGGCGCGTGCGCTTGTGGCACTCGATCAAAAACGAAAGGAAAAAATCGCCATCTTCTGCAACATCCCGACCGAACGCGTCATTTCGGCACCTGATGTTGAAAGCATTTATGATGTCCCTGGCAATTACGAACAAGACGGCCTTGGAGATATTTTGACCGATGTGCTCTCACTCAAGCGCCGTAAAACCGACCTTTCCGAATGGGAGCGGTTTGTCGACAAATCCAAAAAGACAACAAAGGAAGTGCCGATTGCCGTTGTGGGGAAATATTTCTCGTCCGGAGAATTCGTGCTTTCGGATGTCTATATATCAGTGCTCGAGGCAATTAAAACTGCTGGCTATCATTTGAATGTAAAACCAAAAATCACGTATCTTTCGTCGCAGGATTTCGAAACTGGAAAGTTGCCGCTTTCGGAATTAGACAAGTTTGGTGGCATCTTGGTGCCTGGGGGCTTTGGTGCGACGGGTGTCGAGGGCAAAATAAAAGTTATTGAATATGCGCGAACAAAAAAGATCCCCTACTTTGGCATTTGCTACGGCATGCAGCTGGCCGTTGTTGAATACGCGCGCAATGTTGCGGGGATGGAGGATGCACACACGACTGAGATAAAGAAAGATGCGGCGTATCCGGTGATAGACATTATGGAATCACAGAAGGATGTGATGGAAAAGGGGAATTACGGCGGCACCATGCGGCTGCAGATATATACCTTGGAAACTGACGCTCTGCCCGCTGTGGGCAAAGTTGTAAATGTTTGTAAAAATCGAATTAAAATCGACAGAGTTTTGCGGCATACCTACATTCTATTGTACGTCCTATTTCTCCTTCGAAACTACAGTCTTCCCCACTTCAAAAAGTGCCGCTTCATTACCATGTGCTGCAGTAAACTGGATACCAACAGGAAGCGTGTCGACTGTACCCATCGGCACCGAAATTGCAGGGTTGCCGGTCAAGTTTGCGGTAACGGTAAAAATGTCCGCAAGATACGAATCAAGGGGGCTGTGCTTTTCCCCTATTTTCCACGCGGGGGTTGGCATGGTCGGGGTTGCAATAACATCCACCGATTCAAACGCTTTTTCAAATTCGTGGCGGAGTTGTTCGCGCGCGAGTGTCGCTTTTCCATAGTACGCATCGTAGTACCCGGCCGAAAGTACATATGCGCCGAGCATGATACGGCGGCGGCTTTCTGCACCAAAACCCTCGCCCCGACTTTTCGAGTAATCATTCAAGAGTGAATCTCCCTTTAGCGACAAACCGTATCGCACACCATCAAATCTTGATAGGTTCGATGACACTTCAGCAAAGTTGGTGATGTAATACGCAGCCAATGCAGATTTAATTGATGGAATTGAAATATCAACGAGTTCGTATCCCCTGTTTTTTAAATTTTCGAGAGAATCACGAAATACCTTCTCTACATCCGGAGATCCTCCGCCTGTAACTGAACCAGCAAACACACCTATTCTTTTTCCAGATGTTTTTGTTTGAGAATCCGTATCAATACTAGTGCTATCGAGAATATCTTTTCCGCGGATGCAGTCGAAGATTAGTTCCGCATCCTCGACAGTTTTGGTGAGAGGGCCGATTTGATCAAATGACGAGACTGCAGCAATTAAACCAAAACGCGAAACTGCACCGTAGGTTGGTTTAAAGCCAACGACTCCGCAGAAACTTGCGGGGTTGCGCACCGAACCTCCAGTATCGCTGCCCAAGGCACCGAGTGCCATGCCAGCGGCAACTGCAGCGGCCGAGCCACCCGACGTGCCTCCCGAAACACGTGTCGTGTCATGCGGGTTTTTTGTTGGCCCGAATGCCGAATTTTCAGTCGAGCCGCCCATGGCAAACTCGTCCATGTTGGTGCGGCCAATAAATACAGCGCCTGCTTGTTTTAATTTTGCTATCGCGGTTGCGTCATATGTCGCAACATAGTTCTCGAGCATCTTACTTGCAGCAGATGCTTTCTTCCCCTCAATTAAAATATTGTCTTTTATAGCAAGTGGAATTCCAAGGAGAGGATGGGCGAGTTTACCCTGAGCTTGTCGAAGGGCATCAGCTGCTTTTGCCTGTTCTTCGGCATCATCAAAAACTTCAAGAAAGGCATTGAACCTATCCTCTTTTCCATCAGGTTTGTCTTTTTTAATTTCGGCAAGACACGCACGAGTCAACTCAAGTGAAGTAATTTCACCTGCCTGTAATTTTTTTGAAGCTTCAACTATTGTGAGCTGTGCGAGATTTGTATCACTCATCTTTTTGTATAATTTTGCGCACAACGTTGTAGTCGCCCTCGCGCTTGGGCAACGCCTCCAAAATCGCCTCACGTGAAGCTAACAAAGAAGAGTCCTTTTCATATGGGACATCGTCGCGCATGACGTTGTGGTTTGCGGGCACTTCCTTTTTTCCACCCTCGCCTTCGAGCGAGCTAATCTGCCCGACATAGTCCAAAATGCTGGAAATATCCTTCTGCAAAGACTCAACTTCCCCATCCCGCAGTTCGATGCGGCTCAGTTCCGCGAGCTTCTCTATTTCCTCCTTTGAAATCACCCTCCCATACTACACTCTTCTATATAAAGAAAAAACCCCGCATGATGCCATGTAGGGTTCTCACTATTTAGAAACACCGGCAAACCAAACGCCACCTTCACACTCGCTATTGTGGCAATGGATTTCCAAGCGAAGCTGATCGTACCATTTACTGAACACAGCTCTGCACCATTTGCCATCCTTATCCTTCCAATGTGTCCCGTTAGGACGCTTATTGGAGAAGGTCGGTTTCAATTCATTCACGGTGGCGAGTGAATACAAATCGACGGCCTTTAAGCCGCGCAAGTCATACTCCTTCTCCAGATTGTCGTCGCTAATAAAATAACCGAGTTTGAAGAACGAAATCTCCATCTCGATGTCTTCACTGCCCGGCGCAGATTCAACGATACCCTCCTCGGTATGAACGGTGTGGCCGGTTGCGCGAAGCGCTTCTTGTATTGTACGCGTACGGTTCACCTTGACTCGGAAAACGATGCCGCCGCCCCGAAGCTCAATCTGTAAACGCGGCTCTCTAGTCATGATTGCCTCCCTAAGAACTCTGTTCTTCGTTAGGCTAGAATATCTGCCTATTTAGTCAATAGCTTCAAAAAACCCTTCCTCGTCCAGTACCTGCACGCCCAGTTTTTCTGCATCGGTTAGTTTGGAGCCGGGCTCTTCCCCCGCGACCACGGCAAATGTTTTTTTGGAAACGGATGATGAAACATTTCCACCCAGTTTTCGTATTTTTTCTTTTGCCTCATCGCGACTCATAGACGCAAGAGTGCCGGTAAGTACAAAAGTTTTACCCGCCAAAGGTTGTTTACCCTGAGCTTGTCGAAGGGTGTAATCGGGATTCGTAATTTTAATAACGCTGTTTAAACGTTCAAGCAGTTTTTTGTTTTCTTTCTCTCCCAACCATTCAACAATAGATTTTGCCAATATCGGACCGATGCCTTCTATGTTAGTTAATTCTTCTTCAGATGCAGTCCCTAGCTTTTCTAGATTTTTGTAATGCTGCGCCAACAAAAGCGCAGTCTCTTCCCCAACGTGCGGCAGAGAAAGCCCTGTCAGCAACCGTGCCATAGAAACGTTTTTTGCAGTTTTTTGTATTGATTCAATAAGTTTCTTTGCTGATACATCCGCGAAGCCTTCAAGCGTCAACAAATCGCCTTCTTTCAAGGTAAAAAAATCATCGTAGTGCTGTATCAAGTTTTTCTCGAGCAACGCATCCACCGTGCTCGGGCCCATCCCCTCTATATTAAGAGCACCCTTGCTGGCGAAGTGGCGGTACTTGCGACGTATTTGTGCGAATGAATTTTTGTACACACATACCCATGCGGCCTGCCCCGGTACGCGCTCGATGCGGCCATCGCCACCACATTCCGGCACATGCGTTGGCCACTTGTACGGTTTTTCTTTTCCGGTGCGTAATTCCGTGAGCACTTTTACAATGTCAGGTATGACATCCCCCGCTTTTTGCAGCACCACCGTGTCACCAACCCGCACATCAAGTCGTTTTATTTCATCTTCGTTGTGCAAGGTTGCCCGCGACACAGTCGAGCCTGCAACTGAAACCGCCCTCAAATGCGCAACAGGTGTAAGCACGCCCGTACGCCCAACCTGCAATACAATATCTTCCACAACTGTTGTGACCTGTTCGGCTGGGAATTTAAATGCAATGGTAAAACGCGGCGCCTTGCCGGTGTAGCCAAGCTCGTCCTGATACTTCCTCTCGTTTACCTTGATAACCATGCCATCGACCCAGTATCCTTCCGCTTTGCTCTTTTTTTGCCACGTAGTCCAGTATGAAATAATTTCTTCTACGGATGTAACAAGTTTAAAGTGTGGATTTACCTTAAAACCAAGCTCACGCAAATATTCTAATTCTTCTTTTTGTGTCGATGGCAATGCTTCACTCGTTTCTGCAACATCATATATAAATGTGTCGAGTTTACGCGATGCAGCAATACGCGGGTCGAGCTGGCGCACGGCACCTGCCGAGGCATTGCGCGGGTTTGCAAACAGCGGTTCGCCGTCTTTTGCGCGCTGCGCGTTTGTCTCTTTCAAATTTTTCTCACTCATCCAGATTTCGCCCTCGACAACGACATCCACCGGCCTCTCAAGCACCAGCGGCACCGATTCAATCGTTCGCACATTGTGGGTCACATCCTCCCCCACCACCCCGTCGCCACGGGTTGCAGCTGTTACCAACTTCCCCGCCTTATACGTCAGCACGACTTTTAAACCGTCTATCTTTAATTCACACACGTATTCGAGAGTTGAAATGCCAAGCATTTTTTTGACACGCTTGTCGAAGTCACGGATATCATCCTCGGTAAACGCATCATTAAACGACCATTGTGGCGTGGTGTGCTTTACTTTTTTAAAACCAGAGAGTGGCGCGCCCGCAATGCGCTGGCTTGGAGAGTCGGGGGTTACCAATTCCGGATATTCTTTTTCCAATTCGACCAGTTCGCGCATCAGTGAGTCGCGCGCGGCTTCGGAAATTTCCTCAATATCGTGCACGTGGAAAAGCCTCCGGTACCGGTTA
>Ga0206876_1188_pt1 | contig 15636 bp, 15 predicted proteins | sample Alteio_BWOrgCont_10_FD_152619 | JGI IMG/M metagenome (GOLD analysis project Ga0206876, IMG submission 152619) | Enriched cells from forest soil in Barre Woods Harvard Forest LTER site, Petersham, Massachusetts, United States -... | ecosystem: Environmental > Terrestrial > Soil > Temperate forest >...
GCTCAAGATGTTTGCTGGTTTGACTGGCTGACCAAATCCGGGTCGAGATTGAATTCCGGGGGACTGACAGGCGCGAGGCGGACAGCCGCCGCGGCTTCGGTGCGCTCGATCCGACCTGCGACGTAGTTGTATTTTTCGAGGGCCACGGTTTCCATCGCACGTTTTACCAACTCCCATATATTCAGCTGGGCCTCGGCCTGCTCCAGGTCGGCGGCGGAAGCATAGAGCGCAGGACTCCGCGGCAAGAAGAGCGGGCAGCAATCGTGAAACGGTTCCACGGAAATTTCAAACGTTCCAATGCGACGCGCGACGGCCAGAATATCCTGTTTATCGTCGCCCGCGAGGGGACGAAAAACGGGCATGGGCGATGCCGCGCCGACCGCTACCATGTTCTGCAAGGTCTGAGAAGCGACCTGGCCCAGGCTGTCGCCGGCGATGATGGCTTCGGCATGATTTTTTCGCGCGATGCGCTCCGCAATCCGAAGCATCATCCGCCGATAGAGCAGCAGCCGATAAGACTCAGGGGCGCTGCGCACAATTTCCCGCTGAATCGGTTCGAAGGGGACCAGATAGAGCTTGGCCGTAAACTGATAAGGCACCAGGCGCTCCACCAAAGCTCGCGCCACATGCACCGAGGACTCGCCGGGTTTCGCTCCGCCGCCCCAAAAATGCACGAAATTTACGTGCGCGCCGCGCCGCATCATTTTGTATGCGGCAACGGCAGAGTCAAATCCGCCCGAAAGCAGGCAGACCATGCGCCCCGTGGTGTTCGCGGGAAGGCCGCCCGTGCCGGGAATTTTTCCGGCATAGACCAAGATGGGACCCGGAGTAATTTCGATGCGGCAAGTCACCTGCGGATCGTCGAGCTGCACGCGAACGGAGCGGCCAGAGGCTTGCAATCGCTCGAGGAGAAAACGTCCCACGCGCGATTCGATTTCGCAGACGGGGTGAGGAAAGGATTTGTCGCTGCGCTTGGCGCGAACGGCGAAATTCGAGAACTCCAGCGGCGCTACCTCTTCCCATGCAGCCTGGCAGAGCGCTTCAAGATCGTCACTTGATCCGCGCTCGAGAGAGCGAGCTACCGCGAAGTAAGCGACGCCCAGAACGCGCTGCAGACGAGCGATCACCTTTTCCAAGGGCGCGTCCTGGCCGAACTCAATGACCACGCGGTCGCCCGGCTGGCGCATGCGCACGGCGGGGAATTCCGCCAATGCTTGCCGAAGGGCGATCAGGAATTTACCCAAAAAGAATTTGCGGTTCCGGCCCTTCAGCCAGAGTTCGTGGTAATGGATAACGATGACGGGTCTGAGCATGTTGCCAGACCGAACAGGCGTTCGGCCCAGCCAGTATACAGCGGGTAAGAGCGATTGCGGCACGCGTGGCGCCGGGCGGGCTAGGCACCGAGACAAAGTGTTTTGTAGGGGGTTCGAGAGGGGGTCGGGACGAAACTCGTATGTAGTAGTTGGACACGGCTGTAGACGCGGGGCGGCTTCTAGCGTATATGAAAGGACGGGTATCGTTGGAATTGGATTGGAATTGGAGAAGATAGGCGACCTTGGATGCCTCTGAAGCATCCATATATCAGCATATCGGCGCGTTGACTTCGCGGGAAAGGCGGAGCGATGTGGGATAAGCGCGATTGGCACCAGTTCTTCCAGCTAGCGCAACGCCCCTGGCAGCGTCATCGTCCGCCGAGGCCGGTAGCCCCCTCGGGGATAAACCGTGTCCTGCCAGTGATCGGATTCAGCCTTTCCGAACTCGACGATGCGGGGATTAATCTGGAACTGGCGGAACGGCTGGGTTTGCCGGTGGATGCCGCTCGGGTTGGCGTTTATGGTCCCAACGTCTCGGCACTGCGCGATTTCGTGCGCTCGGCCCGCCAGCCCGGTTAGAGCAGGCATCGGGGGTTTCCTCGTGTTTACGGCATCTGAATAGGGCTGTAACCTGATTTCTTTTCCAAACAACCTCAGGGATAGTTTGTCGAGGATTTGTAGGAGGAGAGGATATATGCGCGCTGGCGGCCGCGTCTTACAAGTTACTTCCGTCCCTCTTGACGAGGACAGGAGTTCCGGTAAACTGCGCTTTTCTTGTATGGCTGATGGATTCATTATCGCCGACGAGGCGCAGCGGGAATTCGATTATCCGCAGCGCGAAGCCGCCTTCTTTTACGGTCTATTTCTGCGCGGCCATTCCGCCGAGGAGCTTCGCCGGGATATCGAGGTTCCGCCACAAGTGCTGGCTCGCTGGCACCGCGAGGCTGAACGGGAGCCAAGCCTGCGCGAGGTGCTCGAGCGCATGGTCGAATATCGTCGCCATGTGCTGGCAATTTTTGAGTCCTTGATCGGCTTTGAGACGCGGCTCACGCGCGTCCAATAGCTGCCCGCAGTTGCCTCGTTGCGAAACCACCCCTTCACGATAAGTAAGAAGCTCGTTGGAAATAGCCGCCAGGAATTAGCGGAAAATAACGTCCACTGGACGTGAATTTCGCACACAGGCAGACTCAAGTGTGGATTCATGCCCGCAAAAGGATTTTTGAAATTGGCTCCCCGGAGAGGACTCGAACCTCTAACATTTCGGTTAACAGCCGAACGCTCTACCATTGAGCTACCGGGGAGTAGATTAAGTTTTCAGGACTTGCAGCTTGGCCATGATAGCACGCACATAGGATGTAGCGAGAACTGCGGCGGGGAACCGTTGAAGTTGCGCCAAGCTTCACGCCGCCTGTTTTGAGCGTGCGCGCATCTTGGAACGCACCAAACCCAAAATGGCTACGGCAGCGACTGCCAGAATAACAACCGCGAGAAAGGCCCGTTTTTGCACTCTTCGCATTGGAGGCAAGGATTCCCTTGTTCGGCCACCCCGCTCGGTAGGCTCACGCAGGCGATGAGGCGTGCAACACTGAGTACTCAATTCACGCTCACTTCACTGACATGCTCCTCTGTTTGCGCTGGCGTGGGGTCTGCGAAAGACAAATCAAGCTGCACCAGTCGCTCGAACTCGTGTGCAACCCTCTCCCGGAATCGCAGAACGCAATGAATCCTCTGCCCGTCTTTTGGAAAGCGATCTGCGTAGGCACGCAACGCTGATTCGATCTCCGGAGGAACGGAGATCAAATCCCGTATGCTTCCGACCGTACAAGAGCCTTGAGTGACCATCCTGTGTAAGTCGCGAGCTTCGTCGAGCGGGTTTCGTATTGCCCAGGGATTCTCGTTGCCGCCAGACGCAACTACTTGGTCAGGGCTCATTACAGATGCAGGCAGATTCTTCATGATAAGTTCCCCCCGCAATTTCGATGCTTCCTGCGTTTAGGGGTATATCAACGAGAGCCTGTACTTTGCGGGGGAAATTCCTGGCGATCTAATATCCCCGCTAGTCAAATACCACAGGATGTTGGGGTAGGCGGTTTCTGACGGCGTCACCACAACAATCTGCGATGTGACATAGTCAGGCGGTTTGCCCCCGGATAGCCCGCTTCACCAGGTTTCTAACCAAGGGAATCTTGTATCCATTGTGCGCTAGCGGCTGGGCACCCTGCACGGCCAGCTCGCCCGCCATCGCGGCCGTCTCCTCGTTGCGCGGATTGCCGGCAATCACCTGGCGTTTGCGCACTTTCTCAAAGTAGAACTGCGCGCCGGCCCAATATCTTGACCTGAGCCTAACGTGAAGCGTAGAGTGCAGGACACTGTGGGAAGGTTTGTCCCCGACTCTAGGAGTCCGGCACGGAACGTGTTCATCCAGCCGAAGGGGGGATTCGGTTTGTCACATCTATCAGGAGTGCCGAGGCGTCAATTCCTTCAAGGGCTTGCTGCGCTTGGCACAGCATCCCTGATTCCGGAATTCGCATTCACCGCGCAGGCGCCCGCGACTAAGCCGTACCGGATCGACACCCATTGCCATTTTTCGTCTCTCGGATTTATAGCCGAGATCACGGCGCGCAAGACCGGCCAGAAGGCTCTGATGGAGTGGACGCCTGCGATGACCATCGAGGCGATGGATCGTGATGGCGTCGCTACTTCGATCACGTCTACGAGCGAGCCGAGTGTCTGGTTCGGAGACGATGCGGCCGCCCGCAAACTCGCGCGCGAGTGCAACGATTACGCCGCGCGCCTGATGGCCGACCATCCGAAGCGTTTCGGAATGTTTGCCACGTTGCCGCTGCCGGACGTGGACGGCGCGCTCAAGGAAATCGAATACGCCCTCGACACGCTCAATGCCGACGGCGTGTGCTTCATGACCAGCTATGAAGGCAAGTATCTCGGCGATCCGATGTTTGCTCCCGTAATGGAGGAACTCAACCGCCGCAAAGCGATCGCCTACACTCACCCTTTTCGAGCCGCGTGTTGCCAGAATCTGCTGCCCAACGGTTGGCTTACTGGAATTGAGCTCTCGAACGACACCACTCGCACCATTGCGAGCCTCCTGTTCAGCGGAGCGGTCGCACGGTACTCCGATATCCGCTTCATCTGGTCGCATGGCGGCGGTTCAGTGCCGTTCCTCATCGGCCGATTCGGTGGAGCGGCGCGGGAATTACCGAATGGCTTGATTTACGAACTCCAGAAGTTTTATTACGACACGGCGCAAATCTACAATCCCTATGCGCTGGCGGCTTTAACAAAACTTGTTCCGATTCCGCACATCCTATTCGGCACCGATTATCCTTTCAACGCCGCAGAAACGGTTGCAAAGGGGCTCAGAGATTACGGCTTCAGCGCGAGCGATTTGCGCGCAATCGAACGCGACAACGCAGTTGCGCTGTTCCCCAAGTACAAGAGTGTGTGAGCGGCGCTTTGCGGGTTCGCTCAATGGTGCCAAACGGTCCGCATCCCGAAGTTCTAAGCGCGAAAATTTGCGGGGAGGTAGTCGCATGCCGAGCTTGAGGAAGGACAGGTGGATCATCACCGCTGTGTCCTCCGTAGTAGTGTGTTTATTCGTTGCCGGCCTTTGTCAGACGGCCCTGGCCCAAGCAGCGCAACCGAACTACAAGGTTGATCCCTTCTGGCCAAAAGAATTGCCCAACAACTGGATCGTGGGACAAATCGGTGGAATGGCCGTGGATCGCGACAATCACATTTGGGTCTTACAACGGCCGCGCAGCGACACCCCGGACGAGATTGGCGCCGACCCCAGTTCGCCTCGTGCAGCAATGTGTTGCGTTCCCGCTCCCCCGGTCCTCGAATTCGACACGGATGGAAACCTCTTGAAATCCTGGGGCGGCCCCGGCAATGGATACGACTGGCCAGATTCAGAACATGGAATCTACGTACAACGAGATGGCACCGTTTGGATTGGCGGCAATGGTCCCACGAGTCGCCAGTTGCTGAAGTTTACAAACGACGGCAAGTTCCTCGCTCAAATCGGCCATCCCTCGAAGGGCCCGGCCAATAGCGCGGACACGACGGAGCTTGGCCAGCCCGCCGGGCTGGAAGTGGATGAGGGCGCGCACGAGTTGTATGTGACCGATGGCTACTTGAACAAGCGCGTGATCGTGTTTGATACCATCACGCTGGCGTTCAAACGGATGTGGGGCGCGTATGGCAACGTGCCTAACGATGCGGACCCCGGTCCGTACAAAGCCGATGCGCAGCATGACCAGCAGTTCCGGTCTCCCGTCCACTGCGCCCACATCTCCAACGATGGACTTGTCTACGTATGCGATCGCGCCAACGACAGAATCCAGGTCTTCACAAAGCAAGGCAAGTTCGTGAAGGAATTCTTCGTGCACGCGACAACGCGAGAGCCCGGAACGGTTTGTGACATTGCCTTCTCGCGGGACACCGGCCAGGAGTATCTCCTCGTGGCTGATAACACCGACAACGTAATCTGGACACTGCGCCGCAGCGACGGCGCCGTGCTGGGAACGACCGGGCACGACGGCCGCAATGCGGGGCAGTTCCACGCGATACATCAGTTAGTGTCGGATTCCGCTGGGAATCTCTATACGGGCGAGGTCGAAACTGGCAAGCGAATTCAAAAGTTTGTGCTGGCTCGCGGGAAATAGGTTCGAGAGCCGGAAACGAGCCGAACTATCGCAGCCTTCGTCCAGGAGCGGCTATGAGGACGCTGTTAAAGGTCGCTGGAGCAATCGTAATTTGTGTGGTCTTACTGTTGCTGACGCTGCGCATCACCGGCTTCGAGCCTAAGGAGTGTTCAAACGCCGCCGTGTCTTGGACGTGTAGAATGCCCGGTTTGTGGCTTAGAGGAGATCTCGTAACCACTCCGGTTCCCGACTGGTCATTTACGGACAAATATCAAACAGTCAAAGTGCAGACCCGAGACCTGTTTCAGCTTCCCCACTCGGTCACGACATACTGTGCCTCCTATAACGGCCAGCTTTATCTGACCTCGGTTTATCGGGCGGGATTGCAGTATCCACATGGCAGACACTGGAATGAAAACGTGGCTCGTGATCCCCACGTGCGAATAAAGATCGGAGATCAATTGTTCGACCGGACCCTGGTATATGTCACAGATCCCGACGAAAGAGCGGCCGTGATCCGGAATAAGGCCAAAAAATACCCCGAGCAGATCATCCCACGCGGCTCGTTTATTAATGTTTTTCACGTCGTATCCAACGACGAGCGCGCCTCAAATTGACTTTGGGTTCTAGAAAGCTCAGGAAAGTGCTGTGGCCGATGTGGGGTTCCGCGATTTCGATTAGTAGCCGGTCGCCGTCACCGGTGCGTGATCAGTTGCGGCCGCGAATATCTGCATTCGTTCGAGTGGCAGGCGCTCCTCGGAATCCGGCTGTTCGAAGATCTTGCGGATTTTATAAGTCGTAGCACGCTCGGCAGGGACACGCCCTATGGTTCGGATCAAGGCGCGAAACTCGCCGGGAGACACATACTCGCCGAAATTCGCTCCCGCCGCTTTCGAAATGCTCTCCTCCATCAACGTGCCGCCAAAATCGTTGGCGCCCGCTTCCAGACACGCCAGGGATTGCTCGAAACCAAGTTTGACCCAAGAGACTTGAATGTTGGGGATGTAGCCGTGCAGAAGCAAGCGGGCGAGCGCATGAACAATTAGATCCTCATGGACCGAATGTCCGGCACGGGCGCCACCGATCTGAAACAGCTTGGTTTGAGAATGGATGAATCCCAACGGAACAAATTCGGTAAATCCGCCTGTTTCCTTTTGGATTTCGCGAAGCAAAAGCAAGTGCCTTACCCAATGTTCGGGAAGCTCCGTGTGGCCATACATCATGGTGGAAGTCGACGGAATGCCGAGACTGTGCGCCGTTCGAACCACCTCGATCCATTGCCGTACTTTCAGTTTATTTGGACTCAAAGACCTGCGAACGTTGTCGTCGAGAATTTCCGCAGCCGTTCCTGGAATGCTGTTCAAGCCAGCTTCCTTCAACATGAGCAGATACTCGCGCAAGGGCAGGTGCGTCTTTTCGACGCCATAGGTGATCTCCATGGGCGAATAGGCATGCACATGAAGTTCAGGCAGGCGCCCTTTGATGGCCCGAAGCAGTTCAACGTAGTAGTAGCCGTCGAGGTCTTTGGGAAGGCCGCCTTGGATGCACACCTCAGTCGCGCCGAGCTCGACCGCTTCGAGCGACTTGGCAAGCAGCGTATCCGTGGAATGAAAATAGGCATCCGGTGAATCCGCGCCTCGACTGAATCCGCAAAAAGCGCAGCCGACGATACAGACGTTGGTGAAATTCAGATTCCTGTTCACCACGTAGGTGATGCGGTTGCCGACCGCGCGCCGGCGAAGCTCATCCGCGACTTTCACCAGAGCCACAAGGTCGTTCCCCTCGACCGTGGCCAGCGTCAGCCCCTCTTCGAAGCCGAGATCTCCCCCGGCAAGGCTTTTTTCCAGAGCGCTGGCAATATTCGGACTTGCCGCCGCGAGGGCGCGATCCCAGGGGATTTGTCGCCAGTCAGGATTCATCGTTTTCAGCACGGGTCACGCTTCCCTTGAGCATAGCCGTCCTCGCTTTGGAGTTTCCGAACGTGCGGTTGGAGACGGTCACTTACGAACTCTGGGCGCGAGGAAAATTCGGGATAGATCGCCAACCGTTCGCGCAACACGAACCCCGCGGACCCAGTTCTCGCGGCCAGCGTAGAGACCTGTGGCCACGCGGCCTCCGGGTTGATGAAGTCTTTGGTCACCGGAGAAATTCCGCCCCAATCGTTGATGCCGGCCTTCAGCAGATCCGGATAGTCGTCTGAGAGAAGATTCGGCGGGGATTGAATATTCATCTTGCCGCCGAGAATCAAGCGGGCGACTCCAATCGTGCGCTGCAAATCTTCGTTCGAGGGCTCCGGCGCCTTCGCCATGCGAATATCCGGCTTGGCGCGAAACGGCTGGATGATCACTTCCTGAACGTGGCCATACGTTTCGTGGGCAGCGCGGATCGCCAGCAGCGCATCGACGCGTTCCTCGGGAGTCTCACCGATCCCAATCAAGATGCCCGTCGTGAAAGCCATGGACAATTGTCCCGCATTCTCGATGGTCCGCAGGCGAAGAGAGGGGACTTTGTCCGGTGCTTTCCAGTGCGCGCCACCGGGGCGGCCAAGCCGAGGACTCGCACTCTCGAGCATTAACCCCACGCTGACGTTTGTTTCCCGCAGGCGGCGAAGATCCTCCACGCCCATCAGACCCGGATTGGAATGAGGAAGGAGGCCGGTCTTTTCGAGCACCAGTTCGCACATGGCCGCCAGGTATTCAAGCGTGCGATCGAAGCCCAATGTTTTCAGGAACGCTCTCGCCTCGGGGAACACTCGCTCGGGCTGGTCGCCCAGGCTGAACAAAGCTTCTTTGCACCCCGCAAGGCGGCCGGCTTCGGCTACTGCGAGCACTTCGTCCGGCGTCATGTAAGGCTGCACGCCAGCCTGGGGATCAGCCCGAAAGGTGCAATAGCCGCAATAGTCGCGGCAAAGATGGGTGAGCGGAATGAAGACCTTCCTGGAATAGCTAACCGAACGGCCTTTGAAGCGGTCTCGGACGCTGGCAGCCGCCTGAAGCAAAGCCGCTAACGGCGCTTCATTCATCAGCGAAAGCGCGTCTTCGCGGGATACGCCGCAACCCTCTAATCCGCACTCAAGAGCGGCATCCGCGTGGTAAGGAATCGCGACATCCGGCATTGGGGGGCCTTTGGCAGAGATGTTCGCTGCAACCTAATTCAATCAAAAAGCATATGCTTGCCCACCTTTAGTGTCAACGTAGCCTGAATGGCGGTAGCGGGTCAGTTTGAAATTAGAGGCCGAACCTGGCAGCACGCTGCGGGCAACCGGTGGGCTAGTTTCCGAGAAGAGCGGACTTCTCGGGAGTTGCGCCATCGGGATGCCTTGGAGTTGGGTAGTGACTCATTTTGCTGCCTTGGCCTTTGGAGGCGCGTCAATGAGAGCCTTATACTCCGCCGACAGGGCACGAATCTTTTCCATGAGCGCTTCAGATTCGCCGGTATTCGGTTTCAGTTTTTCTAGCTCTTTCCACAGTAGCTGGATGCGTAGTAATTTTTCGGACGCTGTTTCCATCTACGCCTCCTTCTCATGCCCCTACTTCAGGCCGTGTGTCGAGGAGGGCTGGCAATTCCCCGGGATCCCTATTGAATCTAGCATGACCTTCAATTTTGGGTAATGGTACTAGATAGTCTTGAAGTGGCCGGTGGGCGCGCTGTTTCATGACTGCGATTTTGAAATCGCAAACCACTTGCCGCCTGCACAGCGATTTTTGGCTGAGCAACGAACCATGCAAGGGTTGCCATCAGCCGCGTACAATATGGCGCGATCAGAATGCTAGCTGCAGAGCAACTTCATGATCCATCTCGTCGCCATTTTGGTTTGACCGCCGATGGCTAATGCGCTGACGGCTGTTCGCCTGCTTCTTGTGGTTCCGTTTGTGTTTTTCATGGCCAGAGGAGACGTGCGCTCTGCGGCTTTCGCTTTGGTCGCTTGGGTAGTGGCGCTGGCAACGGATTTTCTGGATGGGCCGATAGCGCGTCGCCGAGACACGGTGAGCGCGTTAAGCGGGACCTTTGATCACACCACCGATTTTCTCTTCGTTACGAGCGGCATGTTTGCCGGGGCATTCCGTGGGGCGTTTCCATGGATCCTGCCAGTGTGCATCACGGCGGCCTTTGCCCAGTACGTCATCGATTCTTACTGGATTCACCGGCAGACCAAGCTGCGCGGGAGCAAACTCGGCCGCTATAACGGCATGCTTTACTTCGTCCCTCCCCTCATAGAGATTCTGATTCGGATGGGCGTGCGCTTCCTCCAGCCGGTGCTTACTATATTGGTGTGGGCGCTGGTTCTGAGCACGCTGGTATCCATGGGCCAGCGCTTGATGTTCAGGAGACTACCCGAACACCTCGCGAGTCGCTCGCCGGAGAAATAGCAGCCCGACTCCGGCGTTAAATAGGATAAAGAAATTGTGCATGACGAAGCCGAAGGCAGTCATCTGTCCCGGCCTGTCAGGAAAGAGCAGGACCCAGAAAAGGATCGCGACCGAGTGCATCGGTCCGGGCATGGCTGCCCCAAAGAAGATCACCGGCAAATATCCCAGCATTTCACCGAAGCTTACCGAGCCGCCAAATAGTCTCAAAGCCAGCGTGTATACAACTACACCGGCGATCACCAGCGGCGCGCGCAGCACAAGCACAGCCCCATATTGCCAAACCTTGGCGAGCCGGAACGCGCGGAAGATCGGGCGCTCGCGCAAAGCGATCCCCGAGCCGATTCTGCCGCTGAAGAAGAGATGGAAAAACACGAAGAAAATGCCCGAACCCAAAGCCACCCAGGGGATTATGTGAAACACGGGCTGGATGGTGCCCCAGCGCAGCGTTACGCCGATCGTGCCCCATAGGATCAGGCTGTAATATTCGCAAAACATGAGGAAGAGCATGCTGGAGCCGATCTCCCATCCGGGCACCCCATCCCGGCGGTTCAGATAGAGTGCGATGGCGCCTTTACTGACCTGCTCATTCACCAGGGAGAGAATGTAGGCGCTGGCGCGAATGGGCAAGATGTCAGCGTAGCGGATTTTGGCGTTGAACCAGTTGATCACACTCCAGACAACCAGGCTGTCAAACACGAGATAAAGGAAACAGTATGGAATCATCAGGGCGAGCCAGCGAGGCCAGCTGACATTCTCGAAGCTTTTTAGGAGATAGGGAAGCAGGCGGCTGCTCTCGCCCGCAGCGGCGCGGCTGAGAAGGCTGTAAAGATAGGCGAAGCAGGCTGCCGTAATAAGAAATGGCAAAAGCCGCTGCCAGGGTTTGGCCTTTTTGTGGGTTGCGGCAGCGGGGATGCTGGTGGATGGGATGGTCTCGTTCATATCGTCATCCTTAACCTAAACCTAAGCTGGATCTAATCATCTCGTCGATTCCGGTGAGTTGGATTCCGAGTTTACACGAGGCCGGCTGCGGATCCAGATGCGTGTCCGCGGTGATTACTTCGAGAACGTCCCGCGAAAATCCGGGGCTGGAGATGCGCTGACGAATGGCCAGCACTAAAGAAAGCAAATTTTTGGGAATCGAGCCGATCCGGACTTCGCGGCCCAGCAGGCGAGCCGCTCGCTCGACGAGTTCCCGCTCCGGCAGAGAGATGGGGCCGACAAGGTCCAAAGTGAGCGCGCTCGCAACCGAGGGTTGCGTGGCAGCCACCACCGCAGCCTGCGCCAAGTCATCCACATAGAGCGGCTGCTGAAGATTGCGGCCGCCGCCGATCAGCTTGGCCCTCTCTCGGCTTACGTTGCGCTTGAGTGCCGCCGCGCCCGCGGTGCCGCGACCAAGCAAAAGTGGGACGCGCAGCACCGTGTAACGTAATCCCGATGCGCGCACCAGAGCCTCCGCCTGCCCTTTGGTGCGGTAGTAGCGGTTGGACGACGTCTCATCGGCTCCCGTCGCGCTGACCAAAATGAGTTTCTGCACCGCGTTCCGCTTGGCCGCATCAGCGACGCTGCGAGTCGACGCAACGTTTGCCTGCTCATACGTTGAATCCGGTCTTTCAACGAGAATTCCTGCGAGGTGGATGACCGCGGAGGCTCCCTGAAACGCTGCGTCGAGACTGGCGGGGTCATCGTACGAGATACGGACGGCGGCATTGCCATTGCTTAGCTGCGAACGGATCTGTTCGGCTGCGCGGTCGGAGCGGACCGCGGCCACAAACGTATTTGGTGTGGTCCCCTGTTTGGGTCCGCAGCGCAGGATGGCCTGACCGACGGCGCTATTGGCGCCTGTTATGACTACCTTCACGCCGGATCCTAGTCACCCACGACGCGAAATACGTGAATCGTCGGGTTTCCTGAAACTTTTAGCTGGGGGTATTTTTTTGACCTCGCCTCGAGCACACCCTGCTGCTCAGCCGGATCGGTGACGAGGGCCACGGTACGATCGTAAATCTGGGTCTCCAATTTTTATACGCACGCGTGGATCACGTATCACATTAGCATTCCAGCTTCTCGGGGTCCCGTTGGATAGACAGAGACGAAATACATCTGGCCATTGTATGCATAGCAATTAATGTTTACGGAATGAGGCAGCAGGTACCACGCTTGGGTCTGGAGCTGGACTACCGGGATTTTGTCCGTGAACGACCAGTCCGTCACTGGAGTGGTTATGACATTTCCCTTGAGCCATAGACCCGGTGTTCTGTCATGAGGTCCAAAGCCGGTGATGCTCAGGACCACCAGTAGCAGGATCAAGCAGACCAGCATCGCTCCAACAGTTTTGAATAGCGTCTTCATAGCAGGCTCCTACGAGGCAGAAAAGATACCAGACCGTGGCGTGTATGGCGCGCTGAACCTGGACGTCGACCTCCGCCCCGATAGCTCCATGAACGCGCTACCGCTAGCTGCCGAGATATTCGACGTGAACGTAGACGCCGAGCCTGACGTTGTAGGCGAGGTACCAGCCGATATGGTCCGGATCGGCGTAGAGCACAATGTCGTCGCTATCCCAGAGCCAGTCGTTGCAGTAGTCAAAGTCGGCAGGGGCAACGCTGAAGAAGGAGCCGTCAAAGCCGAAGCGCTGGCGATTGCCACCTCCGAGACGGTAGACGTGAGAGGCGCCAAAGGCGCCTGGAAAATGTCCGTGTTCCCACGGTCGATCGAGGTGGTAACTTGCGTCGTTTCTGCCGGTATCGTGACCGACCCAGCGATCCGTCCTGGCATCCACGTGGGGAGCATTGGGATGTCCGGGCTGCTCGGCAAACTTGCGGAGTTGGCTCTGCGCTGCCGGAGCGCCCCCACGATTGGAGGCAACAGGAGCACGTTCGGTCGCGGCACCTCCACGATTCGAGGCAGCAGGAGCGCGTTCGGGTGCGCGAGCCGGGGCAGCCGCGGGGCCGCGAGCAGGGATATGCCCGCCACCGACGGGAGCGCCGCTAGGGCGCTGTGCTCCTCCGCGTTGTTCGCCGCCGCGCTGAGCGCCGCCGCCGCGCTGTTGTGCAAGAACAGGAAAGGAAAGGAGAAATGTCACCGCGAGAAATCCGACCAGCTTCTTCATGCCGCCTCCAATTCTTATCATCTCATCCTGCAACTTTTCGCAGACCGGAGTGCAACTTTGTTTCAGCAAGGTGCCTGCTTTGCTTCTGCCTGCCTCCGAACGAGTTCAACGGGGCACTCCAATACGAGAACCGCGCTATCTTGCATAGGGTATCTTGTTGCCGCCGCGAAGCGAACTTAGAAATATATTACGAGCCACGGTTCCCGCGAAACGCTCAAACCAATTTTTCGGAGGATTCTATCTATGATCGGTAGTACGCCTCACTTGCGAGGAGATACCTCGACCTTTCGCTTGAGGGGGTCGTGCAGACACAATTCCATTGTTTCCAAGGGTACCTGTGGCTAGAATCTGCAATCGAACAATTAGTTCGCCGTTTACCGCGGAGGTGCGATCGTGATGCGGAAATCTCGCTTGGTGGCTGATCGCCGTGATTTCCTGAAGCTTGCGGCCACCAGCGCCGCGGCGATCGTTGCTGGGAATACGGCCAGCGCGCAACAATCCGAAACTTCGGTGGCCAAGGTTGCGGCGGATTCGGCGAGTGAGGCTGAGCCGCTTGGCCTGGTCCGGGCCGGGTCCGATTTCATGCTCGACGTGATCAAGTCGCTTGGCTTCGAGTATGTGACTGCCAATCCCGGGTCCAGCTACCGCAGCCTGCACGAATCGACCATCAACTACGGCGGAAACCGCAATCCGGAGCTTTTGACCTGCCTTCACGAAGAAGCTTGCGTCGCGATTGCCCACGGATATTTCAAGATCGAAGGCAAGCCGATGGCGGCCTACATGTACGGTTCGGTGGGGTTGCAGCACGCGGCCATGGCGATCTATAGCGCCTACTGCGACCGCGTGCCGGTGGTCATCTTTGTCGGCAACGATAGCGACATGACCAACCGGAGCGACCGAACCGACATGGCCCACAGCGCGCAGGACGTGGGGCATCTGGTCCGCGATTTCACCAAGTGGGACGACACGCCGGTTTCGCTGAATCACTTCGCGGAGTCCGCCGTGCGCGCCTATAAGATTGCCATGACCCCTCCCACCGGACCGGTGGTGCTGGCCGTGGACAAGTACCTGCAGGAGCGGGCGATCCCCGACGGGATGCAGTTGCGCATTCCTAAGCTTTCTCCCACTACCCCGCCGGAGGGCGACCCCGGTGCGGTGGCCGAAACGGCGAAGCTGCTGGTGAACGCCGAGTTCCCCGTGATCCTCGCCGAACGCGCAGCCCGCACGGAAGCCGGCTTGAAGTACATGGTCGAGCTGGCCGAACTCCTGCAAGCCGCGGTTGTCGATAGCATTCAGCGGATGAATTTCCCATCGCGGCATCCACTGAATCAAGAGAGCCGGGTGATAGCCGATGCGGACGTGATTTTGTCTTTGGAGAACCCGCTCCTTTGGAGCGCCGTGAATGGAGAGGATGAAAAGAGCCCCTTGCCTGGGCGATCACCCGGGCGATCAAAGCTGAAGCCGGGCGCGAAGGTCATCAGCATTAGCTCGCTCGACCTGTTTAGCCGGAGCAATTACCAGGATTTGGGCCGCTACCAGGAAGTGGACCTGTCGATCGGGGCCGATGCCGAGGAGACGCTTCCCCAGTTGATTGAGCAGGTCAAGCGCTTGATCACCGCGGACCGGAAAAGAGCGTTTGAGGCCCGCGGGGCCAAGTTGGCTGCGGCGCATCAACGGGCGCAAGAGCAAAACCGCATGCGAGCGTCGTATGGCTGGGACGGGAGCCCCCTCAGTACCGCGCGCATTGCCGCCGAACTATGGGCGCAGATCAAAGACAAGGACTGGTCCCTGGTGTCCCGGAGTGACGGTATGAGTAGCTGGGCGCAGAGGCTTTGGAATTTCGAGAAGTATTATCAGCACATCGGGCAGTCCGGATCGGTCGGCATTGGCTATAGCGCTCCGGCGTCGGTGGGGGCGGCGCTTGCAAACCGCAAGCATGGTCGAATCTCCATTAATCTCCAGAACGACGGCGACCTCATGTACCAACCCGGAGTGCTGTGGACCGCCGCGCATCACCGGATTCCCATGCTCACCGTCATGCACAACAACCGGGCGTACAACACTGAAGTGATGCAGGTGGAGCGCATCGCCGGCGAGCACCACCGCGATGTCGGAAGGTGCCGCATCGGCACGGCGATCGACGATCCCGCCATCGACTTGGCAAAGGTCGCACAAGGTTT
>Ga0206876_1190_pt1 | contig 15246 bp, 9 predicted proteins | sample Alteio_BWOrgCont_10_FD_152619 | JGI IMG/M metagenome (GOLD analysis project Ga0206876, IMG submission 152619) | Enriched cells from forest soil in Barre Woods Harvard Forest LTER site, Petersham, Massachusetts, United States -... | ecosystem: Environmental > Terrestrial > Soil > Temperate forest > O...
CTAAAATATTTTAGCTTTGGGGCATCAGAAAGTGGTTGTTTGATGCGAATTGCTATATGATCCAAAACAGCTGTAGAACTAAAATATTTTAGCTTTAGAGCATCGGAAAGTGGTTGTTTAATACAAATCATTATATGATCCAGAACATATGCAGAGCTAAAATATTTTAGTTCTGGGGCATCAGAAAGTGGTTGTTTGATGCGAATTACTATATGATCCAAAACAGCTGTAGAACTAAAATATTTTAGCTTTGAGGAATCAGAAAGTGGTTGTTTGATGCGAATTGCTATATGGTCCAAAACAGCTGTAGAACTAAAATATTTTAACTTTGGGGCATCAGAAAGTGGTTGTTTGATGCGAATCATAATTTATAGCAATCACCGAGATATTGTAATATATTATATTATATTATATCACCTACCATAATAATTAAAATTTATTTCTAATTATTACGAAACGTATGGGAGCGCAACTCGCAACTCAGCAAGAATGATTGCTTTCCGACGTTCTAAAAAGCAATATTATCATCATAAAACGTACGAAAATAAAATAATATTATAAAAAGTTGAAATCATATCACATTATAATCTCCATTAAACCACCAGCAAATCATCACATTCGCTCTAAAAATGAGTGCACCTAACATTCCGGAAGAAGAAAGTCGCGAAACGATCTACAATGTAATGTTCGGAATAGCATTAAAATATGATCAAACCGAACTCAAAAAACTATTGATCAGTGATGCAACAAAGCAAAATACATTACGCCATTTGATAGTTGAAACAATAAAGGAATTATGTGCGTCTGCTCGTGTAACTTCCACGCACGAATGCGAATTTTATACAATAAAGGGAAATGTAATTACACAAGTAAACATAAGTGAAAATTTTGTTGAATTAATTACTGGTTTGTCATATCTCAAAAAAATGGAATCAAACAAACCTGCATATGATGTAATCTTATCACAACTTGTTCAAACAATCGAAAAGAAAGATATGTTTAAAAATATAATCCAAAAATTCATCCAATTTTATGTGGATGCAACAACTGAAGCGAAATCCGTCAGTGGTGATTTGATTCGCCAGACATTCTACAATATGATGGTTGAACATGTACTGTTCGATAAAACAATCAGTAAAGTTGCTCTAGAGAATATGGAGTCATTCATATTTTTGGATTTGTCAGCACATACAATTATTAACAGTGTACTATTATCACAAAAATATAATGGAATATTATTGCAAGGAAATGGTATTGTTACAGATGCAACATGTCCGGAGGAATATAAAAAATTGTACATAATGTTAATAACTTTAAAAAACAAGATGGTAGAGATGAAATTAAATGAAAAAGAATTGGAATTAATAAAATTAAGTGCATCATCTGATCCAGAAGTAAAAATCCAGGATGATCTAATTAGATTAAAGACACCAGCAATCATATCTTTAATAACAATCATTAAAGATATGGCAATACAAATAAGCCAAATATATCATTTTCGATCAATCATTGACAACGTCATTACTTTTTCTATTAGCGCAATGTAAAATTGCAACAATTAATATGTCCTAAAGCCACGCGTTGTTGTATTTGGATGTGTTCGCGTATATGCACTTCCTGCTGGTGGATAAGATCCGTAACGATAATAATATTTATTCCCATAATGTGTTCGTGTATCGGCTGGAAAAGTGTCATACCGTTTCTGAGGTTCAAAAGTTTTTTTATGTTCATAAGTTGGTGGATGAGGATATTTCTGACTTTTTTGATTCAGATGTTTCTTTTGATAACTTCGAAAGTTAGCAAATCGAGTGTCAATCGGCGCATTGCGTTGCTCATAAAATTTAGTTAATTCATCGATTTGTGAGGACATTGTTTTAACATCAAATTCATTAACAGTACACAACAGTTCAAGTAATTTTTCTTTATCTGGTCGCTTGATTTCATTACTGAGCGTATCGGGGTCAATAATCTTTGCTTCTAAATAAACATCCCGTGCACCTTTCCAAATTTCAAGATAATTAGGTGGAACAATAATTTTCTCAATATCTTTAATATCTTTACATTCAACCTTTTTTGCATCTTCAATATATTCTAACATGCGTGACCCATCAAAATTATTCAGAACATATAACTTCAACAATGAAAAGAAAGGTAGTCCTTTAATTCGAATGCCATCATCATAATCAGTTCCCATAAAACAACACAAATCGATGAGCCATTCGTGTTTAAATTCAGTAATCTGTTTCCTTCCCAAATCATGTAATATTAAGTTAGCCATTTTTTTATATTCATCTAATACATTTTGTTTCGTTATTATTGTAATGAATTTATCTTTTCCATTGAATTCAGTCCACATACTGTGAGCCCCATAAGGCAATACATCACTATCATTGGTAAGAGCCGGACATTTCCATTTTTCGGACATTGCTGCAATTTGAGAATCAGCTTCTTCAGGGGCAATCACAAATGGTATTCCCATAAGTGTTAATAATTTTTGACATTCTTCAATATAACTTTTTTCTAATTTAAATGAACGTTTGAAATTTTTAATAAATGTTTCCGAATTTTTATCATCAGTATTATCACAAATGTCTTGTGATTTTTCTTTGGCATCACGTCTCTCCTTGACTTTGACTTTTTTACGGTCAATAGTTTTGGGATTATCAAAAATAAAATGTGGTTTAATCCCACGCCTTAATAATAATAAGGCGTAACTCCATATGGCAAATATGTAACTTGTTATTTTGCCATCTTTTGTTGTCATGTCAGTACCATTTCCACGAATAGCAATGACACAATTACATATTCGTTGAGAAGCATCCACTAACGCGGTTTCATCCTTACATTCAGTGTAAGGTGTTCGTTTAGCAATATGCTTAATATATTTAAAAAATCTGAAGACACCCATATCGCAAGTCAATCACTGACAGTAGTTAACTATATAGTAATATCAATAGACCTTTTTAAGTCTAATTTATTCAACTTTTTTATATTCATTTATTGCATATATATGATTATATGTCAGCCAGCGACCAAACATATAATACCATATATTGTCATACAGCTGTTTTATTCAACAAAATTACAATATATGTTACTTTATGTTTGTTGTCTGGCTGATATGTAATAAGGTGAGCAATTAAATGGGTTAGCCCGTTGCATAAACATAAAGTAACATATATTGTAATCTCGTTGCATGCTATAGCTGTCTGACAATATATGTTATTATATGTTTATGCGACGGGCTGATATGTTATAAGGTAAGCAATTCAATAATATCAGCCCGTTGTACAAACATAAAGTAACATATATTGTAATTTCGTTGAATGCTACAGCTATGTGACAATATATGTTATTATATGTTTATGCAACGGGCTGATATGTTATAAGGTAAGCAATTCAATAATATCAGCCCGTTGCATAAACATAAAGTAACATATATTGTAATTTCGTTGAATGTTATAGCTGTCTGACAATATATGTTATTATATGTTTATGCATCGAGCTGATATGTCGTGAGGTGAACAATTCAACCAGTTGCATAAACATAAAGTAACACATATTGTAATTTCGTTGAATGCTACAACTATCTAACAATATATGTTATTATATGTTTATGCATCGAGCTGAAAAAATTGAATGGATGGGGTCATTGGATAAAACAATAATAATCCTATATAAATATACAAATGTTGAAATCTTTATTAATCAACAAAGATGGAAAAACATATTTACCACAAGAAACCGAAGAAGGTAATATTGAATATAAATTAGAATTAGATTTGTTAATTATAAACGGCACAGCTGAGAAAAATAAAATAATAAAAATGACCTCCCAATTGTTATGGAGGTTAAATGAAGGAAAAATATCCACAGGAAAATACGAAGCACATTATTTTTTAGGAGTTCATGATGATGGCACAATTGGGACAATTAGTTTAGATAAAATCAATAAATCAATATCTGTAGTGATTGATATGTGTAATAGATGTGAAGCAGAAATTATTTCAATTGATATTCAGCAAATTAATTCAGGATATATAGCTGATATATGTATAAGAAAACGAATTGATGGTGGCAGTATTAATGATTCGCGCATTGCCTTATTAGGAGCATCAAATCATGGAAAAACAACTTGCATCAGTTTAATAACACGTGAACAAAAAGATAATGGTAATGGATGTGGTAGGAGTATAATATTTCGGCATTCGCACGAGCAATCAACAGGTATTACTTCAAGTATTAAACATGAAATTATTGGATTCAAAAATAATAATATTGTTAATTATAAAACCAGTTTGTGGGGTTCATGGGAAAAGATAATTAAAAATTCTGATAAAATTATAACCTTTATTGATTTACCTGGTTGTCCCAAATATATTCGAACAACTATTTTTGGATTGCTCTCTCATAAACCAGATATTAATATAATTGTTATCAGTGCACATGATTCTCACATAAAAGAAACCAATACAATAGAACTTCCAGTTGATACATTATTACATATCAATTTATCAATCAGTTTAAATATACCAATATGTTTCTTATTAACAAAATCTGATTTAGTGACAAAAGAAATAATGCAACAATTAATTGATAAAATAACTATCTATTCAAAACCATATTTTGTAATATCAAATATAACTGGTGAAAATTATGATAAAGTGTTCCAATATTTAAATACATTAGAACCTAAAAAAGTTGATGATAAAAAGTTAGAAAATAATAATGTTGAATTTATGATTAATGATACATATGAAATATCAGAAATTGGAACGGTTGTGTCAGGTATATTACTAAATGGTATTATAAATATTAATGGATCATATTTAATAGGACCTATTGATAATAATAGTTTTTATCCAGTTCAAATCAAATCAATTCACCGAAAACAAATGGATTGTAAAGCAATTTTACCTTTAGAAAGTGCTTCCCTGGAACTTGGATTGGATTCAAATAGTAAAATTATTATTGATAAACATATGATGATAATAAATGAGGATTTAAAGAAGAATGTTGTTACTGATGTGTATGTAAATATTACGAATTTAGATTTTAAATTAAAAAGAGAACATCCATATACAATTTATATTGGAAATATAATTGAATCAGTTTGTATTTTAGAAATTAATAAAAAAGAAGGTGAATACTGGCTAAAAATGATTTTTTGTAGAAATTTTCCAAAAATGGATCAAATATATTCACTAACAGATGAATCATTAACTTACAAATATGTTATAGACGGAAGTTATTGTATTATAAGAGATAATGATAGTTATTTTGTTGGCAAATGTTGGCATAAAATGTGCGTTTGATAGAAACCTTCTTTTATAAAATATAATATATATGACCAAATATAAACTAATAATATTGATAATAGCAAGCCATACAATGAGTATTTATGATTATTGTATTGATGTGTGGAAAAAATATATGAACACTAATAAAGATATTAAATCATTTTTAATTTATTGTAATCCAACTCAAGATGAAGATATTATTATTAAAGATGATGAGATATTCGTAAAGGCAATTGAATCGTATGTACCAGGTATTTTTTTAAAAACTATGAAAAGTATTGAATATATAAATAAAACATATGAATATGATTTTTTATTAAGAACAAACATGTCAACATTTTTTATATTTCCCAAATTATTAAATTATTTAGATAATATTTCTCAAATAAATTTTATTGGAGGACATTCATATATTTATATAGGATATAACCCATACATAACATTTATACAAGGTGATGGTATTTTAATATCATCAGATATTGGTAAACAAATGGTTACAATAGAATTAGACAATAATATGATAAACACAATACCTGATGATGTGTATTTAGGTTATATTTTAGGAAAATGTTTTCCGTCATTCGTTCATATACCAAGATCAATTCATTACGAGCTATTAACAGATCAAAAGGAAGTTAAAGAAATAAATATTGGTGATCCGGATAAATCAAATGTAGGAATATTCACTGATGATATATTTCGTATTAGGGTTAAAAATGTTAATAGAGAATTGGATAAACCGTGTTTTAATTTATTACTTAAAAAATATTATGATATTGATATGGTTTAAGGATTTAATCGATTAGGATCACGTGGACAAAAAGATGTTTTTCGGATATTTTTCAAATCTAAAAATAACATGAGTAGTCTTTCTTCTCCAAAACCACATCCGCCAGATGGCATAGCTCCACAACTAAATGATTTAATATAATCGCTCAATGTATCGAGTGGAATATCTAATTCATTAATTCGTTCAATTAGCATCGTCTGATCGTGAATACGTTGAGCACCTGAACAAATTTCCTCACCTCTCATAATTATATCAAATGAATTGCTATATCTTTTATCTGTTGCATCAAGCATTGTATAAAAGGGACGTACAGATGATGGATATCTATTAATAAAGAATATATCTGTATCATATTTTTCTTTAATAATTTTTCCTATTTCTCTTTCATTTTCGGTATTCAAATCTTTAAATTCATCTTGTGATAAACCAGCATCTGTCAGCATTTTAACACAATCAGTGAATGAAATAATAATCGGTTCCTTTGTATATTTTAATTGTGTAAAAGGTATTTTTTCATTTATATATTGTATTTCTTCTTTATATTTCACATTAATATCTTCAAATATATATTTTAGTAATTCCCATATCATATACATCATATCATGATAAGTTTTATCTGGTGCAATGACCGTTTCCATATCTAAACCAACAAATTCACACATATGACGATGTGAAAGGGATTTTTCTGCTCGAAACACTGGTCCAATTTCAAACACTTTATCAAAATCTGCGTTAATAGCAATTTGCTTGTAAAGTTGTGGTGATTGTGCAAGGAATGCTTTTTTATCAAAATATTGTATTGGAAATACTGCTGCACCACTTTCAGATGCGGTTCCAATAATTTTTGGAGTGTGTATTTCCATAAATTTTTTTGATATTAAAAATTCACGAAATGATTGGGTGATACCAGATTGAACTTTAAATATGCAATAATTAACTGGAACACGTAGATCAAACCATCTATTATCTAATCTTGTATTCAATAAGACATCACTACGATGGGCCAGATGTAATCCTTCATCATTAGCATCAATAAGATTAAATGGTGGGGGAGATGCTTTACTTATTACTTCATACGATTCAATTTTCAATTCAAAATTCTTGTAATAAGTTGATTCAATTTGTTTAATTGTTGATGGTAATTTTGTTATGACACCAGATAATTTAATAACTGATTCTGTTGGTAGATTACACAATTCTTTGAAACTAGTTGGATTCGCGAAAGTTTTTTTTGATGCAATACATTGAATTGTTTTATATTGATATCGCAATTCAATAAAACACATATTTCCCTGCACTCTGACATTATGTAATCGACCAGTTAGATAAGCCTTTTTATTTAATTGTTCTTCTGTTATACTTAATATATCAACATATTCGTATTTTATTTCATTCATTATTATGAATTGTTATTTGATAAATAATAATTCATTAATAATATTAATTTTCAACTTTTTTAGTTTGGTGTCCATGGTTAATTGATAAAAAAATATGAAATATTTATGGTCGCATTGTATTTCCAAATTCTGTTTTGATGTAAGGTGTTGATTCACCTGATATGCATCCATTTAAAATATCCAAATCAGTTATTTTCATTTGAAATTCCACTCCACCAGTTCCAACTGTTACACCATTAAAAGAGTAGATCGCAATGGCAAATGCTCTACCAAATAATTTATCACATATATATTGGTTATTACCTTCCATTAATAAACATTTATTGTAAATAGGTGCGGTATCATTAACTTTCATTTGAAATTGTTTTTTCCATTCATCGATTGTTATTTTTTCATCAGCATTATCGGATTCAACCAATTGCTTAATTTCAGAAATATAATTGACAACATCTTTGCAAATTTCAGGATGCAATTCTTTATTACAACGATCAAATGCGTCATAATGTTGTATTGTTCGAATTGGATCACTTTTTGGAATAGGTGATGATTCAGGTGTGACAGCAATTACAACAGTAGTTGCCATTGTAGCACCAAAAAGTGTTTGTTTTGGTTTAAAACAAACATTAGGTTTCATCAAAGGACTCTTCATAACTGAATTTGCAGTTTTAAAATTCCTTGAAAATGAATTAGTAGTTTTGGCCAACGAACGGAAAATCTTTAGAAACACCATTTGAAATGAATTAATATTTCAAAATATTAATACATATATCAAATAAATTAATGTTCAACTTTTTGTTTAGTATTCGTATGTAATATCTCTTTTTCCAAAAGAAGAATATTAATCACATACAATTATGATTAAACTAGCCAATGTTCCTTATTTTTCTTATCAATAACATCTCTAATCATAAATCTTTCCCGCATACTAATTTCTGTGCTTTCCAATAACTGTTCCATTTTTTTTAGACAGTGATCTGCTTTAATTTTATCCTTTTTACAGAACTCTCTACCAACAATCGTCATTAACGTACACAAGCTATCAAGTGAATAAATACATTGTTTAGTTATATTCACCATTAAAGTCAAAAAACATCCATATATAATCGGATTAGTTAATATTGCTGTATTATATAATTCACCGATGAAAACAATACACCCTAATACTCGCTCCTTACTAATGTCATCAGTATCATGTTTTGATGTACAACTTTCAAACATTTCTTGACATTTGTTTAAAAGGAATTCGCGATAGAATATTTTTTGACTCTCTTCATTTTCAACATAATATGGAATAAGTTTATTACATAATTTAGCGTACATACAGCTGAATGTTTGTTCAGATATTGCTTTATTGAAAATAATTGTTGCCAATTCATCAAGATGTTCTTTTGAACTGATGGTTAGTGACATCAATTCATCAACTAATGTATCAAAATTATCGACACTTAATTTGTTTAATATTCCTCGCATTGATGAATATAATTTTTCATCAACATCTTGATTCAATTTATTTGTAGTTAGCCAACTACTTTTAAAACGGGAATCTATTTTTCTCCAGACGCCATTTTGTCCAGTATCTCTAGTTTCTTTATGAGTACCTTTTTGCCTTAGAGGTTTTTTGCTTCGATCAATGAGGACCAGTAGTTCAGCTGGAACATCACTATTCGAATGTCTGTATTTAATAAATATATCAATAGGATAAGAAATTGTGTTGTCCATTGATTTGTAAGAACTATAATATATATTATATTCCTACTTTTAAGTACTTTATATTTAGCCATGATATATTCAATTTTTAATTTCTATGTCATTGAAATTAAAAAGTGTAATTTTATTAAGCGACCATATTTACTTTGATTGCAGGGTGTGATTTATAATTGATGATATTCACATCCTCCCATTTTAAATCATCAATTGATTTGATAATATTTTTGAATTCAAATTTTGGAAAAGGATATGGTTTTCTTGATAAATGATCCTTTAAAGCATTTATATGTGTTGGTTCATCATAAATATGCACATCACCTAAATACATTTTAAGAACACCAGGAGTATATTTCTCTCCTGTGTAATCATCTGAATTGTTTACTATATTGCAGACGATGTGGACTAACATTGCATAACTAGCCATATTATAAGAAAAACCAACGACTGAATCGATACTTCTTTGGAACATGCAACAGTTTAACTTTCCACCAGCTCCACAATGAAACTGAACAACAATACCATGACAAGGCCATAATACACATTCTTTAACAGTTGCAGGATTAAGAGTTGTCATTAAAATTCGTCTACTATATTTATTCTTTTTCAATTCATCAATAATATTAGCAAATTGATCAATTCCCTTACCAGTGTAATCGGCATCTGATCCTTCATATGGAGCATTGAAAAATCTCCAATTATATCCATATATCGGCCCAAGCTCACCAACCATATAATTAACCAATCCACAACTGTCCAAAAATTCTCTTGTTGAATTGGGTTTCCAGATATTAACTCCCTTATCACTTAAATGATTTGAATTTGTATCACCCATTAAGAAAAATCGCAACTCTTCAAAAATACCTCTCAAAAATAACTTTTTAGTTGTAATCATTGGGAAGCCATCATTCAAATCAAATTCTAAACTGCCTCCAAATGTTGATATACACATATGATTCCTTGTCTGTCTTCTATCACCGTTATTATAAGTATTCCACAACAAATTAAGATATTGATCTTCACCTTTAAATTCCCTTTTAGGTTGAAAAATCATAAATGACAGATCAACTTCCTTTTCAACAACATCTTTTTGTAAACTCATATCATTCCAACATTTTTGCAATAATAATTGTTTTGGAAATTGCAAATCACATTCATAATTTTTATTAATTAATGTCACATGTACTTTCTGAAGGAGAACTGAATGTAATGCCTCTTCATATACACCAGCACCACCGATTACGAATATTTTTTCTACTTTATTTGTAAAATAATAATCCAGACTGAGTTTCACTGCATTTTCAAAATTGTTAACAACATGATAATTTGTGTGTTCATTAGTTAATGTGGTTGAAATAACAATATTGATTCTTTCTGTAAGCGGTCTATATTTTTCAGGTAACGAATCCCATGTTTTACGACCCATAATTACTACATTTTGTTTATTGATGTCACTAGTTGTTTTTGTCACATTCATGAAATATTTCATATCAGTAGAAAATTTCCATGGTATTGTATTATCTTTGGCCATTCCCCATGATTTGTCAACTGCAACGATTAGTTCCATATATTATATTAAAGTTACAAACATTTATATGGATTTTATTTTAACATTATTTAAATCAATTTTTTATATCAATAAGATAAATTACATCCCGTTGTACAAACATATTGCACCATATATTGTCGGACAGCTGTATCATTCAACAAAATTACAATATATGTTACTTTATGTTTGTGCAATACTGCGTATAGTTACCAGATTTTAATATTTCTTTTATTCTAAAAAAATATTAACTGGTGAACGAGATGACAAGTTATAATGTGATCAATTAAATAATATCAGCCCGTTCACCAGTTAATATTCTTTTAGAATAAAAGAGATATTAAAATCTGGTAACTATACGAAGTATTGCACAAACATATTATATCATATATTGTAATTTTGTTTGATGATATAATATGTTTATGCGACGGCTGAGAAGTTATAAGGTGAGCAATTAAATAATATATCGGCCCGTTGCACAAACATATTATACTATATATTGTAATTTTGTTGAATGATATAGCTGTTTGACAATATATAGTACAATATGTTTATACGACGGGCTGAGCAATTAAATAATATATCAGCCCGTTGCACAAACATATTATACTATATATTGTAATTTTGTTGAATGATATAGCTGTTTGACAATATGTAGTACAATATGTTTATACGACGGGCTTAGAAGTTATAAGATGAGCAATTAAATAATATATCAGCCCGTTGCACAAACATATTATACTATATATTGTAATTTTGTTGAATGATATAGCTGTTTGACAATATATAGTACAATATGTTTATACGACGGACTGAGAAGTTATAAGGTAAGCAATTAAATAATATATCAGCCCGTTGCATAAATATATGATGCAATATGTTTATGCAACGGGCTGATAAGTTATAAGGTGAGCAATTAAATAATATGTCATCCCATTGCATAAATATATTATATCATATATTGTAATTTTGTTGAATGATATGGCTGTTTGACAATATATGGTACAGTATGTTTATGCAAATTTAATATTTATCATACAATTGTTTTAATTGCTCCTTCAATTGTAAGTATTTTTCTTTATATTTCAAATATTTTTGATAATAATCCGATTCAGTATTCGCAATCTTTTGAACCAAAACTTCAAATTGTCCAATTATATTATTTATTTCATCATCAACACAAGGTTTCCTAGTCGATTTATTAAATCCAAATTCAGGTTGCTCATAACTAAAATTAGAAGGTTTTTTAATTTGTAATTCAGTATCAACAACAAAATAAGTTGAACATTGTGTTTTCTCATTTGTGACATGAAATAGTTTCTCAGCAAGATTAGTATTTTTCTGATAATCATTCCATTGATCTCTAAAAATACTAATATGATATTTGCTATTTTTGATATTGATTATAATATTTTTTTTATTAACATTCACCTGTTTAAATATAGAGGTTTTGTCCAAAGATGCCTGTAGATTTTGTTCCAACATGTCATACGTTAGTTTATCAAAAAGTTCGCTCATATTAATATTCATCAGAAAATTAATATGAATGAATGTTTTATCATGTATTAATCAGCCTCACTTTTAAGATGTTGAATTAATTTGTCATTACTTTTATACATTCCAATTAATGAATCTCCATTTTTCCTATAAACTGGTGCATAATTATTACCATCATAATACAATACAACATATGGTTTACTATCACTCTTTTCCAACATTTTGACATCAGTAAAGCCACTACAATCTTTTTCTAAAATAAATACATTCAAACCATTCAAAATTGATTTTTTCTTTTTTCCAACTTCATGATCAATTTGTAGCTTTTTATTTATTGATGTCATATTATCATCATTCAAATCACTATCCAATATTAAACCAATTTTTAGTTCATCATCATAAAATGCGGGAACGGATGATGTATCAGGAATAATGTTATTAGATTTTAAAATATCATGTAATGCACTTTGATAACTGTAATTATTTAATGTGTCATTACTGATAATTTTATATTTATTTATATCAAACACTTCATTAATTTGACCTCCTGATTGTCTCTTATTTAATTTAGATTTCATTTTGCTTCCATCTTTTTTGGTTCCCTGATCAAGTTGCTTATTGGAATCATTATCTTTATTATCTTTATTAACAATAATTTTATTATTTTTGGTTGCATCTCTTTTTCTAAAAACCATATATCTATACAATCGTGTAATTTTAAAACTGGCATTATTGATTTCATCTTTTTGATCATAATATTTGCCCGCGTTTTGCAAGAATCCACGCGTCTCTTCATTTTCTTCAAATTGAACAATCTTTTCAAAATAGTTTCGATTGATTTCAAATAGATTTTCAAACAAGTCTGTATCAACAAGTTCCATATCACATTTTGTATTAAATTCAGTTTCAATAAATCTTTTGTCAACTAAATATTCAGTTATATATACATCTTCACGTGATATTAATGAATTATACAAATCTATTGCATGTCCTAAACCTACAACTTCTTTAGGATCAATATCTACATATTTTTTAATAATTTCAAAAAATGTTTTCTTTTCACCTTTTGCATTATTATAAGATGATGTATATTTCGGTTTATCTTTTAGCAACTCCATTATTCGTTGAGCATCAAAAACGGTGATCATCATATAGCCACCTGGTTTTAAATGCGTTGTTACATTTTGACAAAAATTATCCCACACTGTTTGATTTGCCAAAAAATAATGCATTGCAAATTGACAATTAATTCGATCGAATAATGTTTGTTTATTTGGGGAAAAGTATTTATCAATCAGAAGTTTATTATCGTTTGACATAGATCCCAATGCGCGTACTTGATCATCATAATTTAATAGTGCTCCTGCATCTGCTTGAATGAAATACATTTTTGGAAAATTAGGATGTGTCTTTCTTAATTGATTATATCGACTTAACGCTCCATTGACAGCAGAAACTAGTCCTTCATTATCAATATCAATACCGACAAATAATGAAGATTTTGAATAATAGAATTTCATAATATCAGCTCCACGACCAAAACCCAAATCTAACACAGATAATTGTTTATCATTTTGATATACTGGATGACAATGAGTATAAATTATAATACTTTTAATCCAATTATGGAAATTTCTCATAGGTTTAGCGAGATTAGTTGTAATTTGAAAGTAAACATTTTCTTTGGAAGCGGTGATGATTAATTCGTGACCAATTTTACCTCTGAGAATTTCCATTTGTTTTTGATATGTCTTATCGTCAGACAGAACCTCCATATCTTTCATAATGATAGGATTTATAATACTACGCCAAATTTTATTAGCAGTGTCAATATAATTGCCATATTTTCTTCTATATCGCATAACAAATTCAGTTTTATCATAACGTGTTCGTATAGGAACCCATCTGAATTTCTCATCGACCTCAAGATCATTATTGTAATAAAATTCAACGACTGTTCTATCCTGTAATATATTACCTTGCAGATCACGAACTTCACCATTTTTTAAGAATAAATATGATAAATAGTTTCGTGTATCCTTTTGAAATAATACTGGTTGTTCACCTTGTTTCGATCTTTGTCCAACATGCAAATGACATATGCGATAAGGTTTATTTTCAATATATTCTTCTTTGGAATTATCATATATGGAGAATATTTTTCCAGTATCTCTATTTCTTTCAAATTGAATGAAAAAATCAATTGAATTTTTCTCAGGGGGCTTCCATTTATATTCAAAAAACCGTGATTCTCTAGTTAATGTTGTATATTCTTGATTTAATGGGTGATAAATCAAACCATCAAGATGGTATGGACAATTAATTTCTTTATCAAATACATATTTATTCCACATCAAAAATGAATATTTAAAAATTTCATTATCACTGCCACCCTGTGATGCGATAAAATATTTTCTACGGATAAGGGGAAATGTTTTTTGAAGGGTCATATCATGATTGGATGCATCCATATTTTTTTTAATTTGATCACTATGGAACTTCATTATTTTATGCGTATCAAATGCTCCAACATAATCTTCAATTTTGAAACCTGTTTGTTCGCCTAAAATAAAACATTCATTAACTATTTCATCAGCATGTTTAAGTCGATCCATGAAAGAAGATATTTTTCTAATATTATCATTTCCCTTATGTAAACAATCAAAAACCATGAACATATGTCTATTTTGTTTGGATAAAAATATATATTCGCCATCCAACACACTTCCATTATATTGTGATTTACTATCCGGAATAATAATTCCAGTTCCTTTAACACTTAAATTTTGTGATATTAAATAAACATAATTATTCAGTATTATTAAAAAGAAACGATCACCATCAGCTTTATCAGTCACGGCATATTTATTTGGTAATATTTCAGTTACATGTTGAATTTCTAAAGATATTGGTTGTCGAGCCTCAAGAGTAATTGCATTTTTCATATCTACAGATAAAATTTGTGAATATTCGTTTAATACTTGATTAGCCATTGTATGACTGACAATAAAA
>Ga0206876_1193_pt1 | contig 14978 bp, 12 predicted proteins | sample Alteio_BWOrgCont_10_FD_152619 | JGI IMG/M metagenome (GOLD analysis project Ga0206876, IMG submission 152619) | Enriched cells from forest soil in Barre Woods Harvard Forest LTER site, Petersham, Massachusetts, United States -... | ecosystem: Environmental > Terrestrial > Soil > Temperate forest >...
CGAAGGGACTGGTCGACGACACCTACCCGTTCACCGGCGCGTTTTGGTCGATCCTAGGGCCGGGGCTGTGGCGCTCAGTCGAGTACGGCGAATACCGCTTCGATATTTTTTCCAGGATCGCGTCGATCGAATCGGTCGCCTTCTTGTCCTCCAGCACCTTGAAGTTGTGCTGGCGCGCCAGCCTTTGCGTCCGGCGGTCATCGAGCCAGTTGGTGATCCATTCCAGGCCGCGGCCCGCCCCGATGTAGCGCATGCCCAGGTAGCCGATGGCCGCGTCGGTCCAAAGTCCGCCCAAGCCGATGGGATCATGCTGGGCCATGTTCGCCAGCGTCAGCACGCCCAGCAGGACAAAGGCCCAGCCCTTGGCGGGCAGGTTGACAAACCAAATGGAAATCTGCACGCCGGGATAGAGCGTGGCATAGGCCACGAACACGCCGAAAATGGTGCCGTAACCTCCGGGGTAGGCGCTGTTAAAGCCCGGATACACTTGCGGCCATTCCAACCCCACTAGGCAGAGCAGCACGGCGGGCAGGAGCACCAGGCCGCTATAGAGTATGGCATAGACTTTCCGTCCGATATACTCCTCGACCTGTCGTCCAAAATAAAAGAGGAAGCCCATCGCGAAAATGAAGTTGATCGCGCTCCATTTGTCCGTGGGGAGAAAGATGATGTACGAGACGAGCCGCCAGATCTGGCCGTGATACAGCACCTCGTTCGTGCTGAGCAGCAGGGGCACGATCACGGCGCCGCCAAAGGTAAAAAGCGCCAGTCCGCCTAGAGTGAAGGCCGCGATGTGCGCGATGAAAATCAGCGTATTGACATAGATGGGGTGTCCCATCGCCCAGAACAAAGGGCGGTAGTCTTCGGATCGTTCGTAAAACATGGCGCGTGGAGTTCCGCACAAAGATTAAACGCGCTCCGGGGCTGTGTCCAGTACGAGGCGACGCCCTTGACTCGCGCCGTGGGTGGACACCGCTTTATTCGCGGGTACGTTAAAGAATGGACACAAGCGCACTTCTCTCTACCGGTCACATCGCCTTATGGTTCTTGCTTTTGGGCCTCGTTCTTCCCCGCCTGGCCATCTTCATTGCCTGGCTGGAAATGGGAATCCCGGTCAACCCATTGCCTGACTTAGTCAATTTCGTCGGATGGCTTTTCTTTCCCCGCTTCCTGATCGCGTTCTATATCTACACCGACATCGGCACCAACAACCTCTGGTTCTGGGCCTACATCATCCTGGGCGTCGCCGGGATGTTTGGCGAGACCGGCTACGCCCGCCGCCGGATCGTGCGCCGCACCACCACGACCCGCGATGGTGCCGGCACCACCACGACCACGGTGGAAGAGGAAGTCTAGCGCCCTGAATCCTATCTCGTCGTCGCCTGACTCGCGCTTGCCATCCGCCGTTTCGGGAGTGACAATTTCCGCCCCCAACCAACCGGAGCTTTCTCATGGAAAAACGCACCCTCGGCAAAACCAACCTGTCCGTTTCTGTGCTCGGTCACGGCGCAATGGAAATTCGCGGCCCCCGTATCTGGGGTGGTCGTCCCGTCACCGATGACGAGGCCCGCATCATTCTTAATGCCGTCCTCGACGCCGGCATCAATTTCATCGACACCGCCTGGGACTACGGCCTCAGCGAGGAGTACATCGGCAAGTTCATCGCCCATCGCCGCAGCGAATATGTCCTCGCCACCAAATGCGGCTGCACCTGGGTCGATAAGGGCGACCACGACGAGACGCCCCATGTCTGGACTCGCGACAATCTCCGTCACAACATCGAGACCAGCCTGAAGCGGATGAAGACCGATTACATCGACATCTGGCAACTCCACAATCCTAGTCCCGAGCAGGTCGAGCAGGAAGACCTCGTCGCCTTCATGGACGAGGTCAAGAAAGAGGGCAAGGTCCGGCACGTCGCGATCAGTTCCACGCTGCCGCATCTTCCGGTCTTCTTGAAATGGGGCGTGTTCGAGACTTACCAGATTCCCTACTCGGCGCTGGAACGCACGCATGAGGACATCATCGGCCAGGTCGCCAAGGCCGGGTGCGGCGTGATCGTGCGCGGCGGCATTGCCCGAGGCGAACCGGGCGAGGGGCTTGGCGGCCAGGATCGCTGGAAAAAATTCGAGGAAGCCAAACTCGACGAGCTTCTCGCACCGGGCGAAAGCCGCACCACCTTCCTCATGCGCTACACCATTTCCCATCCCGGCCTGCACACCACCATCGTCGGCACGAAAAAGCCGGAGCATCTCGCCGAAAACATCAAGGCGGTCCAGGCCGGATCGCTCTCCCCGGATGTCTACGCCGAAGCCAAGCGGCGTCTGACCGCCGTGGGCCAGGTGCCCGAAGCCTCAAGCTGACGAAAGTGGGACTTGCACTGTATAGCAAAGGTCTTCGTCCACTTTATCGTCCTGTTCTTTGATGGAGAGACAAAGGGCGATCGGTCGATTCTCAGGGTCGAAAATCAAATGGGGCTGTTCCAGCCGATGAAATGGGCCGCGGCGTTCATTTCCGAACGTGAGATGGAAGGTGGTCAGGACCGGGTCCGGGGAGGCCAATTTCCAGTCCAAAGCATTGGGGCTCGTAAATAACACCAAGGCCTCTTTGGCCTTGGACTGATAGTGGCCGCCATAATCTTTGACGATAGCCCGAAAGAGTCCGTCTTGAAACCAAAGGTAGTTGTCGTCTGACGTGAATTGCACGCCTTCCACGCAAAAGAAATTGCCGTTTTGTTTGGTCCATGGCCCGGCGGGATGTTCCGCGGTGGCCAGGCCCATGCGCACTGTTCCGCCAAAGGGTAGCGGGCCGTTCGAGACGCCTTTGTAGATCATGCGATAAAGGCCATCCGGACCACGGGCCACCGTCGGGCATGCCGTGATAAAATGGTCCCAGCTTCCCGGGGTGACATCGACAATCGGTTCTGTGCACCGCTTCCATGGGCCGAGAGGATGATCCGCCGAGGCCACGCCAATGCGCTGGTGGTTGCGGTGGTCCCAGAATTCGCCATTGCCGTAATTCGCGGTATAGAAAAGCCAGAATTTTCCCTCGGAAAAAATGATGGCGGGATTGTGAAATGCGTGCGAGCCCCAGCGATTGGCTTCCGTGCATCCCAGCACGGTATGCACCTCCGACCACGGGCCAATTGGGTTGTCGCCAACAACGCAGCCAATTTCCGAATGCGTCGCCCACCCCCAATGGGTCGTGTCCTTGTGCCAGCGGGCAAAAAAGCGGTACCAGTGGTTTTCGAAGGGCACCGCTGTTCCCCCGAAGATATTCCAATCCGGGTCGCGGATAATCGCCTCGGGAGGAACGGGGAGAAGAAAGGATGCGTTGATCATTTTTTCGGATCAAGGTTGGAACACTCGGATGCCCTGTGCCGTTTACATAGGCTTCGGCGAACGCTCCGGAGCGGAATCGACGTTGGTCAGGGGGCAACGGGAACGCACGCGTTCCAACAGGTTTTGATAATGGTTCCAAGCGGGCGTGTCCGATGTGCGTGGCAGGAGGCGGTCTTGCTCCATCTGGATCAAGACTTTGTCCTGAAGCTCCTTTCGCATGGAGGCTGCTCGCTCCTTGTAATCGGAATTGTCGGTTCCCGCGAAGCCGGCGAGGATCGGCAGCCAGCGATGGGCATACTGCACATGCTGGGTCTCATCAATGATGTCAAAGAGCATCATCTCGGCTGATTCGAGGTCTTCTCCGTCGCGGAAATCCTGAAAGCTCTGGTTCTTGACCGTGAAATGGCCTTGTTCCGCCACCATGCCGATATAAAAGACTTCCTCGTAGAGCCCCTTGGCGTCGAGTGGCTGACCGGGAATGAGGGGATTTAGGATCTCGGCGTCATCCGCAGTTTCGTCAACATCGTAAGGGGCAAATCCCACCTCCTCGAGACGGATGCCAAAGTCCTTGAGCCGGGAATAACCGGAATCGCCATGGCGCGACTCGTCCCAAAGGTGCCGGGAAACATTGTAGTGAAATTCCCAGGGCATGAAATGGCCCCAGTAAATCCAGCGCAACTGGTCGTCCGGAAGGTTTTTCTCCATCATGTAGCCGATGGCCCAGAAGAGGCGTCGCGTTTCGACATTGTGCGCAAAATCGGCCCGGATGTAGGGGGCAATGTCGTGAGGAGGACGCCAGGGGGACTGACGGGCGCTCCATCTCGGCAACTGGAACCCGGTTTCGACTCCGGCAGGCCGGGCCCCGGTGCCCTCCACTTCCAAGGCGGAGGTCATGCATCCACAGGCCGCCCAAGCTTCGGCGATCGCTTGCACGTAAGTCTGGTTGACCCGGTGCGGATGCCGTCGACGGTAATCGCGCATCCAAAGCCACTGTTGTTCCTTGATGGTGCAGATATCGTGCAACAGTCGGACCGTCGGCGCATCGTGCACCGGATGTGCGCTTTGGACATAGGCAATGTAAATTCGGGCCATGTGTCGGACCAGGATTTCATAGATGCCCTCCAGCGCATCCTCAAAACTGGGTGCCAGCAGCACGGCGTTGACCAGCCGTTCCAGTTTCGCTGAAACGGGCGCGTCGGAATCGCCCCCGGGAAATTGTTCGGTACGCTCCCGCAATTTCTGCACGATCTCCGCCTGGTCCCAGATATGGCGGTGGATGGCCGATTTGTCGTCCCAATCAACCATGTGACGCCCCCATGCGGCAATGAGACGATGTAGGGACCGCTCCACATATTGCCAGTCCTTGAGCCGGTCGAGAATCTGGGGGCGGATCTTGGTGTCCCTGGTCACCTGGACCAGAGGAGTGGAGGCAGGCTCAAGAGATGGGGACAAGGTGGGCATGAAAATGTCTTTTGTTGATTTAAGGATTCCATGGTGCCTCAATAAAAGCTATGTCGAGTGGCGGAAAAGTTATGTCTAATCCTGACCTTATGAATGACAAGCATTCTCCGGTTGCAGCCAGAGTGGTCTTGGGTGAACCCTCCACGAGAGGGTTGTCTAGCCTTCAGATTGAGGAATGCGGCTTCCACGCCAAGGGGTGTGAATGGAATCATGACGCCGTGGTGAGTCCTTTTTGGCGTTTGTATTGGAATGCCAAGTCTGGAAGCCATCTTCTTGTCGCTGGCAGGCGATGGCCTTTGTGTCCTGATGCTGTCCTTCTGGTGCCAGAGGGGTTGCGGTTTGACACGCGCGGGCGAATGGGAACTCCCCATCTCTGGTTGCACTTTACGGTTTTTCCTCACCGCCATTATGACGCGGAGGGGCCGGTTTCCATTCGTGTGGATGCCCAGGTCCGGGTGTCCTTGGATTCGTTAATGGATTGCTGGCATAAGTCCGAGCCCCTTTTTACCTATTACCATCGGTCTCAAGCCCTTCTTCATGCCGTGCTGGCACGCTTTCAGGGTTTTCATCGGCAACGTTTGCCCGATGCTCTCGAGAAATTGCTTGTCTTCATTCACGCCAACCGGGGAGCGGACTTGCGCAACTCCGTGCTGGCCGGGCGTTGTAACCGGAGTGTGGAGGGCTTTGTCCGCTGGTTTCATCAACACATGCAAACGACGCCCCAGCAGTACGTTTCACAATGCCGTCTTCGGCAGGCAGCGCGTGAACTGGCCAGCACCGAATATTCCGTCGATCATATCTCCGAAAGAAATGGCTTCCCGAACCGGAATTATTTCACTCGGGTCTTTGCGCAAAAGATGGGCCTGCCCCCTGGGGCGTTTCGCACCAAATCAAGGGAATCTTCGCAAATCCAAGATGGGCAATACCGTCCCCCAAAACGTTCAGACCATTGACAATCGTCGTCATCGCTGCTTTTTTTCGCCTTACCCACCATGGCCAGCATCCTCGTTTTCTTCGACGGCACCGATCCGAAGGACTTAAAGCTGCTCGAAAAGGAATGCATGAGCAACGAGGGCTGGGGCGCTCCTTGCTATAAATTGGGTCAGGGTGCGTACCGCATCGGCAGCGTCAACGTCAACATGATCAAGATCGAGCGCCTGCGCAAATCGCTCCGCAAGGGCAAGCTGCGCTGGGTCACCGTCGAGGACGACGACATCCGGGAAGGCCCGCCATGAGTAAGCCGAAGTGGACGCGCAAGGGTGTTCTCAAGCTCATCAAGCGCCAGTTGCCCTATCTTCAGGCCAACAAGCACGTCCCCGGTAAGGGCTACATCTGGTTTGGCCGTCCGGTCGAGGGCACCGCGCATTGGGTCCGCGCCCACATCGAGTCACTCCATCTCATCGCCGCCTACGTTTCCGAATATCCCGAGCCCGCGCTCATCGACGATCTCGAACGCGGCCTCGATGCGTACTGCGCCTCCCATCTCACCGAGAGGAAACTCAACTGGCCCAAGATGTGGGAGAACTATTGGGGCAACGAGTGGCAAAGCGCATGGTGGACTTATCGCGCCGTCCGTTGCCTGCACGAGGCAGGCAAACATATTTCCAGGGGCGTGCGGGACCGCGTCCTCCGCATCGTCGCGTGCGAGGCAGATCGCTTCATCGGCGTCCGTCCGCCGACCGGCGTCCGCTTCGACACCAAGATGGAGGAGAACGCGTGGGACCCACCGCTCCTCGTCTGGGCCAGTTTTGTTTTCCCCGATCATCCCAACGCCGCCGCGTGGGAACGCACCGCGCGCGACTGGGCCTTCAACGCCGCGACGACCGAGCGCGATCGCACTGACCTTCGTCTTCTCGAGCACCAGCCCATTGCGAAATGGTACGCCGGGCCAACGCTCCATCCCGATTACACCTGCGAAAATCACGGTACGTTCCACCCCAACTACCAGGCGTGCATCATGGAGAACGGCATCACTGCCAGCGCCTACGAAATTCACGGCCAGCCCGTTCCGCCGAGCATCCTGCACAACATGAGCGAGACCGCCCAGGTGCTCGCTTATTTTCTCGCCGCCGATTCCACGCAGCTCATGGTCACCGGCAACGACTGGCCCACCTTCCACGGCCTCCACTCCTGCTTGCACATTCTCGCGCACTATATGGACGACGCCCATTTCGCCGCACTCGCCGAGGCGAACCTCAACCGCTACGAACGCCTACTCGACCAGTCCGACAACGGCCACATTTTCGGCAGCGCGTTAAGCGCCAACATCGGCAACTGGGAATTTGCCTTCCACACCTGCAACAGCTCGCTGCTCACCGACGTCATCCGCGTCCTGCCTCTCGTCAAAATCAAGCCCCGCGAAAATCCGCCGCACGGCTCGCGCATCTGGCACTACGTCCAGGTCATCACCGACCGCGACAAGAAGCGCCTGACCGCCGCCGCATGGCGAACCCTCTTCAACCACCCCGTCTTCACTTTCCTCCCCTTCAGCGATACGACCTGGGCCGGTTGGGCGCCATGGAGCGGACTCGGTCGCCTGCAACTCGCCAATAAGGCCTCGCTAAAGCCGGAAGTCTTCACCCATGAGGAGCATCTGCACGGTGAGCGCTTCCTTACTGTGGGCTTGGTGCATTGGTGTGATGAAAAGGGGAAGCTGCTCATCCGCCAGTATCTCCGTTTTGAGACAAAGCCCGATGGCTCAGTTCGCCTGATCGAAAGGCTGATCGCGGAGACCGATCTTGAACTCTCGCTCAATCAGGGCTTCTGCCTCAGCCTCGCCAACGATCTTCCGAACAACTCGCACCGCTCCGTCACCGATCAAAAGGGCAAAGTCCACGAAGTAAAAGCGCTCACCGGCAACGCCACAAAAATCCCGCTGGGCCGCCGCGCCATCCTCGACGGCAAAGTCATCGTCAAATCCGATTGCGCTCTTCTTTACGAATCCCCCGGTGAGCGATTGCAGGCCGACAGCGGCTACCGCGCCACCCAATTCGACCGCGTCCTGACCCAAGGCCGCACCGGCAAATTCAAGCCCGGCGAAGAAATCCGCCACGGCACCATCCAGTTGCAAACGGTCTAAACATTCGCCCCATTCGACCGGATCACCTCGCCGTACCAAATCGCCGATTCCTTGATCGTCCTCTTCTGCGTCTCGTAGTCGACATGCACCAAGCCGAAGCGGGACTTGTACCCCTCCGCCCACTCGAAATTGTCAAAGATCGACCAGTAAAAATAGCCGCCCATCGGAATGCCCTCATCCGCCGCACGCTTGAGCCCCTTCAAATAGCGGTGTACATAATCGATCCGTTGCGGGTCATGCACCTTGCCGTCCAGCGCCACCCAATCGACATTGCAAAGCCCGTTCTCCGTCACCACAAAAGGCAGCTTCCCGTACCGCTCCGATTCAAAGCGTGAAATCCAATACAGAGCCTCCGGCATCACCGTCAGCCAAGTCAGCGTGCCCGCCGGAGCCCCGGTCGGCCACGGAATCGCCTCCGGCTTCCCGTCTTTTCCCGCGCGCACATGACCGCCGCTGTAACAATTGCAGCCGATAAAATCCAGCGGCTGCTTGATCAGTTCCATGTCGCCTGGCTCCGGCTTGGGCCAGTTGTCTTCTGCAATCCTCTCCGGTCTTTCCGGGTATTTGCCAAGAAACACCGGATCATTCCAGATCGAGAGACTCCAGAACGGATTCTCGTAGATATCAAAAAATGATTTGCGCGCCGCCTCAATATCCGCCGCCGATTCCGTCGCCGGAATTGCCGCGCCGACATTGGGCGCCCAGCCGATCTTGCACGGTTGCGGGCTCGCCGCGCGGATCGCCTGCACCGCTTTCCCGTGCGACATCAGGATATGATGCAGGCTGCGCCACAGCGCCGGATTGCCCAGCTTGTCGCCCGGCGCGTGCTCCCCGCCCTGGTAGCCCAGGTTCATGAACACCGTCGGCTCATTGAACGTCATCCAATGCTTCACCCGGTCGCCCAAGGTATTCGCCATCAGCATCGCATAATCGCCAAACCACTCGATGCTCTCGCGATTCTGCCAGCCGCCGCGATGATACAGCGCCAACGGATAGTCCCAGTGAAACAGCGTCACCCACGGCTGGATGCCCGCCTCCAAAAGTGAATCAACGAGACGGCTGTAAAAATCGAGCCCCTTGGCGTTCACCGCGCCCGTCCCGTTCGGGATCACGCGCGGCCACGAAACGGAAAAGCGATACCCTTTCAACCCAATCTCCTTCATCACCGCGACATCCTCCTTGTAACGATGATAATGATCGCAAGCGACATCCCCCGTATGGCCCAGGAACGTCTTGCCCGGCCGATGACTAAAGTCGTCCCAAACGGATAAGCCCTTTCCGTCTTCGTTCCAGGCGCCTTCAATTTGGTAAGCAGCGGCCGCCGCGCCCCAACAAAAATCTTTCGGAAAAGGAGATGGCATAGAAAAAAAGTTTTACGGTACCTCGACATATTTAACTACTCAAAACACGATAAGTTTCCACAAACCCAAATTCGATCTTCTCTCCATGGAGGGCCCGGTTTCGTCCGGGCCGTCCCCCGGTAGCCGTCGTGCTGTCTTAGGTAGCCCGCGCAGGCCCTTGCGCGGGTGCATCCCTCCGGGGTAGCCGTCGTACCGCGCGCCGCGCCGGGAACAAAAGCAAGTTGCCGGGCGATGGGGGCGGGGGGTAATGGAATGTTCCGTTATGAGGTGTTATGAAGTGGTATGGCGAGGAGCGCGCCCTTGGAGCGGGGAGGAGGAGATCAGGTGGAATGGGATGTGGGGCAGGCATAAATAATCAAGGTTGTTGGATGTCGCCGGAAGATCCAAGTGACGTAGAGATCCGATTGGAGAGCAATTCACTTTCGATCGCGCGGGATGGACGGCTGCAACGGCAGCACCGACCGGACCGCTTCAACTGTCCCAGGATTTTCTGAGGCAGGAGGCTGTCCTTCTGGAGAGAACCATAATAATTCAAAACGTCGGAAAGACAAATTGAAGTTGAGAAGGGCCGATCTCTTTCCCGCGCCATGTAGCTGTCGCGCGCCGCCGCGACGGTGCAGCCTCCCCTCTGTCATCCTGAGCTTGTCGCAGGACCAGGCACGCCATGGAAAGAAACCGACCGGACGGTTTACAAAGGCATTTCTTTCAACTCCTCATCTTTCGAGTTCGTGAGCACGTGTCTGGTCCTGCGACGAGCTCAGGATGACGGATCGCTCGATGAGGGATTTTTTAAAAATCTCAGACACCAGTGCTTGTAAAATTCCCATGACCCTAATTTCATGAGTAGGAATTCGCCCCCAATCCAGCTACAAATCCATCCATGAAAAGACGGCTCCTCCCCCTCTTCGGATTCATCGCCCTGATGCTCTGCACGGACGTACTCGTCCACGCCCAATCGGCCACGGAAATGGCCCCCGCCGCAACTCCCAGCGGGCCGCCGAGTCACCCAATCTACCTCACCGGCAACGAAGAAGCCTGGAAGAATTTCCCGAAAGCCCCCGCCCTCGGTTCACCCATCGACCTGGCCGACCTCACGATTACGCTCTCCATCCAAGCCTCGCGCACCGAGGACCAAAAAGCCGAAGCCACGACCGACAAGGAGTACGCGATCACCCTCGTCACCAGCGTCATCGACCCCTCCTTCCAGACCAAATATCCCAAGACCTTCGAGGTGCTGACCCAGGCCGACAAGGACGCCTATTTCGTAAATTCGATGCTAAAAAAAGCCAACGCCCGGCTCCGGCCCTTCATGCAACATCCCACGCTGGTCACCCCGCTTTTCACCTCCAAGGATTTTACTTATCCCAGCGGCCACTCCTCCGGCTCGGAGTTGCAGGCGCGCCTGCTCGGCCAGCTCTTTCCCGCCCAAGCCGAAGACCTGCTCAAGCGCGCACGGCAAATCGCCGACAGCCGCGTCGTCGCCGGAGTCCATTACACCAGCGACACCGAAGCCGGCCAGGCCCTCGGCGACCTCATGTTCAAACAACTCGAAGCCAACCCCAAGTTCCGCCACGACCTGGCCGCCGCCGCCCAAGCCGACAACATCCCCCTGAAATAGCCGCTTGTAGCCGTCCCCCTGCAGTCTGTAGCGGCGGTTTACGACCGTCGTGTCTCCCTCCGGAGACCTCTGCGAAAGTCCTTCTTCAAGCAATCCGTCATCTTGAGCTTGCCGAAAGATCAGTTCAGTCCCTCTGAAAAAAAAGCAGCCCGAACTGATCTTTCGACAAACTCAAGATGACAACATTTCTAAAATCGAAAGTTTTGCAGAGATCTCCTTCGGGGTAGCCGTTGCACCCCGTGCGACGGAGCAGCCGCCTCCGGTAGCCGTCGCGGGTCCTCGCGACGGATCCGGTTCTGCCACACGCCGAAGGCGTGTCAGCACCGTAGCCGGTGGTTGAGCGAGTCCGCGAGCGACACCACCGGAAAAAGAGAAAAAAGGCTTTATCCCGCAAGGGATAACAGCGCCTTCCCTCATTCCCAAACTCCATTTGGGAGCGCAATTGTCCGCGCAACTCCATTGCCCACGGTTCGCCAAAGATGCCTGTCCCCTTTTTCCCCTTTTTACTCGCTAGGTCAGGACTCCCTGCTTGCCAACAAAAGCAAACGCGCAAAGCATGTCTTCATGCCTGTGCCTTCCGGCAAACGAATCATCCTGTTTTCGCGACGTCTGCCAGCCTTCCCCGCGGCCTGCCTAAATACGCTCTTCTTCGTTTGCGTCCAACTGCCGTGGATTTATTTGAGTCGTTGTTGGGATGAACTTTCGCTGAAACTGAGGATGGGCTGGAAAAAGCGCACCATCTCGGAAAAAAACCTCACCCAGCGGATTACTACCGGCCTGGAGCCCGGCACCTTTATCCAGGAAAGCTACGACATGGTCTTTCCACTCGCCCGGATTTGGTGGACACCCGATACCATCTCCACCTTCGGAAAGATTCCCTTCGGCCCTGGAGGCGGCGGCTGGAATGTCTATAAAGAGATCGATCCGTTTCAACAATGGCTTTACGACACCTACGCCGACCAGAAAAAGGGCAAGGCTCTTCTCCTCATCGCCCGGGCTCGTACCAGCACCCCAGAACGTCTTCAACTTCGCTTCCCCACCATTCCTCAAGTCGCGCTTTGGAGCGGGCCTATCTTCTGGAAGCTCAAAATTGACTCCAGCGAGTACCTGAAACTGCATCCCATGGATGCCGCCAGCTATTATAACCGGGCCATTTCGCATCGAGAAGTCGGCAACTTTCTCAAAGCGATCGCCGATTACACACGGGCGATTGAATTGGATGCGACTTTCGAGAAGGCTTATTTCAATCGGGGCTGTGCTTACAATAAACTCGGTCAGTACGACCACGCCGAGAACGATTTTAAAAAATGCGTCGAACTTGAGCCCTGCAAGCCGGCTGGGTATAACGGTCTCGCCTGGCTCTACGCCACTTGTCCCGATGAGCGTTTTCGTAACGGCAACGCTGCAATCGAGTGGGCGCAGAAAGCCTTCCATGTCTCGGAAGGAAAAGTAAAGAAGGTCTACGATACGATTGCCGCCGCCTTTGCCGAACTAGGCGAATTCGACATGGCAGTTGAATGGGAACAGCGTTACCTGGAACTTGATCTTACCCCCGCAGAAGCCGAAGCGGGCCAAAAGCGCCTTGAGTTACATAAGGCTCGCCAACCTTACCGGCAAGAGGCTCTGTCTTCGGGCGCCAAAGCAGGGTAATTAGTTCCGGCTCCAGTCGAGCATGCGCTGCAGCGTATTCATCTTCATTTCGCGGCAATCGAATAAACGGGGACAGGTACGATTGCCCGCCCCTTACTCCTCAAGGCACCGTAACCGACTTCGCCAAATTCCGCGGCTTGTCCACATCCCGCCCCAGGATGACCGCCATGTGGTACGCAAATAACTGCAACGCCACCACGCTCAAAATCGGCGCGGTATATTCCGGCGCATCCGGAATATAAATCACATCATCCGCCTGCTGCGCGATCTCCTCATTACCCTCGGTGGCCACGGCGATGACCGGTCCGCGGCGCGCCTTGATCTGTTGCAGATTGTTGATGTTCTTCTCGTACGCGCCGTCGCTGGGGCAAAGAAAAACGCTCGGCGTGTTTTCGTCGACCAGTGCGATGACCCCGTGCTTCAGTTCCGCCGTGGGATGACCCTCCGCGTGGATATAAGTGATCTCCTTCATCTTCAACGCGCCTTCCAGTGCGATGCCGTACTGCATCTGGCGTCCGAAAAAGAGCATCGAGCGGGAGTAGCTATATTTCTCCGCGATGGCGTTGATATGCGCGCTTTGCTTCAACACCTGCGTGATCTGGTCTGGCAACGCCTCGATCGCCTCGATGATCTGGCGACCCTGCGTCGCGGAGAGAAATCGCATCCGCCCCAGCAACAGCCCCAGCAGCACAAAAATAATCACCGGCGACGTGAACGCCTTGGTCGAGGCCACGCTGATCTCCGGCCCCGCGTACATATAAACGCCGCCATCCGTCTCGCGCGCCAGGGTGCTCGCCACGTTGTTGCAAATGCCGAGCACGCGATGACCCTTGCGATGCGCTTCCCGCAGCGCGCCGAGCGTGTCCTCGGTCTCGCCGCTCTGGCTCACCACCAGCACCAGCGTTCGCCGGTCCAGCGGTGAATTGCGCAGGCGAAATTCGCTCGCCCACTCCACTTCCACCGGCACATGCGCCAGCGATTCGATGATGTACTCGCCCACCATGCCCGCGTGCATCGCCGTGCCGCAACCCGTGATGACAATCCGGTCGATGTCGCGCAAGTCCTGCGGCGAAAGATTCAGCCCGCCCAATTGCGCCGTGCTTTCCTCCACGTTCAGCCGCCCGCGTACCGCGTTCTGGATGGAAAGCGTCTGCTCGAAAATCTCCTTGATCATGTAATGCGGAAAATCGCCCATCTGCGCATCGGCGGCCTGGTAATCGATCTGGCTGATTTCCAGCCCGGATTCATTGTGCGAAAGCGATTTGAGCCGGTATCCGCTGCGATCAATCGTGACCACATCAAAGTCCCGCAAGTGCGCCACGGTTTGTGTATGCGCTGCAATGGCCGCAACATCGCTGGCCAGAAAATGCTCATGCGGCCCGATGCCCAGCACCAGCGGACTGCCCCGGCGCGCGCCCACCATGACATCCGGTTGGTCCTGATGAATCGCGACGAGACCATACGTGCCGGTCACTTCCCGTAACGCCTCCATCACCGACATCTCCAGCCGGTTTCCCACTTCGGCATCGAGCGTGTCGAAATAAAATCCGATCAGGAACGCCAGCACCTCGGTGTCCGTTTCCGTGCGAAATTGATAGCCCTTATCGATCAGCTTTTTCTTGAGGACACCATAATTCTCGATCACCCCGTTGTGCACGATGGCCAGCTTGCCCGACGCGTCGATATGTGGATGCGCATTGACCTCGGTCGCCTTGCCGTGCGTGGCCCAGCGCGTGTGGCAGATGCCGAGCGAGCCATGCAGGGGATGCGGCCCCAGCGCGCGTTCCAGTTGCTCGATTCGGCCCACTTTTTTCACCACCTCAAGGCCCTTGCCATTCAGGACAGCCAGTCCGCTCGAGTCATAACCCCGGTATTCGAGACGGCGCAGCCCCTCCAGCAGCAGTGGCTGGGCCTCTTTATCACCGAGATAAGCAACAATTCCACACATAAATTTATAAAAGCGAACCCCCTTGTTGCCATGTTGGGCAGGCAGCGTCAAGGCTGCCGGGCCAAAATGAAGCTCGCTTAAGCTACACCAAGGATTGGCAAATCGCGTTAATTCGCTTAGGTTCCGATTATGGAATCGCCAATTCGCTCCTCCTTATTTCAGGCCCGCGACGTTATTTCAGTAATTCTCGGGGGAGGTGCCGGGACCCGATTGTTTCCCCTGACCAAGGACCGCTCGAAGCCCGCCGTCCCGCTCGCGGGCAAATATCGCATCGTCGATATCCCCATCAGCAATTGCCTCAATTCCGGCCTCAAGCGAATTTTTCTCCTCACGCAATTCAACAGCTCCTCCCTGCATCGGCACATCCAGCAGAGCTACCACTTCGACGAATTCTCCAACGGCTTCGTCGAAATCATGGCCGCGCAGCAGACCACCGGCAGCATGTCGTGGTACCAGGGCACCGCCGACGCTGTGCGCCAGAACCTCGGCCATTTCGGCAACGCGCCGCACAAATACGTGC
>Ga0206876_1194_pt1 | contig 14953 bp, 12 predicted proteins | sample Alteio_BWOrgCont_10_FD_152619 | JGI IMG/M metagenome (GOLD analysis project Ga0206876, IMG submission 152619) | Enriched cells from forest soil in Barre Woods Harvard Forest LTER site, Petersham, Massachusetts, United States -... | ecosystem: Environmental > Terrestrial > Soil > Temperate forest >...
CCATGAAAGCATTAGATGATTTAGAATATTTACAACATATAGAAATATTTGTTGGTTCGTCAGTAGGAGCATTAATTGCAACATTATTTGTTATTGGTTGGAGTCCAGATGAATTGTTTGGATTTTTAAAAGGATTTAATTTTGATAAGATGAAATCAGTAAACATAAATAATTTTTTAGATAAATATGGATTTGATGATGGTACAAAATTAGAATATACATTAAAAAGATTATTCAATGCAAAAAAATTAGATCATACCATTACATTTGGTGAATTATATAAAAAAACAAAGAAAACATTAATTATAACAGCCACATGTTTAAATGATAAAAAGGCATATTATTTTTCACATGAAACAGAGCCCGACATGCAAGTAATAATTGCTCTACGTATGTCATCATCAATTCCAGTATATTTTATACCAGTAATTTATAAAAATAAGATATATGTAGATGGTGGTTGTATTGATAATTATCCAATCCATATATATAGATCAAGATTGAATGAAGTAATTGGTATTTATTTACTTGATGCAAGGACAACTGTTACAGAAATTGGAAATCTTGAAGAATTTTTAATACAAGTCATTGAATGTTTAATGGAAGGTGTTACCTTCAATTCAACAAAGGGGTTTGACCAGTTTACTGTTAAAATAGAATTAGATAATATTAATGTCATGGATTTAGGAATTGATATTAATATTAAATTAAAAATGTTTCAAACTGGATATCAAAAAATGATTGATTTTTTCAAATGTAAATAATTATTTTTTTTCATTTTTTCGAACTTCTAATAATCTATCATATTTTTTCTTCATGTCGTTATTATTATTTTCCCACGCAATTTCTTTACCATTAACTCCTAATTGATGGAAAATTCCATATCCACCCATACCTGGATCATTATCAAAATCTCCCATATTTTTAATATCACTTTGCGTGGACATTGTCTTTCTTTCTTGTAATCTTTCTTCTAAGAATTTATTATAATCTGACGTTTTATCTTTATGGCCAGTTGTATAATCGGCACCTGAAAGTTTAGTAACATCTTTCTTTGTTAATTTTTTCTGTTTTTTATTATCTAATTTAACAGAACTAAATTGATTATTCGATACCAGTTCATCATTTTCCTCATAAACTTTATCATAATTATCGATGCTACTAAAACTTGCATTTCCACCACCCATAATTGTATTGTCGAATGCACCTGGATTTCCAACATGAACCATAAGTTCTGTATGTGTTTTATGCATATGATCGAAAGCATCATTAAATTTTTTCAAATTCCAATTTTTATCGAACAAATTATCTGGAGTATTTTCTATATCAGTTTGAGTTCTAATTAATTCCATATCTTTAATATGTTTGTCACTATCATCAATGGGAATTGTATTTTTAATATCATTTCTATTGAATCGATGTTTTCTATCAAAATCGTCATTCATCATTTTAAAATCTTTACCTGCTTCATCCTTCGTTTTATTGACAACACTAGTACTTTGTGCTTTAACAAATTGATTAGCACTTTCTTTTAATTGCATATGATCAATATTTGATTGTTTTGATAAATTATATATTTCATCATATGATGCGCGTGTTTTAGAATCTTTTAATACTGTATATGCATGAGTAACTAATTCAAATAATTCTTTGTTACCACCTTTATCAGGGTGGTGTGTTTTTACTAATTTTTGATATGTTTTTTTAATATCAGATTTAGTGCAATCCGATTGCAATCCTAATACATCATATAAATTAACAGTTGACATAATCCTATATTACAATCTGCTAATATTTTTTAAAGTGTGAAATAAACGAAAAATTATATATATGATAATTATAATGGCAGATAGAAAAGATAAACAAAATGATAAAGAAGAAAAGTATATTGCTACATTAATATTACATGCGTTAGGTGATACGATAGGATTTAAAAATGGTGAATGGGAATTTAATTATGATATGAGAGTTGTTCCATTAAATTTAACATTGGAGTTGTTATATGAATTTATTAGTTTAGGAGGAATAAATGCTATAAATTTAGATGGTTGGAATGTTTCTGATGATACAATTATGAGTATGGCAATTGCAGATGGATTAATAGAAAATTATAAAAATTTTAATAATCTATATGATATTTTCAAAAAAAATTATTTAATTGCATACAAAGAAATGGATGAAGCACTTGAACTAAAAAAGAACAGACATCCTGGATTGACAACTATTAAATCATTAGATAAATTATCAAAAAATAAAGATTGGAGAAAATTTACATATGACCCCTTATCTGGTGGAGCTGGTGCGTCAATGAGAACTGCACCAATTGGATTAGCATTTTATGGAATAAATAATCGCGATAAATTAATTGAAGTTGCAATTGAATCAAGTAAGATGACCCACAATTCAGCAATAGGATATCTTGGAGGACTTACAACAGCATTGTATACAGCATTTGCGATCGAAGAAATTGATATTACCAAATGGCCATATTTAATGCTTGAATTAGTTGATTCAGAAAGGGTGCGTAAATATTGCAATAATAATAACGATGATGAAAAGAGAGATTATGATGAATATATTAAATATTGGAAGCGCTATTTAGAAACGCGATTTGTGAATAATGAACCCGTCAAAACGAGAGCGCACACAAATCTAATATTCAGAATTAAATATCAATATGATAATTTTGTTAAAGATAGTAAATATTCAACAATGGTTGGAGAAAGTGGATATAGTTCAACTATCATGGCGTATGATAGTTTAATAGATGCAGGGAATGTATGGGAAAAGTTAGTTATTTATTCAATGATTCATATTGGTGATAGTGATACAGTAGGATGTATAGCCGGGGCATGGTATGGTGCATTGTATGGATTTGGTGATGTTCCAAAAAATAATTTAAAATATTTGGAATATAAAGATAGATTAACAAATATCGCGAAAGAATTATTTAAAAAGTTTCAATAAATAATTCCTATTAAAAGTGATCAAATTATTTTTTAATATTTTTATCAATAAATGCGACGATCGAATCATAATTTCGAGGTCCATCATATTTAATTGCTTCTTTCCTATCTCCATTTTGTCTATATAAAATGATGGTTGGAAATCCAGCAATTAAATCCTTATTATTACAACAGCTGTTATCATAAGTTGAAACATCCTTACCATCACATTGAATTTCTTTAATATTTAGATTTCCATCATAATTTTTATTTGCATAAGCTTTCAATTGGTCCCAACAAGGTTCAGCTAAAAACGCACGTGAGTGACCGCACCAGGTTGTATGGTATAAAACCAATTCATTTAACGCCTGCTTACTTTCTGAAGTCATATTTTCAGAACCTGTATTTGGAGCTACATACTTTTGATATAGACAAACAATAAGTATCAGTAATATAATGGCAATACAAACATACCACAATCCGGACATTTCATAAGAGTTACTACAAGAATTCATTATAGATTTATAATAATAGAATATATAAAAATAATAAAAAACTCTCTAAGATGAAAAATTAATTATTCTTAATAATCTAATAATATTTTTTTTCTTTTTGAATAATATATACTCAGTTAATGTCTAGTACGGGAAAAAATAGATTTAGAAGTTTCCTTGGTGATGGTCGCGGTGACCTTTATGTTCATTCGTGTTATCATGGTGACGATTTTACACATGCATACAATGCAAATGCTCCAAAAGACATTATTGGTAGTATAGCATGGGAAATTATGCGAGCCGAGCTTTATGAGAACAAAGGCTCCGCACGTGACAATGACATTCATTGGGAGTTCACAGATTTCGTAGTTAAAGCTGCCTTATTACATCGAGCAATTGATCAACCAACCAATCGTGGCGTAGTAAATTCAACAATTCGCAATGCTTTACAAAATTACAACGTTGATACCAGTGCAATTGTAAATGCGGTTCCTCTTACTCGCGAAAATTATGTTGATGCTAACGGGGTTACTCATATAGGATTAAATAGATCACCAAATGAATGGCCAGGTTGGAATGCCATGGTTACAAACCAAAAGAATTTAGTTCTTGCTAGATTACCCGCTGGTACCTCAGATGATACTAAAAATGCGATTTCTTCAGCTATCGATCAATATTTCAGCAATCAAGCATCAATGATTCGTGCAACCGGAATAGCTGAAACATATAGATTTGATAACAATAGCTTTAGAGATGCAATTATTCCAGCATCATCTGAATCAGATAGAAATTATATGACATTGCAAACCAGTCCAGAAGCACAACAGATATGGCGTGATGTATATCAAAAATGGGGTGAATTGGACGATCGTGAAAAGAAATTTTATAAACAAAATATTGTCGTTATGAAAAAAGTAGGTAATTCATGGATGAAAGTTGATGAAGCTGATTACACTACTCAAAATGTTAATTTGAATGATTATCGTCTCAATTTAGCAAAACCGAATGAAGGTAGCGAAAATACTATTTTTGGCAATGCTTTACCACGTTTACCAGTCAGTGAAGTTAATTCCATTTGGTATACTGATGCAACTGGTGCACATCAATATGTACCATCTGTTAGCAATTGGGAGGAGACAACCGGATCAAATTTTTTCCCTAATTTATACAAACACATATATAAAAATGGTGGTGGTAATGTTAGTGTGTCAGTTGGCAGTAACAATAATGTCAGCTTGAATGTAACTTCAAATTGGAAAGACAACGATTTACCATATTTTAATATTAAAGTTGATAAATTGATCCGCAAACGATTAATGTCATTGAAAACAGCAAAACAAGTTTCACCTGTTACTGAGAACGAGGAAGTTTTCAATTTCACAGATCGAAACATATGGTACCGTGATGCGAATGGTGTATTTGTTAAGAAAGTTGATGGTCAAACTGTTAAATATGGCGATCAAGATCAAACAACTGCTGATACATTAAAAGCAGATTTCAAATGTTATTCAACACTTGTCAAAGCAAAAGATACCCAACAATGTAGAAAATATGTTTACAATTGTCTTGTTGAAGGTGATAGTGATGGATTGAAAAAATGTATGACATTCCTTAAAGATTCGCCAGCCGACTTCTTTGATGTTGCCAAACAAGAAATTGGTCAAATGCACCCAATGGTAGCATTAAAAACTTTGCAAAAATTCGGTTTCCGCGTTCATACTGAATATGATGGTGAATCTGGTATGTCACTTAAAAAGATCGAACGAGTCAATCATTGGTTGAAGAATTTCATGACAGAGAAATTCAAGGAAAAGGATGTTCAAGATGCAATTAAGAGTAATGATCGCTTATTGGCATATCTTGATCTTATTGCTCAATATGTCAATAGTAACCCTGGTCTATTGAATCCTGGTTTCGGTGGCAAAACTGAGGAAATGGTAGGTAAATATACACCATCAGGTTATATTAATAAATTAGGCATTAAAATGCGCAAAGAACCATCACGTGAATTCAGTGGTTTAGTCGATATTGGACGATTAAGAAGCCATTTACGAACTAGCATGTATGGTGCAACCAGTGGTCGTCCACAACAAGGATTATTTGGATTACAACAAAGTCCAATGCGATCACCTTATGGTGGTACAAGTTTTGGAATGATGATGCCAATGGCCATGCAAGCTGGCGGACATTATCCGTCAGCAATGGACTTGGTAACTAAACGTCTTAATGGTAAAGAATATGCATGTACTGGTTCCCAATTACTCCGCTCAGTAGCAGCATCTCTTGTTGATAACATGAAGAAATATGGTAAGCAATTGGATGAAGGAGAAAAAACCAAAATTATCCAAAAAATTAACAACCTTGCAAAATCTGAAGATGAATTAATTACAACATTGAGATATATTGAAGAATATACCATGTTGATGGAATACTTCAAAGATTATAAAGCCAAAACACTCTCACTTTCTAGTCTTGAAAGTCTTGTCAAACATCACTCTAACTTGTTGACCCGACATAACAAAGAAGAAGGATCCGTCGCAACAATCTTACAAGCTTTACAAAAAGTAGTTGCGTGCAAAGATGGTGATGCAGAAGAAGAAGAAGATTATGAAGAATTACAATTCTAAATTAAACTGTAATCATTTAATAATAATATTATTTAATCAAAAAAATTTGATTAAATAACATTATTATTAAACTGTAATCATTTAATAATAATATTATTTAATCAAAAAAATTTGATTAAATAACATTTAATGCGATAAAGTTATATTCATATAATAAAACAAATGAATATTAACTCACGAAAACAAAGGGGATTAACCCAAAAGCTCTTTCTCATAGAAACATTACCAATTATAGACAACAATATTCTCATCCGGGAATATTCAGTCATGGGATTAACAGGAAATGTATATAAAGTATCAATTAAAAATGTTTGTGAATGTACTTGTCCTGATTTTCAAGTACGTCATCAAAAATGTAAACATATATATTTTATTTTAATGCGAGTCATGCAAATTGCTACTACTCATAGCGACACACATCAATTCACTGATGATGATTTAAAATTAATGTTTACAATGATACCACCAATTACGGATACATTATGTATTGATCCAATAACTCGAAAGAAATATGATGTTCACCGTATATCTCATAGTGGCATAGCATCTGACAAATCATTAGCAGTTATGAAAGGTAAAGATGATTTATGTCCTGTTTGTTTGGATGATATAGTTAATGGTGAGGAATTTGATTACTGTAAAACATCCTGCGGTAGATGCATACATACACAGTGTTTTAAAATGTGGAGTATGCAGAATGGTAAATTTTGTGTTTTCTGTCGTGGCGCATGGGCTAATAATAATACAGATACATTAAACTATGTAAATCTTAATGCATAATAGATTTAATAAACAAATTTTCTTTTATCAGCATAATAAATAATTGCTTATTTATTCGCTGTCAGAATTTTCAACAGTTTCTTTAGTATCCTTTTCGCCAGTTTCTTCAACATTCTCTTCGACGGATGCAACGGTCTTCTTAGTTCCCTTGCGTTTTACAGTTTCAAATCCATCTTTGTCTTTTTCAGCTTTCTTATTAGCTTTACCTTTGGGTTTCTTTTCATCTTTTGATTCCTCTTTGGGTTGTTCCTTCTTCTTGTCTGGTACAGAGCGATCAACAGGAGCGACTGGTTTCCATTTTGAAGCAACATTCTTAACAGCTTTTTTAGGATCATAATTATATACAGGTTTTTGATTTTTATTAGATGACTTGGTTTGATACTTTGTAGTTCCACTGCTTGTGCTACCACCTGTTCCAGTTGTACCACTTGCCGAACGAGTTTCATCCAATTCCTTCTTGGAAGCTTCAGTTGCTTTACCGAATGCTTCGTGAACACTTAATGGCATACCTTGCAAACTCTTATAACATTGCACCAATTGAGCTACCCAATCACTATATTCTTCCCATACCAATCGGTGACCATCAGCAAAACGAAATTCAAGACGAGAGATATCTGGCATATCATCCATATATTGTTTATCAAAAAGCAACTGATCAATATCAGCATCATCACCAAATCGATAACGAACTGAGAAAATCTTATTGAGAGCGAAATGCAATCGATTAAGAATAAACGTAGCTACTGCTGCAACCTTAAGTTTGCCAAGAGGCATACGAGCCAAATCAACACCAGTTGTGGGATTACGTGCCGAAATGAAATTAACCGGAGTGAATATTTCATAACATGCCTGTTTTAATTTGTGATCTGCATCCTCATCCGACAACACATATGCCAGTTTTTGCAAATGATCTAACCATTGTGAAAGTTCTTTGTATGCAGTTTGTGAGAAAGTTGACGGGTTCACTGATAAATCTTCACATTCAACACCAAATGCAACAACCAATGAATGAAGATCAGCCCATCCAGCAGGCTTCATATATAATTTACCTTCTTTCCATAAAGCGGTATATGGAGGGACATTTTCCGTATGTGAATCCGCTGCTTGTTCTTTTCCTGTCGTTGAAGCCATTTTAATTAAAGTTTGATAATATATTCGTTAAATGATCATACAGTATTCAGACAAAGTAATATTCAATTTTTTTTCAATGGTATATTTATAGTGATGGTTTTAATGTATGATAAAATTAGATATAATAATAAAGATTATGCAATTATACAATTGAAATATAAAAATATTCCTGTTCCTGTTGTTATAGATTGGAATGATTTAAAATTTATTAATAAATTGGATAAAAAATGGAGATGTAATGATGTTGGACAAGTATCATGTAATCATACGTATGATGACACTAATAAAGATATCTTATTACATGAAATAATAATGGCATTAAAAGAATCAAAAAATACACAAAATAAACCAATTATGCATATTAATAGAATGAACCTTGATAATCGAAGAGAAAATTTAATATATGATACTTCATTTAAAAATACTAATAAAAATACAAAAAAGAAAAAGAGAACAGTTGAACTTCCCCACAAGTCAGGAATTGATCCAGATGAAATACCAACATATATTTGGTATGTGAAACCAGACAATACTCATGGAGATCGTTTTATGGTTGATATTGATAATGTTCAATGGAAAACTACAAGTTCAAATAAAGTATCATTGCGATATAAGTTGGAGGAAGCAAAAGCATTTTTACGTAATTTGAGGGATGAAAAACCTGAATTATTTGATGAATATTGCATGAATGGTGAATATACAAAAGATGGAAAAGAGTTATTGAATAGTTTTTACGATATTATTTACAAAGGAAAATATGATCATATTAAAGAAATCGATATGGAAAATATAACAGATAAATATTTGGAAGAGAATTTAGATGAGTTAGCAGATCCATATGAAAAAACCTTATTACAATCCAGATTTAAATCAGAAGATAAAAATATATCTACTAATTTGCCAAAATATTGTTATTATCAACCACAAATCAAAAATAAAGGAGATTATTTTGTTGTTGAAAATCATCCTAAACAAAATGAAGAAATGTGGAAAACATCAACATCACAAAATGTACCAACCCAGAATAAATTTATTGAGTTAATCAAATATCTTCAGGAACTTGAAAATTGAGGGTTTTTAAAACATATCATAAATAAAATTACAATATTTACAAACACACCAAGTGCCACCAAAATAAAATAGATGCTCATTGGTGTACTATATAAAAATATCGCAAGTATTATCCATAATATTGTTCTTATTGATGACACAATAAATAATTTTATTTTATCATCCGGAAGACATAATTGTTCAAAATTAGCAGATGATGGAATTATCAAATGCCATATTTTAAAATTATAATTCATACATTCTGTCATCGTATATAGTTAAATTATATTAAAGTTTATCCCAAATTTTTAATTTATATGTTTTCATTCCACCTTTTTGTAAAACTACTGATGTTGCAGTTCCAGGCAATATCTTGACAGTAGGAGTAATTTTATCTGCCTGTCTAACATGTATTTGTGATAATGGAATATAAGGTTGTTCAATTGGTATTTGTGTATCTTTATTAAAATCATTCAAAAATGATTTTGGCTCAATATCTAAATTAATATGAAAAGTTTCAATCATTGAATTTAATTGCTTAACTTCATCATCATTTAATTTCTCTATTTTTTCACGAATTTGACGTTCTATTTGATCGCCATTTTCCTTTTCATTTTTAGATGATATTTCATTTATTTTAATCAAGCGCTGAGCATCCAAAATTCTTATTCTTTTTTTTAATTCTTCAGAAGATGCAATTTGTTCTTCATATATTTTTGACAATCTATCGGCGTCTTCCTTATTTTTATCATAATTACCGATGTTATTATCTCGATTATATATAATATTTTGAACTTGAAGTAATAATTCATTTCTTTTTTTAATAGATGCATTTTCATTATCATAATAATCATTGATAGGTCCCAACATTTTATCATTTATTTCATTTATTTCTTTTTCAATTAATTTATCTAATTCTTCCTTTTTCATTTCTTGGATATTGCTATTACGTAACATTACTAATCCTTTATTTAATCCCTTTTGTTTTCTCAATTCTTCGAAATCAAATTCTAAATATTTTGATGGCAAACATCTATTCATAAAATCACAAAATGTGTCAATATTATTTAATTGTAAACTACCAAGTCTGGAGAACATATATGCTGCAATCTGTTGTTCATAAGGATCATAACATGAAATTGTTCCATATTCAGAATATTTATATGGATAATAGTAATTATATAAAATGTCAGTTGTTGTGTCAAGAAATATATTTCTATCTGAACAATTGTCAAACCGTTCCATATCAATATATTTAATTTGATAATTATTTGTAATATAATAAGTGTATGTTGTTCCTCTTCTGGTTATGACATATTTTCGAATCTTTTCAGTAAATTTAACCATTATATTATTAAAATGATCATCTGTAATGTAAATATTGCATACATGTGCTAAACATAATTTTGTGTATAAAATTTCAAATAACATACCAAGGTCAAATTTATGTAATATATTGATCGAGTGTAAAGTGATATCAGCTTTTTCCATTTCAATAAATCCGAAATTAGAATCTTTAAAAACTTCTTCAAACATATTAATATTAGGTGTTTTGAGCCAACGTTTTACTAATTTTTTTGATGTTTTACCCTCATCCATCAATTCAGTAAATTGATAAAATGGATAACTTATTGGTAATCCTTTGGCAATGTAAATATCATTTGTACATACGAATGTATTTGATATTTTTGGAATTATAATGTTATCTTTAATATAACAATTGATAAGTGCCTCTTTATAAAAAACAATTTTCATTAAATTTTCTAATCTTTTTTTCATTTTTTCATTAACACTTCTGGAATTTTTTCTATTTTCGAGTAGTGATTCATAACCCATATGATTATGTAATTGTAATGGATATATCTTAAGAATTACATCACCAATAATTATATCTTTATTTGTTGCGGTAGTTCCTGTTTTAATTAAAAAATTAAATAATACAGAAACGGATACATTTCCTGTTCCAAAAAAATCACTTTTTAAAATTGTATCTGTTCGTTGTATATTTAATTTTGTATTATTTGGATCCCGGGATTTAGTTGTTCTTTCAATATAATATGTACCATTATCATAAACAAAATTTCTACTAATACGTTTCTGTACATCAAAATTTATTTTTGTAATATCATCAAAAAATTCTTTACCAAAAATAACGTCATCTTTGATATATGGTTCGATATTACTAATTATTCCAGATCCCCTTTCATAATTTCCTAATGCCCCAACAAAATTATTAATTTGATTTAATTTGTCGTTATTTAATTTCATTATAGGATTTTTATTAATAATCAATGATGAACATCGATCACTTGTTATTCCATCACAAATTGTTTTGTATTCAACATTCGCGTTCATTATTATAATATTATACTATAATATTTTTCTTACACAATAATATAATGGATGTCAATAGAGAAATTAATAGTTTAATAACTAATTTGGAATCTGCAAACAAGATATATTTAAATGATAATATGTATCTACTTAAATTGCATAATAATAAAATATTTTTAAATTGGTTAGAAAATGGTCCTAATAAATTGGAATTTAAATTCAAAGAATATCACAATCCAGCATCGAAATTATATAACGGAAAAACTAAAGTGACGGGAGATAATATTGTTGAATTTATCACAATTGGTGTTATAAAAAAAGAAAGTTTAAAGAATGTACGATTTGTATGTTGTGCTGTTGATGTTGGTCGTATATCAAACGTCTATTTTGGTGATAGAAGTAAACAAGGAAATGGCACAAGTGGTTTAGTTTTTAATGGATCATATTTCTTTTTGAAAATACATATTGAGAATAATATGTATGGTGTTAATAGATCTAATTTTGAATATGAACCAATTGGCTTTTATAAATATTTGCAATTTAATAATTTGCAACCAGTAACTACCAGGGATGTAGCTATTGATAAATCACACCTGGAACCATTAAATAATAAAAATTTGGATTTATTTTCATTAAACTGGGTTAGTGATACACTAGGAATATTAAAGGTTGATAAGAATGGTAATTTTTCAGTAATAAAAATAGCAAATTATGATGAAAAAATACACAGTGCATTAGACCCTATTGATCAAGTGTTAATGGGAAATATTTTAGTTTATGATGGAACAATTCTTATGACTGAAGATAAATTAAGTATTGTCATAATTAAAAAACAATTAGCAAATATTCCACCATTTACAACTGGTAATATTTGTGATGTAAATGGAAATATTTTATCAGGACAAGATATTATGAGATTAAGTAGTAACGATCCAATATACGTAACTGCAAATTTACCAACTGTTGGAAAAGTTATTCAACAAACCACATTTTCATATGATGATATATTTATGCCATATAACTTTACTTTGATTCAAAAGACGAAAGGTGGGGCTCCTGGATTAGTGCCTCCAGGCATGCCGGCACATGCTTCAGATATTAATCCAAGAACATGTTTAATGATAGATAGAAATAATAATGTGTTAACTATTCATGTTGAAGGAAGAAATACATATTGTGGTGGGCAAGGATTAGATTTATTTGATTTAGCAAAGTTATGTAGCAAATTGGGAGCTGTATATGCAATAAATTTAGATGGTGGTGGATCAAGTAAATTAGAATGGAAAGAAATTGGAGTTCGTGCTGATTATGCTGGTTTGGATGATTATGATGTTAGTAATGCAATTGTAATTGTTCCAAGAGAAGCTACAATTATTGGAGACGTTGCCAATGAATATGAATAAAAAAGAATATTAAATACGGATACTAAACTTTTGTTTGATTTACGCCATGCACATATGGAGTAAATCAAACAAAAAGTTGTCTCCGATTAATATTTTTTATTTGATTTACGCCATGCGCATATGGAGTAAATCAAATAAAAAGTTGAATAATTAACCATTTATAAAATCCATTAAATGACATATTAGATAAGCTTGACAAACGACTATACAATGGAGAACAAAACAGATGAAGATAAAAAGGAGGATACGTCACATTTCATCGACATTAAAAATTATCAAATAGCATTAAATCGTATATTAGCAATTGCTAAAAACAACATTGTTAAGATGCAACCATACGAATTGATTAAATCAAATATAATCCTTTTTTCATATGAAAAGGATGAAAAATGTCCATTAACATCATATTTTTTAACAACAATTTTTGATGGACCAGGTGACATTCCAAATTTTTATAAGACACATAATTATCCATTGATTGGAGATCTTTTAAAGAATTTATTGATTGACATTGGAAAAGGAAACTTGAAAGGACGTCTGGAAAAATTACAAACTGGAACTAAAATTCAATATATATTTGTGGTATGAAATTCATTTTGCTTATAAAATAAACAAAATGAATCTGTTTTGGTGATTAAATATCCCTCAGTGGATTTTCAATCTTATTGTCCTAAGAAAAGAATCGCAATTCCCGTAATATGACAATATACAAATTGGTTAATTATTTAACACCGACAATCGGCCATTAAATTATTAATCAAAATGTAAATCTATGTCTGGGTCTCCTATATGGTATTTATGATCGCGATATAGTATCATAAAAAATCAATACATTCTATGTATTGATAAATTGTATCAAACTACAATTTTCTAAAGTTTAATGAGATGGGCTGTCCACTCATGTATTTAATACGTCAATGGTTGTATTAATAAATTGTTTAAATAACTACAATTCGAAAGTTTTTGATGTTCTCAAACATCTTGGTGATTAATAAGTGGTATATTAATCTAAATTGTTCAAATAACTACAATTTATAAAAGTTTTTGATGTTCTCAAACATCCATGATCAAAATTGTTCAAACTACAATTTATAAAAGTTTATATATTTTTGTTTGTATTCCATACAGGGAATACGCACGGGTTAATAGAAAGGCATGGTGAATTACTCTTTAAAATAACTAATAAAAGGTCAAATCGCAATTCAACATATATCCTTTCCAATGATCCAACAATATAACCAATTTTATAATGTTCATTACCACCTCTATATAATATTCTATGTATAACACTCACAATCAAATCACCAATATCTTCCGCACACCAATTTTCAATTAATCTCTCGTAAAAATATGTTCTATTATATTCTGATGATCCAACACCATTATCCAATAAATACTCCACAATTAATGGTATATTCGCATTATGAAATAGTATGTCCATAACAGATTTATCCTTCGTAATTTTATTATAATATTTAAAGTTGTTTATCATCGACAACCTATCATTTTTTAAAATTATGAATTTATTATATTTATATTCCCGTTCATATAAACAATTGGATGGAATTAAATGACACATTGGTAATAATAATTTATTATAATATTCCATAAATGTATTGTAATTTTCTGATTTATCCAATATTGTGTCAATCAGTATATATTCATATCTGTATAAATATTCATCTTCTTGATTTTTAAATCGTGCCGGTATCGGAAATAAATCTATGTACATTTTTATTGTTTCCATCCTATCAATATATGTATTAACAATTACAATACTAATTATATTTTTTAACATTTCAGTTATATGCTCTCCCTGACCAGTCACCGTCGCAAAATGTTTACACATAATCTCACTCAATTTATAATCATTAATATCCACCATATATCTAACCATTTCCATACTTTTATATTTTGCTAACTCTTTTACCTCCTTTTTGTTATATAATATTTTTCTTATCTGGTCATAATCTTTTGTATGCATTGCTTCATACATGGTAGATCTACTTATCAACAATACGTTTAAATGCATCATTAATGTTATAATTTCAATTATTTAATAAATAAACTTCCGATCTAACCCCACATAATTTGAAATAATTTTGATCAATCCTTTTTCCATTAAATAATCATTTAATATCACTAACAGTTTATTATATTGTTTAATTTTCATATTATCTAAAAGTACC
>Ga0206876_1195_pt1 | contig 14934 bp, 15 predicted proteins | sample Alteio_BWOrgCont_10_FD_152619 | JGI IMG/M metagenome (GOLD analysis project Ga0206876, IMG submission 152619) | Enriched cells from forest soil in Barre Woods Harvard Forest LTER site, Petersham, Massachusetts, United States -... | ecosystem: Environmental > Terrestrial > Soil > Temperate forest >...
ATTAACTAGTGCACCACCAGCACCAATTCCAAAACGAGTCAAATATGTATTACCGGTTGAATTAATTTTAGATGGTGATAAAATGGTTAATGCATATAATGATTTAAACGATATAAGAGAAGTAATTGAATGGCTTGATCCATATGCTAATCATGATATTGCTCTTTTTGATAAAAGGTTTTCAATGATAAAAATCGATTTTGGATTTAATGCTGGATCATCACAAAAAAAAGATTGTAATGTCGTATATTATATATATTCAGGTAAAAAAGTTTTGTATCGGATTGATAACTTGTGTGGCTTTGAACGTGTTGGCACAATAGAACCAGTAGGTCATTATGGATATTATGTTAGCATGACATGTCAAACGCCACGAAATGTTTATGGAAATTTATGGTTTCCGAAAACTTACAAATCATTAATTTCATCAGATATCATAACAAAAGGAGTTAAAATTCCAAATATTCCATTACTTGACTCACTTTTAAAAAGAAACTTTGGAGATCTTAAATTAATTTGGGAAAATATAGATGCAACAAAAAGTATTCGTGAGGTTATTCCAAACGTAAATAATGATTTGATAAAATGGCAAGATAATTACCATGATGATGAAGCGTTTGATATTGCAGATGTTAATGTGCCACCACAAGTATCACCTAATCTTAATGATATTACTTTTAAAGATTATGTTATTTATTTGAAAGAAATTGAAAATAATTTCCATAACATCATAAGAGCTCATTTACAAATAATTACACAAATGCATATAGCTAGTGGACATTGGAGCATTCCATACGGAGTTACTGATATTATATTGGACTATGCAAGTTAAATTGAATATAATCATCAAGACCTGTTTCCCATTGTTCAAACATATAATTTATAGATTGGTATATATTGCTAATACAAAATTAATCCGGACACATTAAAATGTAATATACCACTCCAAAATATTAAAAATCTATTAATATATGGAAAATATAATAAAAAACATTATGTGTATATATTCAAAAAATATCTTAAAAAAAATTCAACAAAAAATCCCCCAAATAAGAAATGAAAAGTTACGAGGTGACCATAATTTAAATTATATAGTAAAATATATTCTAACAAATATTTTATATAACTTCATATGTGACTTTATTTATTTAATGACTTCCTATAGTATTTTTTAAGTGTGCTTCGTGTAATACTTTTAAAATGAGATTTAATAATATTAGTAACTTCTTTAATTGTATTATTTTTTTTTGTTGTTTTAATGTGTGCTTTTAAAGGACCAAATACAAGTTCGATTGGATTCGTTTCTGGATTATATGGTACATTATAAACTAATTTATTAGTAGTGTTGCGTACATTCTCTTTTAAAATTTTCGTATGATGTATTCGTGCGTTGTCCAATAAAATTGCTTGATTGTTATATTTGTCTAATATATTACTTTTAATAAAATCAAGAAAGATCTCCCCATTAGCTGATCCATTAATAATTTGATTAGCAATTATTTTATCACCCCTTATGGCGGATATTAATGTTAATCTTCTTTTACGTGTCATTTTAGTAAATTTATAACATGGTTTATCTAAATCAAACCAACCATATGTGGGTTGCATTGATAATTCTATTGAAGATTCATCCAAACTGATGCTATTGTGAAAATTGTATATATTCAAAAAGTGAGACAGCTTATATACAATATTATTGTAATGTATTTTTTATAAAAAAAGAATAATCACTGTTAAAATCTCCAAATTGCAGAAAGACCGATATTGTCGAGTTCAATTCAATATATGAATGAAGAAATAGTATATCCATCTCTTTTTGCAATCATGATTTTAAAATGTCATATTGTTAATACAAAATATTATTATTGCTATATGGCAGTAAAATACTCTTCAAATAATAAGATAGGTGGAATCGGGATTCCTGGAAAACTCTGTCGTGTCCAATCATTACCATTTTTATGAAAATGATATATACAAACAAGACTACAAAAAATATGATTTGTATTATCAGCAACAATAAGATTTGTGTCACTTGGAAGTATTTGTTTTTCTTTGAAATTATTACAATGGCATCCATTATGTGCCTTTTTTCTTTTTTCAATATCGGAAATTTCTGATATTTTTTTCCAAGTAAAATATTTACAATTTCTTTGCAACAAAATAATTTTGACTTTTTGTTCCAAATTTTTTTCAAATTCGCGTTCTTGCGGTAACCTTTTATCTTCTGGATTTTGAAAACGCAATCCCTCTTTTGACACATATGTCGAAATTTTGGCCATATTCAATCGCTTTTGGGTAAACTAAATAACTTTCAAGTCACAGTTTTACGGTAATATATTCAAATTATTGGATTTGTCAAATTTTTGATATTTCAATTTTTTAATAAATATTAACACAATACAATCATTTATATGGAGTGTCGATTGATAATGATAATTTCAGGATAGTCTTCTTTATCAATACCATGATATTTAATGTATTCAAATAAAATTTGGTTATATTTTACTGAATATTTATCGGCTAATTTTAATATTTCTATTATTATATATTTATATTTGTATAAATCAAAATTTGATACAAAAGAATAATGTTTAGAAAATAATTTTCTGAATTCAAATAAATCAGCACTGCTTTTAGCATGAGACAGTAACATCTTATTTAAATAATGGAAACAAACATTATTACAAAAGTTTGGATTTTCTGAAGAAAATTTTTTAAACATAGTATCAAGGCATTTTACAATATCATCATCATAAACCAAATCATTTGCAACAATATAATATATAAAATACGAATGATTAAATAATTTATCAATATTTTTGATATGTTTAGAAAACAATGAGTATTTTTTAAATAACGAAAATATTTTATTATTACCATCATAATAATAACTTGGAATATCCATAATATTTTCTAAAATTTTATCATGATAATTATATCAGGTAATATGATGTTCAATTCGAGGCAAGACCTTTAAACCCACTTTACCATTATATGGAAATCATATATTGTAATAATACTTTAACTTTCATCACTTGTTTTCTTGATCTAAAGTGATGAAACTTAAATATGAATTAATATATGGATCCATACAATAGTAGAGTGGATACCATTGTATGATATTTTATATTGATAATATGTTTTGGAAATAATCACTCCAAAATCCGAATGGATGCAAAAGTTCCTTCGGTTCCACTTATGTTATCTTATTTGATAAATAGTAAATATTAATGGATTAAGTTCAACATTTTATTATGATAATTACTAAAATTAAAATAATACAACATTATAAAATAACACAAGTCATTTGATCATTATTCATTAAATCCAATTTAAGACACTTGATGGAACCATTCATTTCGATATTAATAATCATTGAGATATATTTCCAATAATGACAATTATACCATTTATTCATCCGGGTGAAAAAGAAATTCTTATTTTTTCCATCTATAATTTCTTTTAATGATCTTTCTATCATATCAGAATTATATTCAAATAATCTTTTATAGCTAATGTTATTAACATTGATGCTTACTTTTATTAAACAATTATTGATTCCACCACGAGAAATTTTTAGTGTTTTAATTATCTCATCACTTTTTAAATTATCTTCTGCTGGCGTATATGGTGTGACTGATAAAAGATAATCTGATTCTGTCATAACAATATTAATGTATTGATAATCTTGATATTCATTGATTGTTTCAATTTCAATTTTTAAATACAATGGTCCATCTAATGAAATAAAGAAATTTACAATTCAATTCTTATTATTGTGACTATATGAATGTTCAATGAATTGAATGATTTAATGGAATAAAAAAATTTACAATTAGATACATTATATTGTGTTTATTTATTTCATCAGATCATTGCAACTTTATGACTGTTCTATAAATTATAATAGGATGGTCAACTGAATGAGATAAAAAAATAATGTTGTGTGAAAAAATTTTGCGAAAATACCGCCATTTAAGTAACTACCTTAGTTAGTTCACCAATAGCGGTTCCAAAGGAAGAACTATGTGAAGATGGAGCACCTTCAGTTTTCCATTTAATTTTATCAACTGTAGAACCATTTTCGAGAAGTCCGACAAAATGTTTATGACACGCAATAGCATCATCATCTGATGTATGCCAACAAGATGTCAATACATCTTCTCCAAAATCTAACCTGTCTTTTGAAACAGTTGTTGTAAATTTCTTTTCTAACCCATCATCTTCATCACTTTCACATTCCGTTTCAATGGTAACATACATTGGATATTGAACACCAGAACTCAATGTTTTGATACCAAATTTAATCTTTGTTTTCATTGACAAATCCTTTTCGTCTTTAAATTTGTCCATTTTTTCACCAAGATTCATAATTTCTGACAAAACACCTGTCTGTGATCGTAACAACATTAGCCAATATTCGATGATTAACATCGAAGATTCTTTGATTATTGGTTTCATAAGAGCTGACCTGCACATCTTAATCAATTTCGAAATTTTTTTTCCAGAAAAGAAGGAGTCGTACATATCAGTCTCGATTTTTGAATCTTCAATAATTTTAACATATGATTCGAATACAGTAATCGCATTGCGTCGATGATCATCTGACACAATTTTGCATTCAGAAGTAAGTTTTCCTTCCTTTACCCCGGATGTTTTCTCAGCTTCACAAGTAGAAAATGAAGCCATAATACTCGATTGCAATAATAATTGGGTCAAATTAAAGAAGATTATAGGGTAATTAATTTTCAATTTTTTTAGATGCAATATGCTTGTGTCGATCATAATTATCATAATTTAATGTCAAAAAAAATATTAACCAAATAAAGTTTCATTTATATTATTAAATAAATTAGATGATAACAATATGTAAGAAAAAAGATATTGATCATAAATATTGTAAAAATTGATAATTCAGATATATTGAATACACCTACATAAAACAATTATAACTATCAGTTATTATCATCAAATGGGATCAAAGACGTCAACTTCTGATAATTCAATTCGTGATGCACCAAAAATTTTAATTCATGAAAAGGTAGCTCGAGAACAAGAAGATAAAAAAATAGAAATTATGAAACAACAGGAAGAAGATAAGGTTGCTTCATATAACTTAAAAGTTGCTCAAATCCAAATGGATGCTTATGATCAACCTGGAAATTTTGTTGATCGTGCCAAATGGACCGTTAAAGAAATGAGGAAACTAAATGAAGAAATGGGTATTTCTTCCAAACTGGTAGCTAATAGTTTACTTGTTTTAGACAAGGGCGATTACTTGACATATAAATCTGATTCCAAAGAGGAAAGTGCTAAAAAATATCCTAATCTTGGAGGTCGTCATTGGACCAATTATGCGAACATCGATTTAAATCGAATTATTTCTGAGAAATTTGATGATGCACTACGAGCACGCTTTTTTGCATCAATCGACAAAGGAGAATTAATTAATGTTACAGGATTACCACAACATTATGTAAAAATCAATGAATTCAAATTTGTGATTGATGCTCTTGATATTTCATTGATTATCGAACACTGAGCTAATCATTGCATTCATTGTGTGAATCTCACTTTGTTCTGCACCTAATGTTATTCAATGTGTCGATATAACTGATTATCCATTAAATAAAATAAAAAAATCACAATTAAACTCTTTGAATGGCTACATTGTGTAAAAATCAACTGTTGAAATTTAATATGTATAGCACACAAAATGGGTGTTAATTTACAACGGCTCTAAAGAACCAAATAATAATGGTGATAGAGGTGTTGGCTTCTTATTATGGTATGTAATTTCATGAGATTGTAATATTTCTTCGATTTTCCTTTTTTTTTAGAATTTCTTTGTTTATACATATCATTCACCAAATTCTTCCAATTATTGTAATTACATAGTCGTCCAATGGACTTTAATAAAATTATCAAATAAATATCAACTTTTTCATTTAAAAATACAGTTGTGACAATTTTGAAACAATTGCAATGAATTATTTCTTGAAAAGTGATGTTGATGGATATGAATTAACTGTTGAACAACGAAAGTATTCTTTCTGGTTCGATTTGATGATGATGTAAAATAATTTTTTCCCATGATGCAAATATATAATTCATAGATCGATAACAAATGAAATTCCATATCAATCTACGAAATCATATATTTGTGTTTTAGGTATTAATTCGAACAATTGAATCGTTTGATATCCCCTTGCCGTTCGAAGATTTTTTTTGGGTGTAGGCATCTTTTTATGTTACATACTCTTGGAAATCATTTATAAAGTTAGAACGTTAATATCAGCACAGATATTTTAGTTCTTTATTTCCAACGTTTATATCTTTCTGGCCATCCATTCCCGGATAAAACGCTGTGCACTATTTTACGCATATTTTTAACTGCATTAATATCGCGATTGATGCATCCCATACGACCATTTGGCATCATATATCTCAACACTGCATGTAATTTCTTAGTCACAATTTGTCCATTTTCCATAGTTTTTATTTCTAAATTCTCACATGGTTGTTCTGTCATATAATTCAATTTAGACGTATTAAATTCATCAATCAAATACATTTTGAAATACTTTGATAATAATTTTATCATTTCTATAGCTTGACTGTCTTCATTTAGCACTGTTTCACTCCAATCTCCAATTATTAATGTTGGATTATTTCCATATTTTTCTTTTATAATTTGTATCAATTTTGCATCACTTTTTTGTCTATCGAAAAAACTATACCTTTCCATTTTTTTTCTAAATTCATAGCTATCATTTTCCTGCAATTTCTTATTATATTTTTGTGTTTTTAATTCAAATTGACGTTGAGCAGAATTATATTTAAATGTATTATCATAATCATCTATCATAGTCAATATTCTAATTTTTCCTGGATCAACATAGACTAAATTTCCATTTTTTAATTCATATGTTTCTCTATCATCTAATTCATCAAAATATTTTATTCCATATTTTTTACTTAATTCTCTTGGCATATGATTATTTAATCTGTTAATCTCCTTAATTGTATTAAATTCTTTTTGACGTATGTTTATATTTTTCATATATGTTCTATATATATATTTACCTTTATATTTGTTATCACTTGAAACTTATTTAGTTTCGATGAAGTGGATCATTTAATGGAATAAAGAAAATCGCAATTAAATTCTTCAAATAGTACAAAAAGTTGATATTTATATCATATGTTATTTCATTAAACAATAAGTAATTTATTTAATGTAAATGAATATGTTTCAAAAAATAAAACAATATATTTATGACAAATTTGATCCTGTTCAAATAAAAATAAAGTATTGTATTGATATGAATAATACTTTATTAGATTTATCATCAATGGGTTTAAGTGAATTGCCTGCAAATATCCCAAATTTTATAAAATATTTATATTGTAATAACAACAATCTTAAGAGATTACCACCAAATCTTCCAAATTCAATTGAATTTTTATATTGTCATTATAATCAAATCACTGAATTATCTGAAAATTTATCAGTCTTGCTTAGGACATTACATTGTACAAAAAATAAAATTACGAAATTACCAATAAATTTAAACCAAGGATTCCCAATTTCATTAGAAAGTTTATTTTGTTCTCAAAATAAAATCACAGAATTGCCCAATAATTTACCATCCTCACTTAAAGAATTATATTGTGCAGGAAATCAAATTACAAAATTGCCAATAAATTTACCATTTTCATTAGAAGTATTGTTTTGTGAAAATAATAAAATCATTGAATTGCCAATAAATTTACCTGTTTCACTTAAAATTTTATCTTGTTCTAGTAATTATCTCAAACAATTGCCAATAAATTTACCTATATCGCTCATACATTTATATTGTTCATCTAATCAACTTATAGAATTACCTTTAATTTTACCTACTTCACTTATAAAATTATGGTGTTATAATAACAAATATCTACATATTTCAAAAAACCATGCATTGAGAGTTCATAAAATGGAAACGCCAAATTATAATCAAAAAGCAATTATAATACAACGCAAATGGAGGAAAATAAAATATTATCAACTAATAATTAAAATGATTATGGATAATGATAATGTTCTATCTAATAGCTTCAAATATTATGGCGATCTGAATATTATTTGTCTGATTGCCAATTATGCAGTTTGATTAGCTGTATTACTTTTTGATCTGGGATACAAATCCTCACGATTGCATCCAAGGGACTTTTGCATTTTCGTGTTTGCAATATTACAATGGCTTAAAAGTGCAATTATAATTTGCTTGTTTGTCTATTATTTGATTCTTCACTTTTGCTATCTTTGTATGGGTATCAATATTATATGATTAGTTCAAGCCTTAGCATTAAAATATAATTTCAAATATTTATTACTATTATTTGAAACTGTATTTTGATATTAAGGCTTGAGTATTCATTACTTAAAATTAAACAAACAGCAATCAAACTCTTTCAATTACTGTAATTACATAATTGTCCACTTGACTTTAATAAATATTGATATTTAATATATTTGTGTTATTTTATTTAATGAATATATTATAAAATATCAATGGATGAAGTTCAGAGAATGATAAAGCGTTGTATTGATAATTATGATACATCATTAAATTTGAATGGTATGAGTTTATTCGAATTACCATCAAATTTACCAACTTTTTTAGAATATTTGTATTGTTCTTACAATAATTTAAAAGAATTACCACCTAATTTGCCCGATTCATTAAAAGAATTATATTGTATGCATAATAAAATAAGTAAATTACCAACAAAATTGCCTTCTTCGCTGGAAGTATTACATTGTAATAATGATAGCATGCAAAATTGTACCAAAGTATGTTTCTCTCGACCAATATCTCTACCAATATCTCAAGATATTTTACAAGAGTGTCGTTGTTATGATAATAAATATTTATATATTTCTAAAAATATTGCAAAACGATTTAATAAAAAAGAAACGCCAAATTATAATCAAAAAGCAATTATAATACAACACAAATGGAGAGCTACAAAATACAAACAAATAATGGTTAAAATGATTATGGATAATGACAATACACTATCAAATAGTTTTAAATCTTATGGCGATTTAAATATTGTTCATCTTATCGCTAATTATGTATTTTGATTGGTTTTATCAAATCCACTATAATGCACATCCAGATTACTCATATGATTAATAAATTTATTGATAGTAATGTTGCATTATAAAATATTGACATTTTAATGTTTATAATATATTATTTAAAAAATAATAAATTATCAATGAATGAACATATTTCAAAAATAAAGCAATATATTTATGACAAATTTGATCCTGTTCAAATAAAAATAAAGGTTTGTATTGATATGAATATTGAAACATTAAATTTATCATCTATGGGTTTAAGTGAATTACCTACAAATATTCCAAATTTTATAAAATATTTGAATTGTAGTAATAACAATCTTAAAAGATTACCATCAAATCTTCCAAATTCTATTAAATACTTAAATTGTTCTGATAATCGAATTAATGAATTACCTAAAAATTTACCTTCTTCACTTGAAGATTTATATTGTTGTGATAATGTAATCCAAAGAATATCATCCTTACCTAATTCTCTAAAAGTATTATTCTGTTATAAAAACAAAATAGAAAAATTACCATTAAATTTACCTCCGTTACTTAAACGATTATATTGTAGTAGCAATTGCTTCAAACAATTGCCACCATTATCTGTATCCATACGCGATCTATCTTATTATGATAATAAATATCTACATATTCCAAAAAATATTGCTTTACGATTTAATTTTTTTGAAATCCCGAATTATAATCAAAAAGCAACCATAATACAACACATATGGAGAGCTACAAAATATAAGCAAATAATAATTCAAATGATTATGGATAATGACAATGTACTATCTAATAGTTTTAAATCTTATGGTGATTTAAATATTGTTCATCTTATCACTAATTATGCACTTTGAGTGGTTCTATCAAATCCGCTATAATGCATATCCGGATTATTCATATTATTAATAAATTTATTTATCAAATAGGAAAGATATTATAAAATAACACAACTCATTTGATCATCGTTCATTAAATCCAGTTTAAGACATTTGGTTGAACCATTTGTTTTGATATTAACAATCATCGAAATATATTTCCAATAATGACAATTATACCATTTATTCATTCGGGTAAAAAAGAAATTCTTATTTTTTCCATCCATAATTTCTTTTAATGATCTTTCAATCACATCAGAATTATATTTAAATATTCTTTCATAGCTAATATTATTAACATTAATACTTACCTTTATTAAACAATTATTGATCCCGCCACGGGAAAATTTTAATGTTTTAATTATATCATCACTTTTTAAATTATCTTCTGTTGGCCTGTATGATGTAACTGATAAAAGATAATCTGCTTCTGTCATAAAAATATTAATGTATTGATATTCTTCATATTCGTTTATTGTTCCAATTTCAATTTTTTAATACAATGGTACATCTAACGAAATAAAGAAATTTACAATCAAACTCTTCCAATTACATGGTTGTCCAATAGACTTTAATAAAATTATCCAATAAATATCAATATGTTATAAAATATTGATATTTAATACATTTGTGTTATGTCATTCAATGATTATATTATAACATGTCAATGGATCAAGTTCAACAAAAGATAAAGTTTTGTATTGACAATAATTATACAGCACTAAATTTGAATGGCATGAAATTATCCGAATTGCCATCAAATTTGCCCACTTTTTTAGAATATTTGTTTTGTTCTCACAATAATTTAAAAGAATTACCAGCCAATTTGCCCGGTTCATTAAAAGTATTATATTGTAAGTATAATAAAATAAATAAATTACCAAAAAATTTACCTTCTTCATTGAAAGAATTAGTTTGTTGTCATAATAATTTAAAAGAATTACCTTCCACATTACCATGTTCATTAAAATTATTACAATGTATGTATATGAAAATAAGTCACCTACCATCAGTTTTACCTGATTCACTGGAGGAATTGCAGTGTGGCGACAATCAATTAACAAATTTACCAAAGCTACCAATATCTTTACAAGTGTTATACTGTGATGATAACAAATACCTACATATTTCCAAAGATATTGCATTACGATTTCATAAAAAAGAAACTCCCAATTATAATCAAAATGCAATTATAATACAACGCACATGGAGAAAAATAAAATACAAACAAATAATTGTTAAAATAATTATAGATAATGATAATGTTTTATCCAATAGCTTCAAAACTTACGGTGATTTAAATATTATATATATTATTGCAAAGTATGGGGTTTGATTCACTTTTTATTTATTATATTGATATATACCAAATCCAAAAAGTTGAAAACATAAATATTTAAAAGTTCGTATCCATATTTATATTGAATATTATATTCTGCTCATATGGGCAATAAATCAGCTACTGGCCTTATGGGTAATAGCAACACCTATACTAGAATTATGGGTGGTAGTGACAAAACTGCAACTCGTCTTATGAGCAATATACAAACTGAAATTATAAAGACAATATCAAAGGATCCAACAAAACTTACAAAAGATAATTTTTTTGATAAAATTAAAAAATTAAAATACGATGAACAACAAGATCTTTTTCAATGGTTAAATCAAAATTATAATGACAAACATTTCCGATTTTTAATTGGTCGTTGCTTTTATGAAGGAATTGGCGTGATGCAAAATGATTCGTATGCAAAAGCTACATTGTTTGCTTCATTGGATATGGGTTTCGAATATGTTTTCCATTATTTAAATAATAATTTTATTTGGCCGAAAAAACAAACGACATGTGACGAAAAAATTAAAATTTATACATTTTTAGCAAGAGAGGGACGTAGTTTGGCAAAACATAATTTAGGAGTGATGTACTTCAATTTATCAAAAATTGAATCAGCGGTAGAAAAAAATCAATATTTATCAGAAAGTCATAAATGGTTCCTTGAAGCAGCAACTGAAAAGTGTGTTGATTCATATTATAATGTAGCACTTAATTATTATATTGGAACTGGAGTTGAAAAAGATTTAAATCATGCATTGACATGGGCAATTTTAGCAACTGAAAATAAAATTATTTCTTCTTATTACCTTATTGGTTCGATTTATATTTCAGAATTTAAAGGAAAAGATTTAAAATTAGCCAAAAAATGGTTTGAAATAGGTGCAGATTTAATTAATTCTGATAATGATAAATCTGAAGCAATTCGATCTATTTCTAGTAGATGCATATATACTTTAGGACAAATGTATTTCAAATCTATTGGTGTTGAAAAAGATGAAAAGAAAGGATTTGAACTTGTGAAAAAAGCAAGTGAAATGAATTTACCCGATGCAATGTATTTATATGGATCATTTTATTTTGAAGGAATGATTGTTGAACAAAATTATTCAGAAGCAAAAAATATATTTGAGAAAGGAGCAACACTTAATAATATTAATTGTATAATTCAATTAGGTAATATGTATACATTTGGTTTGGGTTTACAGAAAGATTTATCAGAAGCACATAAATGGTATAATTTAGCAATAGAAAAAGGAAGTAAACATGTATTCGCATATATTGGGGAAGTATATGAACTTTCTGGAGATTATGTTAATGCTGTCAAATGGTTTGAAAAAGGAATTAATGAATGTAAGGATACTGGATGTATGGAAAAAATGGGAAATTTTTATATGCGCGGAACTCATTACGCACAAAATATAGTCATGGCACTTGAATTATATCAAAAATCAGCTGATCTTGGCAATAATACTGCTTATTATTTCATGGGAAAAATATATGAGATAGGCATCTTATGTGAAAAAAATTATAAACTTGCGATGGAATACTATATGAAAAATTTAGAAAATCATAATACTCTTTTTAGTATTGCAGGTATGTATTCTTGTGGATATGGAGTTGATAAAGATCAGAAAGTAGCAATTGAATGGTATAAAAAATCTGAAAAACTTGGAAATTATAATGCAATGGTTATAATCGCAGAACATTATGAAAAATCTGGTGAATTAAAGCTTGCATTGAAATATTATACGGTAGCATATCAGAAAATTGTTGACAGTAATGGTTTAAGATATTATACAAATGACTTTAAGACTATTGACAATGCTGATATCAAAAATAATTGCAAATCTAAAATTGCCACATTGATGCCTCAGTGTTCGCTAGAAATTATGGAAGAATTGATTTTAAAAACAAATCAAAATGAAAAATTGGCTATAGAAAATGAAAGAATGTCAACTGAATTGTTATATGGAATAGAAGGTGATGGATACAAGTCAGCAAAATCTCATTTTGAAAAAAATCAATAAAATGAATAATAGATGGTAATAAATAATTTTACCAGGCAAATTCTTCAATTAGCAGTGTTGAATGGTATTTGTTTATTTTTCCTGATTGTTGTAACTTAATGATTGTTCAATAGGTTTCAATAAAAAAATTGATCATTAAATTTATTGTGCCTCTCATAATAATTTAGCTAATAATTCAATTATGGGTAATAATGAGACAAAATTAGATTTCAAACAGTGTGATAATAATAAGCCAGGCAAAGTACATACACGATATGATCCATCAAAAAATATAATTGACCAGGTGTTCAAATATAAGGATGAGTATACACATGTATATGTTCATAATGTAATGTACAGTATCAGTTCAATAAATAATGAATATGAAATAAATGGAATGATGATATCACAATCAGGTATTGTATTAACTACAATAGAAACTTTATTTACTGACATCTCGTCGATTGATAATTTTTTTAAAGAATTGTATACTGATGGATTTGTTGATGGCAGTGGTTTGTTGGCGAAAAGAAATAACTTTATGGAAAGATATGAAGAAATCTATATGGATCCAAAATTATGTTCTATAAGAAATAACCAATGTACAGAATCTTTACAACTTGCTTGTTATTTATGTTGTCAAAGATTTTGTTTCAATCATATTGGAAAAACAATATGTGGTCTTGAGGCATGTTTTCAATGTATTGATCAACATAACAAATTTGAACATACAAAATGTATATGTGGCATCTTCATCTGTTCGGAATTTAAAAAGATTCATCAATTATGTCAATTATGTAATAAACCGTCACATAAACGTAAAACTATAGAAATAAAAACGTGTGCGTATTGTGATAAATCTAATTATTCTTCAATTGACTCAGCTGGATTGACATATTATAATCCAGAACATACATTGGTATGTTGTGATTGTGCAAGTCAATCATATAACGTAGATACTAATATAAAAAATGCATTAATTAATCATACGATACTGCCAAACGAAATAACTTCACTAATTAGTTCATATACAAAAATACTTAAAATTAATAATTTCATTTGTGAATTTTGTGATAGTGTTGTTTGTTATAAGCATCATACAAAAATGATTAATAAAAAAACTGCTGATGATCATAAATATCAAGAAATATGTAAAAATACAATGGATATTACTGATGATGATGACCAAATGTTATTTTGTCAACAAGCTACAATGGATTCGGGAGGTGAATATTATTATGAAACTATCCCATCAAAACCATCATGTCACAATTGTCACAATAAATTATGTAAAAGAAAATTACATAGTGCAATTACTTCTTGTTTTTATTAGAAAATCCTAACTATTTTCACATTAAGCTAAACATTTTGATAAATTTAATTTTTTAAAATTATCAAAATAGTTCGTCATATTTTTAACAATTATTTGCTAAAGAATTTGCTTCTCTCCATTTTCCTTGTCTTTGTAATTGTCTGACCAACTCCAAATCACATGTATTACCGGTCTTGACCGCTAATAGCCCTTCAGGTGTATTACCGGTCTTGACCGCTAATAGCCCTTCAGGTGTATTACCGGTCTTGACCGCT
>Ga0206876_1184_pt2 | contig 14853 bp, 12 predicted proteins | sample Alteio_BWOrgCont_10_FD_152619 | JGI IMG/M metagenome (GOLD analysis project Ga0206876, IMG submission 152619) | Enriched cells from forest soil in Barre Woods Harvard Forest LTER site, Petersham, Massachusetts, United States -... | ecosystem: Environmental > Terrestrial > Soil > Temperate forest >...
CAACAGCTCGATCAGATGAAAGCCCCCCGATTACCTCTCGGCCGTGGTTGTTTCTGTCACAGGGGGAACGACAGCGATTGCTGATTGGGCGCGCGCTGATGGCGCGTCCTCGTGTGCTGTTTTTGGATGAGCCGTGCGCCGGCCTCGACCCGTCGGCTCGCGAGCATTTTTTGCAATTTCTCCAGCGATTGGGCCGCGGCAGCCATCCGCCGGCCCTGGTGTTGGTGACGCATCACGTTGAGGAAATCATGCCTGTTTTTTCTCACGCGCTGATTTTGAAAAACGGACGGGTTCTGTCGAGCGGCCCGTTGCGGCAGACCCTGACCTCGCCCACGCTCTCCCGCGCCTTTGGAGAGACGGCGCGACTCCGTCGCGAGCGCGGACGCTATCGATTGGAGTTCCGCCGAAAGGCCGCATCCGTGATGTGACCGGTCTTGGCTGACAGGCGTTGACGTCGCGCTGTTTGTGGCTTGTATGCGCACGACAAAGTTTATCGAGTTATCAGGCTGGCTGTTTGCAGTTCCAAAGGTTACGGTATCACATGCCAGGCAACCAACCGAGAGGTAATCGGGGGGCTTTCATCTGATCGAGCTGTTGGTCGTCATTGCCATCATTGCAATCCTCGCGGCCATCCTCCTGCCGGCCTTGCCACTGGCGAAGGTTCAAGCCCATACAACGAGCTGCCTCTCGACCTTCCGTCAATGGGCCGTGGGAGCCAACGTGTACGCATCGGATGACACCAAGGGCAGATTCCCATCCGAACGCCCGCCCGCCGGGGGCGAAGACCCTTGGGACGTCGCGGGGCAATTTGTCACCAACATGATGCCAGGCTCCGGGATTACCGTTCCACTGTTCTTCTGCCCGGCGCGCCCCGGAGAATATCAACTGGCCCAGCAGCGGTTCATGGCCAAATACCATCGGTATCTTTCCACACCTTCCGACCTTTGGCTCTACTACACCACAGCCATCCCGGATTGGGGCGATACCGATTTCGGCCTGATGAACCAAAGTTGGTGGGTACCCCGGCAGGCTGGAGCGGGCACTGATGCCTATCCGGTGCCGGGGATTTCCGGTAATGCGGCCGATACCAAAGGCTGGCCGACATCCATAAGCGACCCGCAAGTTAACAAAGAGCCGATCTTGACCGATCTACTTTTTCAACCGGGGGATTTGGAATTGGACTCCGAGATTGGCACAGCGGTTGGCGGGCATCCCCGAAACGAAAACGGCAATGTGCCGTCAGGCTGGGGCTGGCAAAACGCGGGCATGGACACGCAGAGCGTCAACCGCGCTTACGGTGATGGCCACGCGGTGCTAGTGCCGAGAAAGCAAGTGCATTGGCAGTATTCTGGAGGCGGGAGCTGGAGCTGTTATTATTAACATGCTTCCCGATTTTAGCCGGCCAGTTACGCCAGTTTGATTACGTAAGGTTCGCGCGGCGCGCGGGCCAGTAAATGATTGGCGTCCTTGTTTTCGATAAACCTGGAGTTGCCCGGGTTCATCCGCAACGGCATCCCGAGTGTCGCGGGAGTTTTATCCAGGTCCACGTCGTTGGCGGCGAGATGTTCGGCCATCCGCTCGAATGTGGGCAGCGCTTCCTTGTCGCCTTTGATTTGTTCGCGCATGGCGTCGGCAGACTGGCGGTGGCCGAGCCGGTAGGAAATGTTGCCAGTGTGGCAGAGCGCAGTGGAAAGATGGCCCTGGAGGATCGGCGCGTTTAATTCGCGGTCATTGCGGCTGCGCACGGCTTGAATGAAATTCTCAAAATGATCATCAGCGCCCTCGAAGCTGGTGATCACCTTGCCGTCTTTGTCATGGGCGATGGCGCTCTTGTAATCGGGCACAAGGACATATCCGCCTTCGCACTCCACAACGATCCCGATGCCGCCGCCCTTGTAGGTATCCATTTTACTGGAACCGGTCTTTTCCGGGAGGCCGCGGACTTCGAAGATTAGCGGCGCCGGGAGATAATCATGAAACATGATCAAGGTGTTGGGGGTCTCGCCGTCGTCCTCGTAACCGAGGCGGCCACCGACAGCCAGCACGCGCGGCGATAAAGTCTGCTCGCCGAGGAACCAGCGGGCGATGTCCATTTCATGAATCCCCTGATTGCCGACATCCCCTGCCCCGTAATCCCAGAACCAATGCCAGTCGTAATGAAATCTCTTGCGCCGGGGCGGCGTCAGCGGGGCTGGGCCGCACCATAAATCATAATCAACCGTTTCCGGGATCGGCTGCGGCCCAACAGTCGTGCCGATGCTCGGGCGGGGTTTGTAGCAAAGACCGCGAGAAACGAGAATCTTTCCGAGGTTGCCGGCTTTCACCCATTCGACCGCCTCTCTTATGCCGGAACTGGAGCGCGATTGAGTGCCCACCTGGACGATCTTGCGATAGCGCCTTGCGGCCTCCACCATTTTTTCCCCCTCCAAAACGTTGTGAGAGACCGGTTTCTCGACATAGACGTCCTTGCCCGCCTGAACGCCCCACACTGTGGCCAAGGCGTGCCAGTGATTGGGCGTGGCGATTGAAATGGCGTCAATATCCTTGTTGTCCAAAAGCTTTCGGATGTCGGTGTATGCCGCGACATCACGACCCTTGTCTTTGGCCTCACTGACGCGCCGGCCAAGGACCTTGCTGTCCACGTCGCACAAAGCGGCCAGGCGCACGCCTTTGATTTTTTCCCAGGCGCTGATGTGGTCGGCGCCGCGACCGTTGAAGCCGACGACCGCGACGCGAATATCCCCATTGGCGCCGTCAACCTGCGACCAGGACCGCGCCGATAAACCCAGGAGGCCCGCGCCCAGAGCCGATCGTTTGATAAAGGCGCGCCGTGTGATCTTATTCATATGAAACTTCCGGTGATTTCTATTTTTTCTCCGTTATGTAGTCCTGATAATGTTCGGCAACCCTGGCTTCGGACTCGGTGCCTTCGTGGTAATAAAAGCGGTAGCGAAAAGTCAAAGTCTTGCCCGCGGGAAGCGTGTAGTCTCCTGTTCCCTTTGGTTTTTTTTCAAAATCATGAACGCCGAATGGATTGGCCGCGAACAGGCCGTAATCCCGCACGTGCCACCATGTCGGATGACGAGGATTGTCCGGATGATCGAAGATGGCGACGCCCACCGTTTTGCCGTCGACGGGGCCATAATAGTCGCACCAATCGGCGCGTTTTCCCCAAGTCTCGTCATCCCGCACTCCGGTGGACAGTACAATGTGCCCCTCGCCCGGCCCGTTCTTGTGTTTCAGGCGCATGGTTTCCGGCAACCGCGTCGCCATCGAACCTTCCTTGGTGTCGCCGAAGACAACCGGTTTGTCCGGCGGCGCTTGCAGGGTGATGTCGAAGTCAAACATCCGTTCCGTGCTCGGGCGGTTGTAAACGCGCAGGGTGCGGACGTCCGTGCAAACGACAGCGCCGTCGTGGTCGAGCCACTTGTCCGTCGATTTGATAATGCCATAATCATCCCCCGATTGAATTTTCAGAAACTGGTCATGCACTATCTTGCAAAAGTTCTTTTCCTCCGACCAAAAGTCCAGGCCGTTAACGTCGCCGTGGGCGAACCAAAGCGCGCGATGATGAGGGTGATCGTGCTCTTCGTCGGTCGTCTGTTCCAGCGGCCATTTCCGGGTCATGGGGAGTTCATCCGGTCCGAGCACAGGATAAAAATAAGGGCGCGGAACGTTTTTGTAATGATATTCCGTGAAAAGTTCGCCGTTGATCTCGATGCGAAGTTTGTCGTCCAGTTGGGTGATCTGCACTTGCGACTTCCTTGTGCTGAGGCACCCCGCTGCAGCAATACTCATCGCCAGTATCAGAAGACGAAACGTTGGACTGCCCTTCATATGTGTCAACCCCAGATTGTGCAAAGGAGGCCCCGGCATATCCAGCAAATAAAAACCTCCTGCGAGCGTATTTTTATATGTGGCGACAGAATTGAATTCGCTTGCCGGGTCAGGGGACCCGGCCTACAGCGGGTTGTTGTAGGCCGCGTGCCCTCGCGCGGCGGGGGACACGTTCGCAATCACTTATTTCGCCTTGTTTAAAAATTCGGTAAAATGGTGCCGACGGAGGGGGTCGAACCCACACACCCTTTCGGGTACTAGATTTTGAGTCTAGCGCGTCTGCCAATTCCGCCACATCGGCCCACCTGATTACGAGCGACTTACGTCGATCATGCGAACTAAAATTTGACGCTGTGCTACTTCGTGTGCTAGTTTGACGGTATGCAAGGCAATGCAATACCGTGTGAACCGGCCACAAACAAAGTTGGAAACAGTCGCCAACATAATTCGACTGGAAGTTACACGAGGGTTCTGGATAAGCGCAAGCACGCAATCAGGGGCCTTTGGCAGCGCAACGGGCGATATTACGCGCAAATGACCGTCGAGGACGGCGTAAGCGGCGTAAAACGTGTAAAGCGGGTGCCGTTGGAAGGCGCAACCACTGATGCTCAAGCGGTCGCCAAGTATCAGGAATTGCTCGTCCAACGCAGCAAAGGGGCGTTGCCGACTCTCAACAGGACGCCAAAATTCAAGGACTACGCGCAGCAATATTTCGACTACTACAACCAAGTCAAGGACGCAAAACGGGCAAGCACACTGGCAACGGAACGAATCGCCGTTAATCATTGGATTGAACACTTGGGGCATGTGCGGCTGGACCGAATCACGCGAGCCTTGGTGAACGGTTACATTGCAAAGCGGCAAGGTCTGAAAAGAACGGGACGGACGGTTAATCTTGAGGTTATTTGTTTCCGCAATGTGATGAAACGGGCGATTGAGGACGGTTTGATTCAGCGATTGCCGACAGAGAACTTGAGGCCGTTAAAGTGGACTCCGCAAAAGCGTTCCCTGTTTAGTCCTGATCAAATCGAGAAGATTTGCGCCGCCGGGGTCAAGGAATCAAAAAACGGCACTGAGTTCGCGAATTACATTCGTCTTATGGCGTTCTGCGGGGCGCGGATGTCTGAAACGCTGCGGCTAAAATGGTCGGATGTGAACTGGCAGCAACGGCAATTGACCATTGGTTCTGATGGGCTGGCGAAAAACCACAAATCCCGTGAGGTTGAATTTAATCCCAAACTTGAAGTGCTCTTGAAAGAAATGCTTGCCCGAAAAGCTCCTGATTCAGACTGGTTGTTCCCCTCGCCACAACGCGGCGACGTTGACCGAGCGTCCAGAACGTTTCGAGAATCATTGCTAATCGCTCGTAAAGAGGCGGGTATTCCAAAATTCGGATTTCACGATTGTCGGCACTTTTTCATTTCGATGTGCGTCATGTCGGGAATTGATTTTATGACGATTGCGCGATGGGTCGGCCATCAAGACGGCGGTGTCCTGATCGGAAAGGTTTACGGTCATTTGTCGAATGAACACGCACAGTTGCAAGCGCAACGGGTAAATTTTGGGTCGGTGGCGGTCGCGAGTTCCGTCGCATAGCCCTAAAGCTGAAGGAATTTGTCGATCACGGCATCTTGTTCTTTTTCAAGTTCGGCGAGTTGCGCTTTTTGTTCTTCGGTCAATTCCTCAGACTGTGATTTCAACATTTCCATGAAAAGTTCTCGGTGCTGCCAGTTGACATCGAAGATTTCACGGGTTGGCAACCAGCCAACAGGTTTAGACAGCGGGACTTTGTCTTCGTCCGTCAACTTCGGGTCATCTTTAAAGGCGAGCCGTTTTGCCAAGACCGGGTTTTGCCTTAATTCCCGGACCGAATAGAGGTCTGTTTGCGTCTTCTGGCGGTCGCGCAATTCGGCATCAATATGCTTTTCCATGCCGTATTCATTCTTGACATCCTCGATTGCCCGAATCATTGCATAAAACAGAACATAGGATTTCTCGACTCCTGGGCGAGCGCCAGCGGAGAGCATCAGTTCAACCAATTTCGTGATGACGCGACACGCGGACGGGATGGTTCGCGAATTAAATCGCATTTCAGTTTGCCACGAAACGTAGTCAGCCTTTGAATATTCGATCGGCGTTTCTTCTGGGGCCGGTATCAGTTTAATTCCGGTTTCTGCGAATATCCTGTCTGATATTTCCGGTCGCAAGTCCCGTTTCCCATCTTCCAGCTTCTTGAGCATCGAAGCCGAAATGCCGAGTCGTTTGGCAAAGTCGTGCTGCGACAACCCCGTTCCTTTACGCAATCGGGTTATATTATTTGTGAATTTCTTCTTCTTAGACATTGGACACATGTGTCCAAAAAACGGGTCAATTTGCAAGTCTCGCCGCGACGGGCAAACGGCTTCGGCGTCTATTCATCGCAAGGATTATGAGTGCGATTGAAAACAATGGCCGGGCGGTTGTGAGCCTCAGCAAATGGCTTGAACAAGTCGGCGTTACCTCATGCACGGCTTGGCGCTGGCGAAAGAAAGGCTGGCTCAAGACGGTGAATATCTGTGGGCGGCAATATCTCACTCAGGAAGCGATTCAAGAATTCACTGACCGGGCAAAGCGTGGCGAATTCGCTCAGGTCCATAGAGCTCCCAAAAGGAACGGGCCAGCACCGTGAATCACTTATTCCATTTTTTGAATTTTCGCGGACGCGGAATCCGATTGGTCCCGTTCGCGAATAACAAGGGCGCAATCGGTGCTTGGTCAGCAAGGAAAAGATGACCAAAGAAATTAAACATATGGCAGATCAAAGCAAAACAGCGTTGGACGCGGTCGCAATGGGCCGTCTTTTCATCATGGGTGAATATCGTGGCGGCGTTGCCACGGAATTCAGTGGCGACGATAAAAAGACGGGGCGGCGGCGTAGTTACAAGAAAGTTCAATACACCGTTGAGACCGGTGGTCCGACGTGGCTCGTCACGGAATTCCTCCCGGATGAAACGGACCTCAAGACTTGGAAGCCTCCATTCCAGAAAGGCGACAAGGTCATCGTGGACATATCTGCGGCGATTCCTAACAAGGGGCGTCTCGATGTCAGCGGCAAGTTGCAAAAGGCCGCTTAATGGTTGGGGACGCCGGGATGGACCCGCTTTAGCGGGGCCGCCCGGCGTCTCTCCTTGATTAAGGGTTAGTCATCAGAAATGAACGATGAATCAAATTTTCTCAGTTGATGACATTCACCGCAAATTTGAATTACGAGCGGCAATTCAACATCTGAACGCAACTTCGGACGAATGTTGGTGGATGACGTTCACGTTCGCGCTAAACGTCGTCGAAGTTAAGTACGCAAAATGGCGTTGGTGCAAAGTCATTCATTCGCTACGTCTTCGCTGTCCAAAAATTCGGGCCGTGTATGTGTGGGCACGACAATTTCGAGGTGCGTGGCATCTCCATATGGTCGCCTCATTGCCGGGTTTGACGGATTTGGATGTCGAGGGCGTTCGGGTGACTGGTGAAGGCGGATCGGCGGACTGGCGGTGGCTCCGTAATATGGTCGTGTGGCATGGGTGGGGCCATGAAATGAAATTCCGCCGTGTCGGCGGTACGGCGTTGGACGGTGCCAAGCTGGCGAACTATTTGGGCCATTACTGCACGGACAAAAACGGCTTGGACAAAGTGGAGGATAAGGGCGTGCGTCGATTGGGTTACATCGGGAAGGACGTGCGGGTTTATGATCGCCGGTGGAAAAGCATGTTCAAGGTTCTGGTCCGTGAGGGAAAGGAAATGGACGAAGAAATGCGGGTGCCTGTGTATTTGGTGGGGCGGGCACGGAAACGGACGCCGGGGTACTCGGGGATCATGATTGATCGGCGGGACAAGGAATCATTCGGCCAGTGGTATCGTCGCAAAGTGCCGTTGTGGTTTAGTCTCGCGTGGGAGCAGTTGGAACCGGGCGAACAAGACCGGTTGGTTTCTGAGGATATCAGCGTCCGCCGTTTCGTTGAGTTGGGGGCGATTTCGTATGTCTGAAAGGTGCGTCCGGTGTCGGATGTCCGGGATTCCATTGTTCTTGGCAGAATATCGCCTCACTTATCGGCATAAAAATGAAGAAGAATCAGAAACCGGTCCTGTTTGTCGATCATGCGCTTTGGAATGGTGGAAAGTCACCCCAGCTATGTGGGTCAATGGCGTTCTTAACGTTGAGCCGAAAACGTGGCCACAACGGTTATGGGTTTATTCACTTCTGTTGGACGATTACGGATGGAAGGAATTTACTTGTCAGGAAGCTCTCGACGATTGGCTTCGTAGAAATCCGCACTGAGGATTGGTGAGCACGCTAGCCCTAGCGGCAATGAGCGGTTCAATATTGCGACACCTGTCGCCTTTTGGAATCAGAGAGGAATCAAAAGTGAGGGCCGACATCTGAATGTTTTCTCGCTCAACCTTCGCGCAGCACATCCCAGCGGGTGATGATGCCGAGAGGCTTCTCTGTGCGATTCCCGGATTGTGTAATCAGCACTGCCTCCAGCAATTCCTTCGCAGCAAACAGCGCCTTGGCTTCACCGACGGTCTTGTCGCAGGCGACGAACAACCAGTTCTGTCTCTTTTCCTCTTCCGGCAGCACTTGGCTGACGGGCACTTCGTCCAGCTCCACCAGCGACATCTCCTTGGACAAATGGTGCGCCAGCCAGCGGGTGATACCGTTCTCGGTCAAAAGACCTCGGAACTTCTCGCCGTCGTAAACCGGGAACTGCGAATAGTCCTTCTCCCTGATCTTTCGCAACACCGCCGCCAGCGAATCGTCGGGGGTCGCAGTCTCCACCCGCCTCTTGAACTGCGGCACGACTAAGGGTGGGTTCGTCAGCCGTTGGCAAATCCTTTCCAGCCTCTCAACCACAGGCAGGGTTGGCACGGCCACATGTTGGTATGGCTTAGTTATCTCGTGGAGGATCACATTCCGCAACTTGGCAGTCATCCGCAGGTAATCGCAGTCGGCGCAGTCGGTTACCAACCTGTGCGTCCGTTCGTAGTCCCTAACTAGAGATGCAAATGATGGAAATGGGACCTTATCTTCCTTGCCGAGATGCTTTCGCAGAAAATGGTCGATTGAGTTATAGGCCGCTACAAACCGCTGGAATAAATCGTGCTGTTCGTCGCTCATTTTCCACATTTCAGTCCTCGCTTGCATACTGGTGTCTCTGTCTTAGCTGATGGGATTTGTCACTGTGTTTTGCGCGTCGGAGCCTCAAGGAAACCCGATGGCGTAAAAGCGGGAGGGATAATTCGTCCACTGGTAATCGCTGAAATGGACCAAACCACTGGTCAGCGTCAAGGTCTGAATTGGAATCCATGCGGGATTAGCCAGATCAGTGCAGGCTTCCACGACTACGAAGATGTTGGGGGTGCCGGTGATGTTGAACCCGAATTGATTGTTCTGGACGCCAAAGTTGGGGCCGGTGGTTTGGATTAGGGGGTTCCACAGGACGACCGGAATACCGGTGTTGGTGGAGAAGGCAATCCAGCCGGTGGTGCCCGGCAAATAATAGGCCGTCGTGCAGCCGATCCTGAACGCCGTCCCATCAGCGGCGGGAGCATTGCCCATGAAAAGGACGCTGCTCAGGCAGTCGCCCTGGAACGCAAAGCTCCCGATGCTGGTGACGCTTGCGGGGATGGTGATGCTGGTCAAGGTGCAGTCGTGGAACGCAAGGGTTCCTATGCTGGTGACACTATTGGGGATGGTGAGGCTGCGCAGGCTGGAGTCGTAAGCGAACATGTCAAACCCGACGCTGGCGACGCCGTCGCCTATTGTGACGCTGGTTAGGCCGTAGCACTGATAGAACACGCCCTCCCCGATGCTGGTGACGCTGCCGGGAATCGTCACGCTCTTCAGGCTGGTGGAATTTTGGAACGCAAATTCCCCAATGACGCTGACGCTGTTGGGGATGTTGACGTTGGTTAGGCTGGAGCAGTAAGCGAACGCATGATCCCCGATGGCGGTGACGCCATCGGCGATGGTGACGCTGGTCAGGCTGGAGCATTGATAAAACGCTTCGTCCCCGATGGTGGTGACGCTGCCGGGAATCGTCACGCTTGTCAGAGGGCAGCCAGCGAACGCACTGTCCCCGATGGTGGTGACGCCATCGGCGATGGTGACGCTGGTCAGGGGGCAGCCAGCGAACGCCTCAACCCCGATGCTGGTGACGCTGCCGGGAATGGTGTCGTTGGTCAGGCTGGAGCATTGATAAAACGCTTCGTCCCCGATGCTGATGACACTGCCGGGAATCGTCACGCTTGTCAGGCTGGTGCAATTCTGGAACGCAGAATCCCCGATGCTGGTGACGCTGTCGGGAATCGTGACGTTGGTCAGGCTGGAGTCGTATAAGAACACACCCTCCCCTATGCTGGTGACGCTGTTGGGAACCGTGATGCTGGTCAGGCGAGTGCATTGCGCAAACGCATACTCCCCAAAACTGGTGACGCCGTTGCCTATCGTGACGCTGGTCAGTCTGGTGCAGTCGTAGAACGCATAAATGCCGATGCTGGTGACGCCATCGGCGATGGCGACGCTGGTCAGGCTGGCGCAGCCATTGAACGCATCCTCTCCGATGTTGGTGACGCTGCCGGGAATCGTGACGTTGGTCAAACCGGAGTACATGAACGCCTCTTCTCCGACGCTCGTGACTGTCAGGGCGTTGATGTTGGTTGGGATGATTAAAGACCCGACAGGCCCGGTGTAACCGGTGATGGTAACGCTGACGCCATCAGAATTTGTAGTGTAATCGAGTTGGGCCTGTACCGCTGTCGGTGCGGCCAACAGCAACAAACCGAGAAGCGCACTGTAGCAATTGAGTGTAGCCTTCGATTCGGGCATCAATCCACAACGTGCCGATGTTGAACGTTTTTGACAAGTCAAACATGAGGCTCACATGGAAACCGGCTCCCGGTGGTGTCGTCATTGGCTCCAGTGTTGCGAGGGAAGCGGGGGCGCAATCCTGGAGCCAATGACGACACGGGAATGTGCAGCGGGGTTCTGGAAATCCCGTTCTCAGACGCATAAGACTTTTCCTTCTGTGCTACTTTTTGTGCTAGATTTGATAGTTTTTTGGAAGCTCGAAATTGATCGAGAGCGAAAAGTCAAAAACCTCATTTCTACTAATAAAATCAATGGTTTCACGAGGGTTTAAAGTGATTAAAAGTGATGCCGTGAAACCCTGAAAAGTGCAATTTTGAGTCTAGCGCGTCTGCCAATTCCGCCACATCGGCCCAATCAACCTGCCCGCAGTAATTAAAATATCAGGCCGCCTCCCCGTTGTGCAAATTCTATTTGTAAACGTCTCCGCGCGGCCCAATACAGCGTGTTTGCGTAATGCGTCACTCATGGGTGGCACGGACGGCTCGCCGAGCCGTCCGACTGGTGGTTTTTGCCGGGGCCGTCACCTCGGCAAGGCGACGCTACCATTCACCGGTCCGTCGTCACTGACCTATTACGTGTTTGCGGTTTCAAACCCACTGCACGACGGGCTTGGTGAGTTCACACTAACTTCGAACGTCGTTTGCCGCTTTTGAACGGGCCGAGCAATTGCGCTGCGCCGGCAGCCATGAAATCCATATCCGTCACGGTCATGAAAAAACGGAAACCTTGCTTCTGGAACCGTTTTATCTCTTGCGGATTGCGTCCCGGCCGGCCCAGAAATTTCCCGTGCTTCTTCGCAGCCGCCACGATCTTCGCGACTGCTCGATCCAATTTTGGATGGTTTTGTTCGCCTCTCAGTCCCAGTGAGAATGACAAATCACTGGTGCCGATGAACAACACGTCAAGGCCAGGAGTCGCGGCGATCTCGTCTATGTTCTCAAGCGCGGAGGTGTCCTCGACCATCGCAACGATCAGCACGTTCTTATCGGCGAAATCGTAGTAGTCTTCGAGCGCCGCCCAGCGGAATGCGGCAAGGTCAGCCCCGGACCCGCGCAAGCCGTGCGGTGGATAGCGGCAGGCGGCGACCGCCTGGTGCGCGAGTTCCGCAGTGCGCGTGAAAGGGAAAATCACACCTAGCACACCGGTATCAAGCAGCCGTTTGGCCGTCCACAGCTCGTTCGTTGGCGGACGGGCCAGCGGCACCGCCGGCAATCCGCGCGTGGCCAAAACGATGTTTCGCACCGTCTCCAAGGACAGGGGGCAGTGTTCCATCTCCAGCCAGATGAAATCGAAGCCCATGCCCGCAGCCCGGGCGGCAACTTCCACGTTGTTGACCGAAATGACCAGCCCGATGACAGACTCGCCCTTTCCAAGTTTGTCCTTCAAGGTGTTCGTTAACAAACGTCTCCGTTGGCCGGTTTTCGAGAGTTTAGCTGGCATGCGCGTTAATGTTTAACTGGAGGTCCATCCCTAATCAACCACACTTCTGAAACCTGGCAGGTCCGGCCGTTGCCGCCCAGCCCCGGTTCTCCCGACCACGTCAGGAGCAGTTCGCCATTCTTGATGGCTCCCGAAGGAATCGCGAATTCGATCGGTTCAATCGGGTAAGGCTTGGCAATGAAGGGATGAATCTCGATCCCTTCGTTGGCAACCAGGCGAATTTTGTGCTCAAAATCGTCTCCGCCATAGACAGCGCGGATTTTGTAACTCGCCTTGTCGTCCAGAGCGGAATAATGCATCTGCAACGGTGCGTCGTAAAGCGACTCCTCGTGATCGATCCACGACATTCGCCGCGCAACTCGGCCTGCTCCCGTCGGTTCGTCCTCCTCCTCAAAATCAGCCCGCGGCGAAACCACGGCTGCCGGGTCGTCACGAAAGCCCGGACCGCGGACAAGGTGCGGTTCTTTGACCGGGTTGCCGAGGTCGTCGTAGAATCCTCCTGGACCCGGATTCGTCCAGTCCAGAATCCCCTTGATGGCTTCGCGCCGATCTTCCTCCGATGGCAACTTGCGAATCTTTGCGAAGCGGTCGCGCAGCCAGCCACGATTGTTAAGGGGATAATCCAACGTGTCCAGGCTCGCCCCACGATCCACGGCAAGGGCTTTGTATTTTTCGACGCTCAATTGCATGCCGATGCTCTGAAACAATGCTTCACCCAATAAAAGTATTCGAGTGTCGTTGGTGCTTACTGCCTGCGCCTTCAACTGATCCTCTGCTTGAGCCATTGCATCGAGGGTGTCCGTGCCCGCCAGGCGCCGCAGGACGTCCGTGGCTTTACCCTCGAACTCCGTTTCCGAGATCAAACGCTCCCGAACCGACGCATCATAGTACGCGCGAAACAACGCCTGTTGGAAGCGCCAGTTCCTCAGGTCGGCGGGCGAAGCTTCCTTTTCGAGCGCTTGAAAATGAGCGAGGGTCTTTTCGACTCCGCCATTCGCGAGCAACTGGCCCCGCCAATTGTTTTCGAGCGCCAAGAGTCCTTCGGCGAATGTTTCGGTAAAGCGATCGCCGATGAAGTAGCGGCTGTATTCGCGCAGGATGTCTGCCACGTACTGTTCCGGGTCCCAGCCGAGCGCGTTCCAGATTATTTTATTCACATCGTCGTTACAACCCTCGGAATACGTCACGAAACCGATTGTGTCAGACTGCATTTTGCGAAAGATGATTGCTTCGTCTTCGGGACGGGGATTGATGCATTCGCGGGCTTCGGTCACCGCGTAGGCCACGTCCCAATCCGGCACCGGGAACTCGCACTGCCGGGAGTGGGTGATGTCCGGGTAAAGGCGGATTGGGTACTGGCGCGGCGCCAGTTCACGCAGTCGAGCCAGGGACAAGCGGACCTGAGGTCCAAACACAAGCCCGCTTAACCAGGCGGGTTGCTCGCGTTTCAGCATGTCGAGAAACTCATCCATCCAGGCTTGATCGAAGCCCTGTGGAGAAATCCACATCCGGGCGTTGGGGTGGTAACGGTGGAGGTTTTCCGTCTGCTTCTCCAACAGCGCCATAAGAAACTTCGGGCGCGTGTGCCCCGGATCGCCGCCGGGAACGAACACATCATCAATCCGCGGCAGCTTCGCGAAAACCTCGCCCCATTCATTGAGGGCCGATTCCACGGTCTTAGGGTTCGAATAGTCGGGGTCCATTGCCGGGTACCAGACCCAGACATCTAGCCCGTAAGAATCGGCTATTCGCGACATGCCAGCCATCATCTCCATTGGGGGCCGCGGAAAATGCGGGCTGTTGGCGGCATCGTCTGACCTCGGCGGAATCAGCTCGATGCTGTTGCAACCGAAAACCGCCAGGTCTCGAAAATACTGCTCCCATACAGGCAGGTCCCAGGCATCGTAAGTATTGCTTTTGGGCCGGTAACCCAATTGATGTCCGCGCAACGCGTACTTGGGCGCCGCCGCAATCTCCAGATCGTCTGCAACCGATGCTCTTCCTGATTGCAGGCGCATTTCACGCAACAATCTTCCCACACCGAAGAGGACGCCCCGCGAATCATTTCCAACAACCAGGACCAAGTTGTGGGTTGCGCCGCGCTTGACGGAAATTTGGAATCCTTCCGGACCCTTGCTGTTCGGCGACTCGGCCAACGCCTTTGCGTAATCGGGAGCAAAATCTGGAAACAATGCTCTTGTGCATACGGCAATTACCGGGCCGTTCGACGAAGGCCAGACCGTCGTCGACGGCCACAGCACCTTCAATCGTTTTTCCGCTTCCTCGGCCAGCATTTGCACGGCCTTCTTCTCCGGTCCGGAGAAAGTCGAAGGATAGACGATCACCGCGCCCGCGAGGTCCACCGCCTCACCCGGAGTCTCTCGGAAGAGGAAAAGCACGATCGCGGCATATCGAACAAGACTAGTGCAACTATTCACGATTTTGTGGGCTGACGGACATTATGAGAGTCGCGTGGAGTTGGAGGCAAGCCAAAGTCCGCCTCGCAAAGGTTGGATTCTGCGAAATTTCGTCCAGGACTAATCCCTGACCGGGCTGATTTGATGCCAAGGTCATTCAATATTCCCGGCGCCCGGTTTCACCAATAAAATCAAGCCTGCGCTGAACAACGCCAGCGCCGCCGATGCCACGAAAGCGGCGGAAAATTTGATGCC
>Ga0206876_1196_pt1 | contig 14786 bp, 14 predicted proteins | sample Alteio_BWOrgCont_10_FD_152619 | JGI IMG/M metagenome (GOLD analysis project Ga0206876, IMG submission 152619) | Enriched cells from forest soil in Barre Woods Harvard Forest LTER site, Petersham, Massachusetts, United States -... | ecosystem: Environmental > Terrestrial > Soil > Temperate forest >...
ATTTTTTTCAATAACATCCTTATGCAGAGAAACAATGCGTGCAACATTGCGATAGATGTCACCTTCAAAATCCTGTTGCGCAAGCTTCTGCTTCAAAGCCTCACCTTCAAGATTTTTTAATTGATACACTTGGCCGTCCGAAAGCACGACGTCCAACTCTTGAACATACCGCGCGGTCTTGCCGTACTTTAAATTCTTTTCCCCACCGGAGTTGTTTGCTACCATACCGCCCACGGTGTTCAACTCACGCGAGGCGGTGTAGCTCGGTAATTCCAAATTCTTTTTCTGCGTTTCTTTATCAAAATCTCGAAAATATACGCCTGGTTCGACTATTGCGTAATCACTTCCAAGCTCAAGCACACGGTTAAAGTGTGCTGTCATATCGAGGATTATCGAATCGTTCAAAGGGCCACCCGACATGTCTGTGCCGGCAGAGCGCGCCGTCAGCGAAATAGTGCTGTCTACATTCTGTTCTTTCTGCTTTTGTGCATACCGTACAGCCAATCCGATGTCCGTGGCATCTTTTGGGTGGAAAACAACTTTCGGTGTAATTGCAAAGAGGCTCGCGTCGCGCGAATACGCTTCGAGTACTGCAGGCGCGTCTTCCACCTCACCCCGTACGAGCTTTTTTAAATCACTACTAAGAGACATGTAAATTCAGTATACAATAGCCTTGTGATACACAGTGGGCATCATATTGTACGTGGATGGAAGCGCGAGCGGCGCATGTTGCGGCTGATGCTCGCAGTAGTTGCCCCAGCTGTCTTTCTGGGCTTCGTTGCCCTCTATCTGCACGTATCTCTTCTAACCCTCGGTGTTGTTCTTGGAAAATCATTTTTCCGCCTCGCGATAGCCTATGCTGTTTCCCTTGTACTCGGCGTTGCCATTGCCGTCCTTGTTGGAAACACGAAAAATGCCGGCGAAAGCTGGATCGCCGTGTTTGATGTCGCACAAAATATCCCATCCTTCGCCCTCATTCCGCTGTTTGTATTACTCATGGGCTACAGCAGCACCATGGTTATTGTGTTCGCCGCGACCTCCATTATCTGGCCGATTATTTTCTCTACCCTAAACGGTATACGCGGTGCACATCCTTCGCTTAACGAAGCAGCTACACTGTTCGGCGCATCAGGGTGGAAGCGCATTCGATATTATCTGCTGCCACTTTCCTACCCTGCAATAATTACCGGCTCCATTGTTGGTGTTGCCATGGGATGGGAGTCGGTCATTGGTGCTGAAATTATAGGCTCGCTTTCGGGTATCGGGTTGTTTCTTACAAACGCGAGCACAGTGGGAAATAAAACCCTTCTCTTTGCAGGCCTCGCAGCACTGTTATTGCTTGTCTTTACCATCAATCGGCTTATTTGGTCGCCGCTTTTAAAACACACCTATGAATACAGCGATTAACGGGATTTCTATTGAAGGGATCGACTATACCTTTGTCGATGGCAAAAAGCGTATCCATGCACTTTCAAAAATTTCTTTTGATGTGGGCGCGGGCGAAATAGTTGCACTCGTTGGGCCATCGGGCTCGGGCAAATCAACCCTACTGCGCCTATGTGCCGGACTACTTAAACCAACCGACGGTACCATACACAATACATTCGGCAAAAAAACCGCAATGATATTCCAAGACTTTGCACTATTCCCGTGGCTTTCCGTTGAAGAAAACATTCAATTTGGTTTGCTGATGCAGGATGTCGAGGAAAAGAAACGACAAAAAATTGCACACGAGGCGGTTGTAGAAATCGGCTTGAGCGGGTTTGAAAAAGTGTTCCCAAAGTCCCTGTCGGGCGGCATGCGCCAGCGTGTTGGTGTCGCTCGTGCACTTGCGGTAGAGCCGGAATTGCTGTTGATGGACGAGCCGTTTTCAGCCCTCGACAGTATTACCTCCGACCGATTGAAACGCGACTTGCTTGCTGTCTGGCAAAAACATAAATTTGCCATACTTATCGTCGTACACACCATAGCCGACGCAGTCGAACTCGCCGACCGCATTGTCGTATTTTCATCCCACCCGGGTAGCGTCAAAAAAATATTCAAAAACGATCTTCCCCGCCCCCGCAACATGCGCGAAAAACCAGCTTACGACCTCATCGACGCGGTTACTGCCGAAATTGATTCAACTCTCTAGGAAACCAATCGGCCGAGCAAGAAGGCTGCAGTAGCGGCAATGGCGCCGAGCAGCACTGTTTGGACAATTCCTGCAAAAGGTTTTTGTGCAATAAGGCGGCCGCGGATATAGCCAAAGATTACAAGGGCGATGAGGGTTGCGACGATGGAATATTCAAACGCAAGCGTTACGTGATGGCGTAAAAATAAATACGGGGTAAGCGGGATAAGGCCGCCAACAATATATGCGCCGCCTATTGTGATACCACTTTTAAGCGCCTGTCGCTTGTCGGGCTCTTCCAATCCCAATTCAAACTTCATCATAAAATCCACCCATGTTTTTTTATTTTTAGAAAGTGATTCGGCAACACCAGTGCTTTCATTTTTACTGAGGCCAAACTGTTCAAAAATAAGAGCGACCTCTTGTTTCTCTACCTCGGGTTTTTCCTCCACCTCCCTCTCTTCCCGTATCCGTTCGTTTTCGTAATGCTTCGCTTCGGTGTTTGCAGCCAGATATCCGCCAAGGCCCATTGAAATGGAGCCTGCGGTAATTTCGGCAATGACTGCCGCAATAATAATATTTCCATTGCTCGCTGCCGCAGTTGCCAGCCCTGCGGCAATGGCAAACGGCACGGTGAGGCCATCGGATAGGCCTATGATTGCATCACTGATAAACGGGCTGAGCTCCTTATGCTCCTCGTGATCTAGTTTTTGTATCTCCTCTATCATTTCAGTACGTTCCAGATATTTTGATCTTCAGCACCGTTCAATTGGAACACCGCAACGCCTCGCACGCCGAGCTGACGGGCTAATGCTACCTTGTCGCTAATTGCCTGCGCATCACTCCACCAGACGATGTTAAACGGCGGCTGGATAGAACTTGCAAGTGCCGTCTGCGAATACACATCTGTTGGCGGTGCCGTGGTATTGTCCACGCCATTGTTGGTTACGGCACCCAGCACGCTTGCCTGATTTGAAAGTGCCTGTGTTGCCGGAGTCGATTTGTAAATGAAGGAAAGTTCGTCGGCGCTGTTACGCGATGGTGTCACGCCAAGCAATGCCTCAAGCTGCGTCGCATACGTCGGATTAAATGCCCAAAGTAAGTTGTACTGGTAGCCCGAACCGGATGATGTCACTTGATATTCGTATCCATATGTCGGGACACCAATCAAAATCTTCTTCCTCGAGATTGTCTGTGCCGCCAAGTTAACAACGTTTGCCACCCACGCAGGGTCGGCAACGGGCACATATGGTGCTGCGCGCGAAGCGTTCAAGACCGTATCAATCTGGCCTTGGTCGTATGCCATGATTTCGACACGGTCACAGTACTGATTTATAGCTGTGTAGTCGTTTGCATATTCGGTTGCATCAGCCGGCGGCGTAACTCCGATGCCATAGCGGTCTTGCAGGGGCATGCGTGCTTCAATAGAGCAGTAGACCCACTTTTGACCCATGCGCTCATACAAGCCTTTCAAAAAGGTTGAGAAATAATTTTCTGTCTGCGCCTCCTTCGCTTCAAAGTCGATATCGATGCCGTCAAAGCCTTCAACCTGCACGAGCGTTGCTATCTGATTTTCAAGCGCTATACGTGTTGTGGTGTTCGAAAGAATATTCTGCTCGGATACTCCGTCGCCCCACATAATTGTTGGGATAACGCGAACTTTGTCTGCTTTTGCCTGTGCAATAAACGATGTCCACGGTTGTGCATTGATATTTCCGCCATCAGTAACAATGCCTTCACTGTTAACCGTGTATTCAAAAGGGCTCACCTCGGTCATCTGCTGGAGGTGCGGTGCGACATCTGCGGTACTTGATGCTGCATGCCAGTATGGGAGCCATCCGCCAAACTCCAATGATGTAGATGGAGTTATAGGGCCAGTTGGAGCTAGTACCGAAAGAGATGCAACGCTTGCCGCACTTGGCGCAGCTGGAGCACTCGTGCTCGAGCCTGCAAGTGCTGCCTGCGTCAGTGGGCCGACAACACCGTAGCTCGAACCCGAGCACACTATTTTTTGATCGCATTGAAATTTTTCTACTGCAGCCAATGTTTCGGTACCAAAATAGCCGGTATCACGGCCGGCGTTCATGTACCCCTGTGCAATAAGCTGGTTTTGAAGTGCAACAACATCACTACCCGATGTGCCGATAACCAGTGTTCGGGTTGCGGCGTGCACGACACAGGTAAAAAGCAAAAAGCTCGCAACTGCGAATACGGACCACTTCTTCATACTGTTCAGTATACCAAACCTTGCCTCAGGCAGACAGGCTATCGCTTGGCTTTTGTGCGTTCCATTTCTGTCAGGCCTTGCTTGCGCAAACGCACGGACAGCGGAGTAATTTCCAAATATTCGTCTTCAACCATCACTTCCAAACCGCGTTCAATTGTAAGTTCGTATGGTGGCACGAGGTTCATTGCCTCATCGGTACCTGATGCTCTCATGTTCGTAAGTTGTTTGCCCTTGGTTGGGTTCACTGTCATTTCTTCACCCTTTGAAGTATTTCCAATAACCATGCCCTCATACACTTCAGTTGCAGGTTTGATATATAGCGTGCCGCGGTCCTGCAAACTCCACAGCGAGAAGCCGAGTGTCTTGCCTGATGCCATTGATATCATCGAGCCAACGACACGCTTCACAATTTCGCCAGCATACGGGCGGAAGTCGAGGAAACGTGATGAGAGAATACCCTCACCCTTGGTGTCCAACACAAACTGGCTGCGGTAGCCAAGCAAGCCGCGGGTCGGGCCTTCAAACGTAAGACGCACGGTGTCGCTGTGCATCTTGATGTCTTTCAATATAAATTTACGAGTTCCCAAACGCTCGATGATTGCGCCTTGGTACGTGCTTGGGGTATCAATAACAACTTCTTCATACGGCTCGTTCTTTACGCCGTCAATATCGCGAAAGATAACTTGCGGCTGCGATACCTGCATTTCATATCCTTCACGGCGCATGTTTTCGAGCAAGATTGCGATGTGTAATTCGCCACGACCCGATACCTTAAATACATCACCGCCGCCTTGCGCGCCACCTGCTTCGTTGCCGAATTCAACTTTCAAACCGACGTTTACTTCCAATTCGCGAACGAGGCGTTCACGGATTTGGCGGGTGGTAACAAACTTACCTTCGCGCCCTGCAAAAGGTGAGTTGTTAACCAAAAAGTTCAATGTGATTGTTGGTTCATCAATTGCAATTGCTGGCAATGGTTCCGCCGCTGCGTTATCACAAATAGTTTCACCAATAAAAATATCGGTAAGCCCTGCAATAAGTACAATGTCACCGGCACCAGCTTCAGCTGTTTCAACTTTTTGGAGACCCTTGAAACTAAACATTTTGATGACTTTGCCTTGGCGTGTTTCTCCGGTCGGTTTTTTTATAAACACAGTCTGGCCTGTTTTTATTTTGCCTTCGTAGATGCGGGCGACTGCCAAACGGCCAAGGAAGTTGTCATAGCCGAGGTTAAACGGCTGTGCACGGAGAGGTTTGTCTTCCAAGCCCTTCCCTGCTGCTGGCACCTTCTCGAGGATCATATCCAAAAGTGGTGTGAGGTCTGTCGATTCGTCAGTAAGCTTCTTTTTTGCAATACCTTGGCGGCCAATAGCGTACATCACAGGGAAATCCGACTGCTCGTCCGATGCGCCCAATTCCAAAAAGAGTTCAAGCACCTGCTCTTCGGCACGTGCAGGGTCTGCTGCAGGTTTGTCGATTTTGTTTATAACAACAATTGGCTTTAGGCCAAGCTCAAGCGATTTCTTCAATACGAAACGAGTCTGTGGCATCGGGCCTTCCTGTGCGTCCACAACCAAAAGCACCGAGTCAATAGAGCGGAGTACACGCTCAACCTCCGAACCGAAGTCGGCGTGGCCTGGGGTGTCGACAATATTTATTTTTACATCCTTGTAAAAAATGGCTGCCGGTTTGGAGTAAATAGTGATGCCGCGCTCGCGCTCCAAATCGTTGGAGTCCATCGTAACGCCCTCTTCGGCAACGCCGGTCTGGCGCATCAACGCGTCCGTTAGGGTTGTTTTCCCGTGGTCCACGTGCGCGATAATAGCTATATTCCTAATCTCCATAATTTAAAAAGGCGGGCTGTTCCCGCACTTATTCAACAGAATACCAGAAAAATGGCGTTTTGCAATTAGCTGGCATTAGTCCAAACGGCTTGATACTGTACAAAAGGAGCACACAGAAAAGGAGGCTTCCATGTCCTATGCAATGCAAGCGCTGGTCGAGCTTCGGCCCGGCTGCAAGCTCTACTACGCCTGCCCGTTAGGGCCAACGGACAACTTCAATACCACCGCGTTCTTCAACAAATATCACGGCAAGACTGCCACCTTCGTGGCACCAACCCAAAAGCTGCACGGCCCTCTCAATCGTGAAGGAAAGAAGCCTGGCCGCTACGCAAACCCCTCATACATCAACGTGAAGTTTGAGGGCGAAGAAAAGGTCCATACAGGCCTCAACCTCGTACACTTCGTGGTGATCGACATCGACCGCACGCATGTGTGGCTGACGGAGTCGACTGCCGATCAGCGGCTTGGCGACCTGCCATACCCAATCCTCTTCTACCCTGGGGATTCGGTACGTCTCAAGGAGCTTCCCGAAGGCCGCGCCGATGTACCTCGGCTGGTTTCAAGCATCTGGCTCGAGGATAGCCATATGCATGGAGGACTTCCTGGATACCAGGTGCACGAAAACGATGACGAGTTCGCGGCCCGCAAAAAGGAGCGTGAGTTCCCTGTCGATATCATGCACAAGTCATGGAACATGCCTGCCGACAAGCTCGAGCTCGTTGCTCACGGCAACGTCTGGGCGCTCTACAACAAGCCTGGCATGATGTCGTTTGCTTCGGACGAGCAAGAGTCGGCTTTCTGGGCACAATCTGGCATCAGTACAATGACAAGCGCCTTGGACCCTGCGGGGGCCGATACCGACCAGAGGATTATGTCCTCGGCGTTTGGGCAAACGCTCGAACAAGCATGGCAAGGCTTCCTTGCCGAGCGGGTCGATGTTATCAACCTGCGCGAGCGTGCAGGTGGCCGAGCCGACGAGACTCCGCGGTACATGAGCCACAAACTGCAGCCATGTTTCCGGGACCATCGCGTGCGTGTGCGCGATCTCACGAAGCGTTTGTGGGAGAACAAACTCGCACAAGCTGCGGCTTAAATATCAAAAGCGCGATCTCATCCGATCGCGCTTTTTTTTATCTTACTGCTTCCCCGTCCACTTAAAATAGCGGATGCCGATGCCGGCAAAAACGATACCGTAGCCGAGCGTTACGGCGAGGGCAACAAGGACACTCTGCGTAAAAATAGTCGAGGGTTCCATGGCGGCAATAAGCAATACTTTTGTCGTACCAAGCGGCGACCACTGGACTATGTTTTCGACAGTTTTTCCGAACAGCCCGATTGAACCGAGCGCACCGACAATCGCTATCGGGAAATAAATTAAGCGCGCGGCAGAGTTTACCGCTTCAGAGCCTTGGATAAACGCGACAATAAACTGTCCTATCGCCAAAAATGACATCCCTCCAATGAGCGACGCAACGAGAAGCAAGACAATGTTGAGGGTTGAGACAGAAATTTTATCGACCCATCCGGCAATGGCAATCGTCACAAGCGCCATAATGGCGATGACGGAAAGCTGCACGATGAGGCGGCTCGACATGATTATCCACGTTGGCACCGGTGCCGCACGCAAACGCTGGAAGATGCCGCGTTCCCTATCGCGCGCAATAGTAAGCGAATAACCCATAAGCCCAACAGCGGGCAGGCCCACTGCCATACAGATAGAAAGTACGCTTGCAGCACCGATAACCGGAATAAGTGACTTCCACGAAATCAAAAAGATAACCGGCACAATGATGCTCATAATAAGAGAGCGGCGCTGTCGCCACTGCACGCGGAAGTCGGCACGTAATAATGTGCGGAATGCTTCAGTAACGGAAGGAATTGGTTTTATAAAATTTTTGTCCATAGAATTACTTGTGGTGAGTCCTATCGAACTATGCGCGAACCTCCTTGCCGGTTAGGCCGATAAACACATCTTCGAGCGTCACCTGCCCACGGCGTGATGCCGCAATAACATCCTTGTCGGTTTTATATGTCTCGATAAGCGCCTGCGGGTTGCCAGTAGCAATTATCTTGCCGTGGTCAATAATTGCCACGCGGTCGCACACTGCCCCAGCCTCTTCCATCGAATGGGTCGTCAGTACGATGCTGCGTCCCGAGTCACGCATATGCTCCATCCTCTCCCACAACTGGCGACGCGATTGCGGGTCCAAACCTGTCGTTGGTTCATCGAGCAACAAAAGAGGTGGGTTATGTAGTGTTGCGACCGCAAGCGAAAGGCGCTGCTGCTGGCCACCGGAAAGCTGCGATGCGCGTTTATTTTTATGGTCAAGCAAATGCATGCTTTCCAAAAGCGCATCCGCTTCCGGTATGTTCAGTGGCACTCCGTAAAGCCCTGCGTACAAGTCGAGAATTTCCTCAATGTGCAAATCCTGCTGGAAACTTGTCGATTGTAATTGCACTCCGAGGTTTGCACGCGCATGCAGCGGATGCGTAAATATATTAAAGCCAACTATTTCAACTTTCCCGCTGTCTGGTTGCAGCAACCCTTCGATAGCGCTCAACGTGCTTGTTTTGCCGGCGCCATTGGGGCCGAGCAAGCCGAATATCTCGCCTTCCTTAACACTAAAACTCACACCGTCGACGGCAACAATGTCGCCATAGCGGATGTGCAAGTCAGAGACTTCTAAAATATCAGACATGAAATGTTAGTTATCGCCCTTGATCATCTTTATTGCCTCCTGCACGGTTGTCATAAATTGTGCGGGAAAGATAATGGTGGAGTTCTTCTCAACGCTGATTTCAGCCATCGTCTGGAGTGTACGTAACTGCAATGCAACTGGGTGTTTGCTAATGATGTCGGCCGCTTCGCCCAATTTAACCGCTGCTTGGAACTCGCCTTCTGCCGCGACGATTTTTGCACGGCGCTCGCGTTCAGCCTCGGCTTCTTTTGCCATGGCGCGCTGCATATTGTCGGGCAATGTGATGTCTTTTATTTCAACGGCGGTAACCTGTGCACCCCACGGCTCGGTGTGTGTATCAATCACCTCCTTAATCTGTGTATTGATGTCGGCAGTCTGCGCCAGCAGCTGGTCGAGCATAAACTGCCCGACAACATTACGGACGGTTGTCTGGCTGATTTGATTTACCGCGTCGTGGACGTTTTCAATTGCAACGACCGACTTCTGCGGGTCGGTGATGTGGTAGTACGCGACTGCCGCGATATCAATGGAGACGTTGTCTTTGGTGATGATTTTCTGCGACGGGATGTTCATCGTGATGGTCCGCAGCGTAACCTTTGTCATCATCTCAAACAGCGGGATAAGAATAATCATCCCCGGGCCGCGAACACCTGTAACTTTCCCTAAGAAAAATATAACGCCCCTGTCGTACTCTTTTACTATGCGAAGCGACAAAAATAGGAAAATAAGGACCAGCGCCAAGATGAGGTATATCATCCCTTTAGTATAGCATTTAGGCTTTTAGAGGAGGGTTTTGACCTGCTCGCCCAGCATCTTCTCGATTTTACCCTCAAACATGCGAAGCATGAGCGGGAGTTTGGCGTCAATAACAAAGCTTTTGTCTTCCACTAAAAGCGTGCCCGTGATGTGCTGTTTTTGTGCGGTAAAAGCGAACGTGAGTTTATTCCCCTCCCATTCTTCCTTCTCTATATCTACCTGCCCCGCCATTTGTGGGCGCCCGGCTTCGAGAGTCCCCTTAACTTTTTCAATCGCCTGCGTTTGTGACATGGTGTGTGGAATTTGTAGATGCATACACACCAGTATATAAAGTTCACGCCCAGCGTGCTAGCATGCGCTCATGAAAGCCGCAGAAGATACCCTTTGGGATGTGTGCGTTATCGGCGGCGGCCCCGCCGGCATGATGGCGGCTGGCCGCGCTGCAGAGTTAGGCGCACGCGTTATTTTAATTGAAAAAAATGAGAAGCTCGGCAAGAAACTCCTCATAACTGGTGGTGGCCGCTGCAATGTCTGTAATGCCGAAGAAGATGTACGAAAACTCCTTTCAAAATTTAAAGAGAGCGATAAATTCCTGTTCTCCGCATTTTCGCAGTGGAGCACAAAGGATACGCTCAACTTTTTCAATAGCCGCGGGATGCAAACAAAAGAAGAGGCGCTTATGCGTGTATTTCCTGCCAGCAACTCTGCCCAATCTGTGTGGGATGTACTAGTAGCAGGTTTAAAGAAATATAACGTACCTATTCTTTCCAATTCCCCTGTCATTTCTCTACGCACACAAAACGGTGAAATTAATTCAGTGGTGCTTAAGGGTAAGAAAGAAATTCGTGCAAAGAAATTTATTTTGGCGACCGGCGGTAAGTCTCGCCCCGAAACCGGCTCGACCGGTGATGGCTACGAGTGGCTTAAAGAAATCGGCCACAATGTGCTTGGAACAAATGCTGCATTGGTACCGCTTGTTATCAAACATGACTGGGTCAAAAAATTGGCCGGCGTGAGCGTACCCGATGTAAAAATCACTGTGTTCCAAAACGACACTAAGCAAGACAGTAAAGTAGGTAAGATTCTTTTTACTCATGTGGGTCTCAGTGGGCCAACTATCTTAAACATGAGCCGTGACATAGGTGAATTGCTTAAATACGGCGAAGTAGATATCGAACTGGATTTTGCGCCAAACTTGGCATACGACGTACTTAATACAAAGCTTCAAGAACTATTTAGTGCGAACGATAAGAAAAAACTTAAAAATTCTTTGGGTGATTTGCTACCTTCGGCCGTTGCACCTGTATTGCTTGAAGCTGCAAACATAGATGGAGAAACTCCGTGCAACAGCGTCACCCGCGAGACGCGTATACAACTTGTACAGGCGATCAAACACGCTTCCTGCAGTGTCGAAAAACTGCTTGGCCTCGAAAAAGCGGTTATTACCTCGGGTGGTGTGGATTTGATTGAAGTTGATTTTAAAACAATGCAGTCGCGCCTCTTCCCCAACCTCTACCTCATTGGCGACATTTTAAATATAGACAGGCCCTCGGGCGGTTACAGCCTCCAGCTCTGCTGGACCACCGGCCACGTCGCCGGCACCCACGCAGCACAAAAATAAACTTGCCCGCCTCAGGTGGGTTTATTTCTCGAGATCGAGTTTTTCGTCAATGCGGATTTGCGAGACGAAATCCGGCACGTGGCTTACCAAGATCATCGCACCTTCGTATTTACTGAGGGCTTCTGCAATAACTGGAAGATGACGAAAGTTTATATGGTTGGTTGGTTCATCTAATATAAGGAGTCCTGGTCGGAGCAACACTAAGCGCGCAAATGCGACTAAGCCCTTCTGTCCTTCTGACAAGTTACCAATTTTTGTATTGACCAACTCCCCTGTAATCAAAAAACGTGCAGCTGTTTTACGAAGATCTTCCTCTATCAACCGTTCCATAACAGCACCCAACTCTTCAAATACTGTTTTGTCGAAATCAAGGTTTGAAAAGTCTTGGCGGTAATATCCAACACGGGTGCCAGCCAAAATTTCGACACCTTTTGACGTGCCGCCTGCCTTGCCGGCAGGCAGGTTAACAATAGACTCAAGCAATGTGCTTTTACCGATACCGTTCGGCCCTGCGAGCAGCAAGTGTTGGTTCTTCTTTAACTTTACATCCGCCTTCCGCGTAGTCGCTTTCTGATTTTTGATTGTCGTAAACGAAGTGATAGTTAAAATGTCGCCTATCAACTCGGGTTGAGACGGAATCGTAAACGGGCTGATGGTCCTGTCTTCCTTGCGGACATCGACAATTTCCTCTTCCAACTCTTCCGCCTTTTCGCGCATGCGCTTTGCAACCATACGCATCTGGCCTCCCTTGTTTGCAAAAAAGTTTGCCTTGTCTTTATTATCCTGAATTTGTTTTGCCAACAATGCATTGGCGCGGTTTTCTTTTTCAATACGAGCAGAAATTTCCTTCACTACATCGAAGTAGTTACCTACATACTGCTCGACCTTGTGTGTATGAACGTCCAAGTACAAGACGCCTTGTGTGAACGAGTTCAAAAATTCTGCATCGTGGGAAATAACGACAACTGTCTTTGTGTATTCCTGCAAAAATTTTGTGAGGTGCGCAATGCCTGCTTTATCGAGGTTGTTTGTTGGCTCGTCGAGCAAGAGCATGTCTGGGTTTTGTATTAAAGCTGAGGCAAGCAAAAGTCGCGCCTGCTGGCCGCCTGAAAAGGTTTTTACAATTTTGTCATGGTCGGCAACCAAGTTGACTGCTTCGAGTACCTTATCGATACGCGGGTCGATATCGTACATCTTTTTTGGGAACGATTTTTGGAAAAAATCACGAACAGTGAGTTCCAAGTCAGGCCGCGGTATAACTTGGCGCGACGTTGCAACGCTTGTCCCTTCATCCACATTTATAATCCCTTGGTCGGGAGTATGTTCGCCTGTCAGTAATTTAAAAATGGTACTCTTCCCTGCGCCGTTCTGGCCCATCAGCGTAATCTTTGCGCCCTTGCGCACGTTGAAACTCACCTCATCCAAGATGTGTTTCTTTGGGCCGAACTCAAAAGAGACGTCCTCAAACCGAACTATCGTTTCGCCCTTAGCCATCCGTCTAACCTACCGTATTTTTGCCTTTTTTGAAAGCTTTTTCTTCTGCGTTTCTTTCTTAATTAGTTTCGCTCCATCGGCTGCTCTCCATAAATACCACGATGCAACTGACGCATGTTCGCGCCATGGGGTGGCTAGTTTTTCCATCTGTGCAGGAGTGGGAAGTTTTTTTAAATTAAATAGCACTTGAAAGCCTTTTTGAATTCCCAAATCGCCCGTTGGTAATACATCCAAACGCTCAAGAGTGAAAATAAGAAACATATGTGCCGTCCACACGCCAATACCCTTTACGGCAGTGACATGTTCTATCACCTCCTCGTTCGTCATCTTTGCAAACTTTTTGTGCTGTACCGTGCCGTCGACAAACTTCTCGGCCAGATCTTTTATGTACGAAGATTTCTGCGACGAAAGCCCTGCTTCGCGCATCTTTTGCAAAGGCATTGCCAACACCTCTTCTGGGGCTGGAAACTTATTTTTTCCTTTTCCTGCCCTGTTTTGAAACAACACTTCAAAACGTGCCAAAATAGTAGCAGCAGCTTTACCCGACACTTGTTGATAGACAATAGAACGCACCAGCGACTGGAACGGTTTCATTTCACGGCTCAATTGTGGAGCACCGTGCTCTTTGATAAGCGCGGCAAAACGCTTGTCTTTTTTGAGAAGTTTTAGAGATGCTTCGTGCGCCATGCGTAGAGTGCAATCGCGGCCGAGGCCGCAACATTTAGGGATTCGACTTTTTGGTCCATCGGAATGGAAAGAACACGGTCGCAAATTTGTGATGTTTTAAGCGGCAGACCTTTTGCCTCGTTTCCTAATATAAAGAGTGCTGCGCCATCAAACGGCTCGTTGACGATTGAATCTTTCACATCCCCCGCAAGCCCGTACACACGAAGCCCGCGCTTTTTTAAATCAGACACTACTTGCTGGATATTCTCGAGCGAAACAAGCGGCAGTGTAAACGCCATACCAGCCGAAGCTTTAATAACAGCGGCAGTAACGGGAGCCTGGCGTACGCCTGGCATAAGCACGGCCTTAGCGCCCAAGGCCGCCGCCGAGCGGATAACCGCCCCGACATTGTTAGGATCCTGCACTTCATTTAAAAGCACCAGCGACGTGTCTTTGTCGACAACAAGGGTTTCAACAAATTTTTCATACGGAACAAGTACATCACCCAAGGAAATAAGTGCAATTGCACCTTGGTGCGGCGCATTACCCTCTACCCACGAAGTTGCCTTGCGCGAGTCGAGCAACTCGACCGATGCACCGCTTTGCTTGGCAAGCTGGCGGAGTTTTTGATCCGGCATGTCGCGCGAAAAATACACGCGGCGGACGGCGCGCGGTACGTTTTGAAGCGCCGCACGGAGCGCATGCCTGCCGTAGATATAGATTTTAGTTTGAGTCACTACTGGCTCACCGTAACACTGATTAGGACAACTGGCGAGAGGGGGCGATCACTTGCATCAACCGGCACGTTATTTATTGCGGTGACAACATCCATGCCAGAAACAACTTTGCCAAAGACGGTGTACTTGCCGTCAAGGAAATGATTGTCCACTGCGTTGATAAAGAACTGGCTACCGCCCGAATTTGGCTGGCCGGTGTTTGCCATTGCAAGCGTGCCGGCAACGTTTGTATATGTTGTGCCAAATTCATCAGGAATTGTGTAGCCCGGGCCGCCAGTACCCCACGCCGCTTCTTGGCTGTCATCTTTTGTAAGCGGGTCGCCGCCTTGGTCCATAAAGCCCTGAATTACGCGATGGAATTTTGTACCGTTATAAAAACCCGACTCTGCAAGCTTGATAAAGTTCGCAACAGTCTTCGGGGCCTGATCAGGATAAAACTCAACGGTGATGTCGCCCATATTGGTTTTGAGTGTCGCTGTCATGTTTGTGTTAGATGAATTAGTAGTGCTTGTTGCTGTTACAGAAGTTGAGGATGCCGTAGCAGAACTCGGTTGCGTCGCTTGCGACGTCAGAGAGTTCTGCGCAGGCTCGTTACTGTTTCCCTTTAAAAACCAATATCCTCCACCCAA
>Ga0206876_1197_pt1 | contig 14749 bp, 19 predicted proteins | sample Alteio_BWOrgCont_10_FD_152619 | JGI IMG/M metagenome (GOLD analysis project Ga0206876, IMG submission 152619) | Enriched cells from forest soil in Barre Woods Harvard Forest LTER site, Petersham, Massachusetts, United States -... | ecosystem: Environmental > Terrestrial > Soil > Temperate forest >...
ACGAACCGCCTCCTTCTCGTTAAATCGCCACACATAGTAAAGGATGTTCTGACCGCTCATCGTGAACGTCCACCCCGCCATCAGCACGCACGCCATTACCAGCGTCACAACGCCAATCTTTCGTCGCCACGGTTTGAAGAACTCGCCCATGATTCACTCCACCTTTTCGGGAACGGGTTCAGTGATTTTCTTTTGATTCGATTTGCGGGGCTTCGAGATTTGTAGAATAAGTAGATCTCCTTCCATTTTCATGCCGCGTTTCGTGGATATAGGTATCGATCTCAATCCACACAAACACGCAGACAACAAATGCAGTCAATTCAGCCACGGCAAGGCAACATAGGAGAAGAATTATCTGCAACACTCCCAGACCGGCATTGATGCTGTTGCGAAGAATCTGCTTCTTGGAAATGGGATCAATGAGTTTTTCTTGAATCATTGAACTGCCGGTGCAGAGAATAGGAAAATAACCAGCACAAGGGCGGCAATGAAAATCAGGACGTCCTTCATTAGATTCCAATCGAGTGGCTTAGGATTGGATTCCAGCAAATAGCACGACAGAAGAAACAAAGAGACAATGAAAGACCAATAGGGAGTCACCAAGATTACTGATTCCACGCCGCTCGTTCTTTGGCAGGGGTGAACCCTGCCGACAATGCCTATCCAGCTGATGCCGTCGACGTCCACCGGATCAGTTCGGGTGGTCCACTTCGTCAATTTCCATGTCGATCCAATGCTTTCATGGTATTGAATGCACCAGATCAGGGCCCCCCGTGCCGACATCAAACCGACTGTCGTGTGTTTCTGTACTGGAAACCCGATTGAATCGTTCGCGACGAAACTCCTCACCCACGCCGCCGCAAACACGCACGCAATCACCTGCGTCATCACGCCGATTTTCCTTCGCCACGGTTTGAAGTAGGTGGGCATGAGTCAGGTCACCTTTTCAGGAATGGGTTCAGCGTGCGTTCGAGTCGCTTTCCGTGGCTTGCTGAGTAGAAGCCACGCCGAAAGCAGCGTCAGCGGGATGACGATGGACCAGTAAGGGATGATCCAGATTGTATGTCGGTCTGCCGGTCCAGCGTTCATTTCGCCAACACCAAATCCGCACCGTCGCCATGAACATCGGAGATTTGCTCGATCAAGAAAGGCATCAAGATTGGAAGAACCTGATGTTTCCCAAACGGGAAACACGATGATTGATCGAGAATCATCCGTGCGAAGCCTTCCCCAAACAAGGGAGTGATCTACCGAAACACAATGCTCCATCGTGTACTTGCCGCTGCCAAACAGCACCACATCCATCACGCTCAAGCTTCTCACCCACCCGCCCGTAAACACCAACGCCAGCATCAGCGTCACAACGCCGATCGTCCGTCGCCACGATTTGAAGTAGCTGCCCATGAATCACGCGACCTTTTCGGGAAGGGATTCATCGGGTTTCGGATTCGCAACTCGCGGCTTGCTGAGCAGCAGATACGACGAGAGCAGGGTCAGCGGGATGACGATCAAGTGATATGGCAATGCGACGACATAGCCTGTGACTGGTGGCATCGATTCGTACTTTGCAATTCGAATTCCAGCCAGATTGAATCTCCAGAGGATGGGCAACTCCTCAAGCGATCGGAAGGCCTTTGTCTCGAATACCGGCCATAGCCAATTTTGGAATGGCTCGTCGTACGTTCCGCCCCAAATCATAAGCGTGCTATCGATGGACACCACAAACGCCACCACGACGTCGGATTTCCACAAAAGCTTATCTTCTGAAAAACGGCTTCTCACCCACCCCGTCGCAAACACACACGCCATCACGAGCGTCACCACGCCCATCTTTCGCCGCCATCCTCTGAAGAAATCGCCCATGATTCACGTTCCTTCGCTGGGACTGGGTTCACTGATTTTCTTTGGAATCGATTTGTAGGGTTTGGACAGCAACAGCCAAAGTGAGAGCAAGGTCAAAGGGATGGTGAGGGACCAGTACGGAAGATGATAACAATAGCCCACCTTGCCGGTTAAACTGTGCCTGAACTCGGACGTGCGGAATCTGCGGCATTTGATCGTCGGATGGACACCCGGAAATCTGGTAGTGGGTCAGTTTGAAAATAGTTTGGGCGTCAAGACGGAACGTCATCGTTGACAGGGGGTTTTGGCGAGTGATTGCCGTTCGCGATTCCCGGAAGCATTCTGCGCAAGAGCCGTTCGATCATTCCATTGCGATAGAATGCAAATTCTATGAACACGGCAATCGCTGACACGCCAATAAACACTTCCCGTCCTGCTAGACGATTGTTTCTCATTCCCAAAAATATTCCGTAAGCAAGAATTATTGCGACACACACTGCCAAAACACGAAACACAACCATCGTTTCGCCCTCCAGTGTGATTCTACGCACTCAGGGCTTGACTAGGCCAGCGGACGTCTGTGATCTCGCTCGCGGCTTGCTGAGCAGTCGTTGATGCCGCGAGCGGCACCCGAGATAATGAAAATGTGCGAGGTGCGATGCCGGCATGAGTGTTCAACTGGATCCGTAATTTGGGTTGGATCCCACGATACTCAGATGTCTCCATCGCAGCGAGCCAAGGTGCCCCCATGATTTGGGGAGGGGGTATTTGTTTTCCAATCGTGGTTTTTACGTTTGAGATTTTCGGAGCAGCAACCACGCCGAGAGCATGGTCAGCGGGATGACGATTGTGGAAAATGGGACTTCCCAGACCTTCCGGAATCCGCTCATCGGATCAATGGGGATTGCAGGGCCACTAACGTGAGTTGCTAAGTATTCTGCAAGATCCTCCTGTCGTATCAAATTTTCAGGTTTCACGCCGCCTAATTCGATCACCATCCTCGGCGAGCAGTCTTCATAATAGGCGATACGTCCGCCTTTCGATTGCACGCACGATGCCATAAAGATTTCAAGCAGATCTATTCTGTCGACAGTTCGCAAACTCCTCACCCACCCCGCCGCAAATAAACACGCCGCCACAAGCGTCACCACGCCAATTTGGCGTCTCAATGGCTTGAAGTAGTCGCCCATGATTCACGCCATCTTTTCAGGAATCGGTTTAGCGATTTTCATTTGAGTCGATGGTCGGGGATTCAAGAGAAGCAGCCAAAGTGAAATTAGGGACAGGGGGATGACTACGTTGCGATAGGGGGGTGAGCGGTGGTAATTGATAAGCCGTTGGTGGGGTGACGACAGTGTCAGGCTCTATCATGTTGCCATCTCCGTCGACTCGTCCGCCCAACCTCACGCCAGAAGGACTTATAATGTACCCCTCAGAGTCAAAAGAGGTTCGGGACCAAGGATCGGCATTCCAGACAGCGAATCTCGTCCCTTGTGGTTCTGGATGCAAATAGAAAGCAAAAAAACCGTTCACAGACAAAAACCATCCAGACCTGAATTGTGCAAGGTAGACTCCCATTGAGTCTTCAATGCTCATACTCCTGACCCATCCCGCCATGAAAATGCACGCCATCAACAGCGTCACGACGTCGATCTTTCGTCGCCAAGGTTTGAAGAAGTCGCCCATGATTCACGCCACCTTTTCAGGAACGGGTTCAGCATGCGTTCGATTCGATGACCGCGGCTTGCTGAGAAGCAGGTATGCCGAGATCAGGGTCAGCGGAGTGACGATGGACCAATGCGGGATATTACAGAACCGGATTCGCGTTCCGTCGTATGGGTCGCATTGTTGACCGAAAGAGATACCGAACCAGCTTCTTTGCCATTCGGGAGACGCTGGCGTCGATTCGCTTGGACCAAAATGATCACTGATGACAGCACTGCCGATACCGGCTATTGCCTCCGGTTTATCAAAATCAGCCCAACAAATGGTTCCATTGCGAGACTTAAATGTTGTTGTTTGCCGCTTGCTGATCGAGACTCTTAGAACGTCCTCAAGATCCTCAACGGAATTGCTCCTCACCCACCCCGCAGCAAACACGCACGCCATCGCCAGCGTCACAACGCCGATCTTTCGTCGCCACGGCCTGAAGAACTCGCCCATGATGATTCCCAGTCACTTCAACGGTTCAGCCAAATGCGATCTTTGATTTCGCACGTTCCCGGCGTCCTTCGACACAGGCCACTCCTGCAATTCATCTGTTGGGAACTGAGCAACGATCGGTTTCAGTGCTGCCGGATCTTTGATTGACAGATCGAGCCAAGGTTCGATCATAGCGTCGGGCAAGATGACCGGCATTCGATCGTGAAAGTCCAGCATGAAAGGATTCGCGTCAGTCGTGCAGACCGTGCAGGATTGGACCGGTTCACCGTCCGCAGGCTTCCATGTTTCCCAAAGGCCAGTCATCGCCATCGGTTCACCAGACTACAAGGTGATGTAGTGCGGTTGTTTTTCCTTGGGACCCAGTTTGGCCCATTCGTAGAATCCGCTGGCGATCACCAGGCAGCGACGAGATTTGAAGGCCGATCGGAACATTGGTTTCTCAGCGACCGTCTCAGACTTGGCGTTGAACGCAGAGACGCCCAGCTTCGAATCCTTCGCCCAAGACGGGATCAATCCCATTTGGCAGGGTGAAGCTCGCGACCGCCGTCAGACTGTCTCATCGCACACTGCATGATGATCGGTGCCAATTCATTTGAAAAGCCTAAGGTTGAAATCTTCATCAACCTGTTGTCCGCATCCCAGCAGCGATTCCCTGGACAGTCAGCCGCAAGAGGCCGCGGATATGCTCCAGTTCTTCGGAAGCCGCATCATTGAGCAGGTTGCGGCGGCGGCGGATCAATTCGATCTGAATCAAGTTCAGAGGGTCAATGTATGGATTCCGAACTTCGATCGAAGATTGCAACCAGGGCGTGGCTGAAAGCAGATTAGCAACACCACTCAACTTGAGAATCACATGTACGGCGCGATCTCGCTCATTGGAAATCTTCGTCCAAATCGCTTGTCGTACATCGCTGTTTTCCACCAACTGGGCGTATTGAGCTGCGATGAATGTATCTGTTTTGGCGAGCGCCAGGGCCGCATTGTCGATCGTTGCCCGAAAGAAAGACCACTTCTGATACATCTCAGAGACGGACCGCCAGCCGGCGGGATTCGCTTCCACGATTTCCTCCAACGCAGCTCCCATCCCATACCACGCCGGAATCAGGCAACGGTTCTGTGTCCAGGAAAAGACCCATGGAATTGCTCGTAAGTCTGCGAGTGTGCGTTCGCCACGCCGACGCGCCGGTCGTGATCCAATATTCAGACTTTCAATTTCATCGATCGGTGTCGCCGATCCGAAGAATTCGATAAATCCGGGTTGATCAACCAAATCGCGATACTCTTGATACGATCGCTGTGCCAACTGCTCCATGATCTCGATCCAACACGGTTCGATGCCAGAACCAGGTTGAGCACTGGCTAAAAGTGTCGCCGTTGTAACTTGCTCCAAATGTCGGAATGCGATTTGATCGTCATCGTATCGCTCGGCCAAAACCTCACCTTGTTCGGTCAGCCGCAGACTGCCATCCATTGCCTCGGGGGGTAACGAATAAATGCCACGAGCAGCTGGACCACCGCCACGTCCCAGAGATCCACCGCGCCCGTGAAAGAATGTCAGCGTAATTCCGTAACGATCCGCTATTCGCTGCAGTTCGACTTGAGAACGATACAGTCCCCAACAGGCTGCCAGATAGCCACCGTCTTTGGTACTATCCGAATAACCAATCATTACAATCTGCCGACCACCTTGTCGCGCCAAATGTGCCGCATATACGGGATTTTGGAGAATGGCTTCCAGTGTCGAAGCGGCACTCTTGAGGTCGCCGATTTTCTCAAAAAGTGGCACGATCGGAAGTTGATCAGTCAGTGCTGCGACATCGGTTCCCTGCGAGCAACCAACGGTTTGCGCCCATCGCCACAACCACAGGACAGTTAGCACATCGCTGGGAGTACTGGTCAGGCTGATAACGTGGCAACCCAGGCAATTGCGGCCGAACTTCGACATCGCCCCGTGTAGCAGGCGGAATAATTTGAGTGTTTCGCATGCCTGCTGCGATAGTCCCTCATCCGAGATATCGTGCGGCCAAGGCATTGTACTTGCAAGAACCGCTTGTCGCTCATGCTCGAGCAGAGAGGTAAAATCATTGGTGATATTCAGCTTTGCGAGCAATTCTCCAATCACTTCGCAGTACACCCGCGCATCTTGCCGGACATCCAGCCGATTCATGTGCAGGCCAAATACGCACACTAAGTCAAGCCACACGGTCAGCTCTTCCTTAATCAGCCGCTCCGCGCGATTACCATGCAGGCTTTCGATTAAGGCCTGAACGTCGGCTTCGAGTTCAGGGCCGTCACGGTATGCACCCGGTGACAGAGTTGTGTCAAAGTCCTTGGCCAACGATTGTTCCAGCCGCCATTCGATGATTGTGAGCCACCGACGACATATTTCCTTCGGCGGGACGGACGCAAGTTGAGACTCCAGTGCTGGCCAAGCTGTGACAGCCGCTGCGATCCGTTTCTTAATCCCCTCGGAAATTGGCGCTTCGTTTTCCGAGAGAGAGAGGAATTCGGTTAAACGGCGACAACAATTCAGATGCGCCTGAATTGCGGCCTGGCGAAGCAACAATAATGTCTTCTCAGTAATGTCGCAGGTCACATGAGGATGACCGTCACGATCACCCCCAATCCAAGAACCAAATTTGAGAAAAACAGGAAGTCGGAACGCCGTTCCTGGGTAGCTCGTCTCCAATGCTCGGCGCATGTCTTCATATATTTGGGGCACGACTTCCCACAGTCGAGGAGCGATCGAGAGTCCACGACGCACTTCCTGCAATACCGTCGGTCGCGACGGGCGAAGAAACTCGCTTTGCCAAAGTACAGTTAATTCGATCCGCAACAGTTCTTCCAACTTCTTCCGTTCCCGAGGCAAGAGGTCAACTCGGTCGAGTTCTTGCAGAGCCTGCCGCATACGGTGAATTTTAGTTCTGTGACTACGTCGCTTGGCTTCGCTCGGGTGCGCAGTGAATACAAGTTCGATCGACAGATGATCGAGAGCTGACTGCACTTCTGCGGGGTTTAATCCGGCGTCTCGCAATTGAACGATGGCTTCACCGATCGACTCGCTACGGGGACGGGGGTGCCGTTCCTCTTCTCGCAAACGCAAAATGCGCACCCGGTGTCGGTCCTCCGCCAGATTGGCAAGATCGAAAAAGATGCTGAAGGCCCGGGTCACGATGCGAGCTTTCGTCTGGTCGAGTTCCGTAATTTGTTCGATCAAATCCGACTCGGCTTCGAGCGAACCGGATCGCCTATCACGGGACACTTTGCGAATCTTTTCGACGCAATCGAGGGCTTGTGTTCCGGCCATTTCTCGAATAACGTCACCGAGAAGGTCGCCGAGGAAACGCACGTCTCGTCGCAAAAGATCATCATTTACGAATGTCAAAATGGTACCGCCTAAGGTCTGGTGAAAAAGAGATTCATGGTTCTTCCTTAAAGCCGTCATCACGTCTGATCAGATTTCGTGGGTGGTCCTTCGCCGCACGTTGGCTTCGATCTGCGGATTGTATTCGGCGAGCTTTACGAACTGTGCATTCTCCACGTCGTAGGCGAACACTTCGCCGGTTTCGATTTTATAGACCCACCCATGCAAGTGCAGGTCGCCTCGCACCAGACGTGAGCCGACTGCGGGAAGCGTTCGCAGATTCTCTAATTGCACCAAGACATTCTCTTCGACAGTGGCAGTCAGCAAACGATCTCCTTCCAGGTGGCCGTAGTTTTCACGCATGATGCGACGGGTCATTTCGGCGTGCGACAACCATGACGAGACGGCAGGAAGTGAGGCGACTTGCTCAGGATGCAGCAAACCGTGCATCGCCCCGCAGTGGGAATGACCGCAAATGATAATGTCTTTGACACCAAGAGCAGCCACCGCAAATTCGATGGTCGCTGCTTCACCACCGTTTGCTGCACCGTGCGGTGGAACGATGTTCCCGGCATTGCGAAGAATAAACAGATCGCCGGGCTTGGCTTGCGTTAGCAAGTTGGGGTCGATTCGAGAGTCGGAGCAGGTAATGAATAGGGTTTCGGGATTCTGCCCCCTCGCCAATTGCTCAAATAGCCCTTGAAGCGGCAGAAAACTCTTTCCCTGAAACTGGTGAATGCCTTGAATTAACTTTTGCACAGTCCGTCGTTACCTTTCTGGAAAGCGGGTTGAGATGACTCCGTGTTGGCGAAGCTCATTTTACCGCCCAACTCTTACGAGTCTTATCAATGGCTTTTCGAAGCTCTGCTGCCGCAGCAGATTCTTTTTCAAGGAAACGGGTTGCGTCCATTAACCAGGAGGCGATTTCAGGCTGGGGTAGCTGGTAGAACACACGACGCCCTTCTCGGCGTTCGGAGACGAGCCGGTGGGATCGTAGTACCATCAGATGTTGCGACACCCCGGAGTGGCTGATTCCCAGGGCCTCTTGCAGTGAATTCACGTCACGTTCCGCATTTCGCAACTCCTCAATAATGCGGATACGGTGCGGATGCGAGAGAACCCTCAAGAAGTCTGCAAGTTCCTTTGTCACCAGAACGCGATGGGGCATAGGCAACCTTTGAAATTAAAACATTCAAACGTTTGAACATTATTGATTGTAGACAAATACATCAAGGCTCCTGTCGTGTGGAAACCTCACCTATGCTGTGAATAGGGAAGACGCCTGTTTCAATTGATTTCAACTCCTTTGAACATACGTTAATCTGACGTTTCTACATACTCGGTAAAGCAATTTGTGAATTTAAGTGCATCGCAACATGCTCCGCTGCATAGAGTTACGAGATGCAAGCATGAAAAATGTTTACCAAGCGCTCTCATCGGCGAACATCTATATTTCACGACCGCTGTATCGGACAAAAATCTGAAACCCAAAGACTTTTCGGATGGCGTCAAGATGCCGCAAAGCATGAGGCTGGGTGGGCTGTCCATCCGAATTGTTCGTCTGATCACGCCTATTATGTCGGCCAGATTGATCTGCGCATGTTGCGTTTCGATCGAGCGATAAATTGGCTCCGAACAATCCGGCCTGCTCCCGGCTCACTGAATGCCCATTCGATCGGCGCGCCTGCGACCATCTACGCCCGCGAAGACCTTGTCGTTTGGGCCGTCTTGTACGGCTTTGAACCGACGTGCCTGGTCGTCGTCCCACCTAAAGCCGATGGGTCAGAGCAGACCGAATGAGCAAAAAATGCCGAAAGGTCTCGTCGGAACGTTTACTCGTTGATGCTCCTTTGCCTTTCAACCGATGTTGGAATATAAATACACGAATAATTATTCATGTATCTTGTGTCATGTAAGTCTGTTGGATGTGGCAATCGCCCTGAAAAGATCGGGATTCAACTGAGATTGGGGGCCTTTTCGATCGAAAGGCAACTCTGAATGCGGTTCACAATTTGCATTTGCTCAGGGTTTTGAAAGGTTGGCAAGATGCTTCAACGTTGCCCGAGTTATCAAACACCGTCTTGGCTCATCGCACTGTTGTTAGTTTTGGGCGTGGCCCTGGATTTTCAGACAACTTTCCAAAAAACCTCGCAACCTGATCAATCGAGTGTGTACGAGATTGCGCGAAACGTCGGCTGGAATGTCTTGTTGGGCTCGCCTAGGTCAACCAGCATGACAGAGTGATCACTAACCTTTGATACCCAGGATTTCCTGAAATTTGGCATACAACAATTTGCGAACTTCGGGGACCGGTTTTGAGCCTTCTTTCGGCGAACTTGTGTTAAACATCACTGCCCAATCGATACCGTATTCCATATGTTCCAGCCATGCCTGAACTCCGGGTTTTCCTCCGTTCTTCGAGAATCGGTGTCCGTTGCCGACTTTCTCGACTGAGTCCCAGCCAAGTCCCACGTGACTTCACTTGTGCTGATTCTTGAGCGAAGGTGGTTGTTCGAGCATCAAGGCCGTCGTAGCGAGGGATAAGAAGGGTTTGCCGCCACTGCCGGCGACGGCCGCAGCGAACTTGGCGATTTCATCACCCGATGCCAACCATTTGCCCGTTTTTCGCATTGCTGATTTTGTGCCACCTGCCTGATAACGATGGGTTTCATCCGCTTGGTAGTCACCGATCAAACGACTCGGAACCGAGTACGTATTTCGGTCCACTTTCAACGTGCTTCCGATGCCCACTCGAACGCGCACACGACGCCAACTTTCGAAACGTCGAACCGGAAGGGCTCGCAGCTTCGCTTGCTCTGCTTGCAATCGAGTCTCTCGACCAAGGTTCCTTTGTCGAAGCAGTTCGCACAGGAACTTGGCGTAATCTTCGCGACTCTCGAAGTCCCGTGCTCCACGCAACATCAAGGCCTGGTCCACCGCCTCCTTGAAGTGACGATGAGACGATTCCACATCACCGTTCTCGTTCGCTTGGCGCGCCTGAATCCGCTCTTTCTCCAACCCATAGTGATCCATCAGGCTCTGGTAACGCGAAGTGAATTCCTTGGTCTCCGAGAGGTTGTTCACCGCCGCGCTCATCCGATCGGTTCGGTGCCGGATCGGAACTCCACCCAGTGCCCATACGGCATTTTGAAGACCCTCACTCAGGCTCTCAAAGCTCTCCGAAAAGCAGATATTCGCCCACTCCCAATTCGAGTACGTCAACACGAAGTGAAACACCATGTGATCAAAAGTTTGCCCCGTGATTGTCACGGCCAGACTCGTCATGTGCGTGAAGTCCGAAGCACACAATCGTCCCGGTTCGTGAACCTGGCTGAAGAAGATTTCCTTCTCCGGTCCTGATGTCGCTCGCCAACGACGAACACCACGTTGAAACGTTCGCATCTGGCCATCCTGAAACTGACCCGGGTGCTCCCCCTGAAGCCAGGCAAAGAGGACCTTCGCCTGCAATCTTGGATTCTCCTCCAACTGTTTCTCAACCGACTCCCACACCGTCGAAAACGGGTCCACGCGGGTCCGCCAATCATGACGCGCTGATAGTTCGCTCGGCATCCGTTCCGCCTTCCGGTACTTTCGGGCCGTCTTCACATTCATGCCCGTCTTCAACGACGCCACGGGAGGGAAAAATAATTGTCGCTCTACAGCAACCAGTGGGATTGGACTGGATGGCGGATTGCGATCAATCGTTGGACGATTGTATCCTCTCGACAGAACAACGGGGCGTGTCCCGAAGAAGCATCAATCCGATCCTCTGGGAATTCTAACAATATGCGAACGATCTTTTTCACGGTTGCGCTCCTTCTGTGTAGTGCGGCCTACGGCAATACAGGCGAATCGATAAGTCTGGGCTATTTCGACGTCGACGCGTCCCCGCCGATTGGAAGCCCCATGGCTTACAACACGACCAATGAAGTTTTGAGTCCGCTTCGCTGTCGAGGTGTCGTACTGCTGGGAGCAGCCTCGCCGATCGTGCTGTGTGCTGTCGACTGGATCGAAATTGCCAATGATGGACATCGAGTTTTTCGCGAGGAACTTGCTCGGGCGGCTGGTACTGCGATTGAACGCGTCTCCGTCCATGTCCTCCATCAGCATGACGCCCCTTGGTGTGATTTCTCGGCCGATCAACTCGCTGAAGAGCAGGGAATTCACGGTGAAATGTTCGACTCGGCGTTTGCACGCGATGTCATCCGACGGGCTGCGATGGCAGTTCGCGGTGCGGTGAAGAACGCGGAAACGGTCACGCACGTGGGGTTGGGAGAAGGGGTTGTCGAAGAAGTGGCCTCCAACCGGAGAATTCTTGGCGCGGACGGCAAGGTGAAAGCCGTCCGCTACACATCGACGAAAGACCCAGAACTGCGAGCGGCACCTGAAGGGGTGATTGACCGGAAATTGAAGTCGATCAGTTTTTGGAACGGTGAGCGTCGAATCGCGGAACTCACGTATTACGCAACACATCCACAAAGCTACTACCGCACGGGAAAAGCCAATCCAGATTTTCCAGGGATGGCTCGCGACCAGCGGCAAGAAACAAGCGGGGTGCCTCACATTCATTTCAACGGTGCGGGCGGCAACATTGGTGCCGGAAAGTACAACGACGGCAGTCACGAACTTCGCGGAATGCTCACCGATCGTGTGGTGAAAGGAATGACACGCGCCTGGGAAAGTGAACGACGATTTTCCTTGACGAGCAAAGACGTGGCCTGGAATGTTGTCAGTGTCGCTCTTCCTTTAGCGCCCCATCTTGATGAGCAACGTCTTGTTGCCAAGCTCACCGACAAGCAACTCCCCAATCGCGCTCGGGTTAAGGCTGCCTGCGAACTCGCTTGGCTGCGGCGGTGCCATCGGGGCGACAAAATCGACATTGGCTGTCTATCGCTCGGTATTGCTCGCGTCCTGCATCTGCCTGGGGAATTATTCGTCGAGTACCAGTTGGCAGCACAGGAACTTCGCCCCGATTTGTTCGTTGCGATGGCTGCGTATGGAGACTGCGGCCCGTCGTACATCGGAACAAACATCGCGTATGAACAAGGGGGGTATGAAACGAGTCCGACGTCATCGCTGGTGGCACCTGAAGTAGAAACCGTGTTGGTCGAGGCAATCCAAAAACTTGTCGACGCGCCAAGAAAACCCGCCGAAACACTCGGAAGCGAAGCCGCAAAACAGGAAATTGAATTTGCCCGCAGGAATGCCCCGGCAAAGTGACGTTCAATCGTAATTAAGCGTCAGTGATGCACGACCGCAATAAATTCTGCTCAACGACCTTGGCCAGACCGCCCACGTTTCTCAACCAGAGGACTCGGTCGTCGTGCGCGCTCAACATCCAACGACGGTTCAAATCTTCGGAGCAACAACCACGCCGAGAGCAGAGTCAGCGGGATGACGATGGACCAGTAGGGAACGATGCATCGGATGCTTCGAATTTTAATTCCTTGAGGGAGACCCTCAATTTTGCCGCTGTCACTTATGTGAAATCCAGCAAACTCGTACTGCCAATTGATCTTACTCCTTTGTAAAGGATGGTAGGAGAGACGGCCATCGTCATCTCGCTCATACCCCCAGAATTTCAAAAGGGGCTGGGAAATGTGGCTGAATGTCGGCATTTTGCCTGTTACCCACAGTTTCATCAATTTCTCAAAATCTCTACTTTCCACAAAATCTCGGTCTGGTAGAAAAGAATTGGAAACGAAATGCATCTGGCCAACGCACGACTCAACGTAATAACTGGTCGTTTTCAAATTCCACGTAAGAAGATCATGCAGTATAGAACTCTTAATCCAGAATGCAGCCAACCCGCACGCCATCACCAGCGTCACCACGCCGATTTTTCGTCGCCACGGCTTGAAGAAGTCGCCCATGATTCACGCAACATTGTCGGGGCTGGATTCAGTGATTGCCTTCGGTTTCGCAATTCGCGGCTTGCTGAGCAGTCCTACATGCCTCTCTGGGCACCCGAGACGATGAAAATGAGTTGGTTTGTGGGCTGAAGTCGTGTCTCATGGTACACGAGGCGGAGTTGGGAAGGAGGCCGCGGCTGATTGGTGTCATCGAACCCGTTGAGCAGTCTGGCCCGGATCTCGCTACGTACCCAAGATTGTGGCCCCCGATGGAGTGGGGAGCACGTGGAGCAGAATGTTTCCTCCTCGAGATCCCCCAATCATCCGCCTCCTTTTTGGGAGGTGCGCCATGGACACGACGTATGTCAGAGTAGCCGGATTGGACGTGCATCACAAGACGGTTCAGTGTGCCGTTCGTTGTCAAGAATCGGGAAAGGTGTTCGCGCAGTCGCGTTCGTTCGGGACGATGACCTGTCACCTGCGAGCATTGGCCGACTACCTGGAGTCTCATGGAATCACGCACGTGGCTCTAGAATCGACCGGCGTGCTCTGGAAGCCGATCTGGAACATTCTGGAGGACCGGTTCACACTGCTCTTGGTCAATCCGCGTCATTTGAAGAAGGTGCCGGGACGCAAGACGGACGTGAGCGACGCACAATGGATTGCACAGTTGTTGCAATGCGGGTTGCTCAAGGGGAGCTTTGTTCCTCCGCGGGTGATCCGCGATCTGAGGGACCTTACGCGCCATCGGGCGCAGTTGACCGCCGAGCATACGCGAGTCGTCAACCGGGTTCACAAACTGCTCGAAGATGCCAACATCAAGTTGGGGGTCGTGGCTACGGACATCATGGGAGTCTCTGGCCGAGCCATGCTGCGCGCATTACGGGATGGAGACACCGACACGCGCAAGATGGCGGAACTGGCCCGCGGAGCTCTTCGCGGCAAGATTCCCCAGCTCCGATTGGCGTTGGAGGGAAAGATGACGGATCACCATCGATCCGTGCTCGAGCATCTCATGGACCATCTCGACTACTTGGAAGAAGATGCCGGTTTGATCAGCGCCGAGATTGCTCAGCTCGAAGAGCAACTTCTCTCACGAGCCGATTTCAAGCGTCTGGATTCCATTCCCGGCCTGAACCGCGTCTCGATTCAAGCGATCCTGGCTGAGATTGGTGTGGATATGTCGGTCTTTCCAGACGCTCGACATTTGTGTTCCTGGACGGGAATCTGTCCCGGCAATGAGGAATCGGCTGGCAAGCGTCTTCGGAGCGCCGTCCGCCACGGGAATCGTTGGTTGCGACGCGCTCTCAGTGAAGCCGCCTGGGGAGCGAGTCAAACTCGGACCAGCTATTTTGCGGCGCAGTATCACCGACTCGCGCCACGGCGAGGAAAGAAGCGAGCCCTCATCGCCGTCGCACATTCGCTTTTGGTTGTGATTTACCACATTCTCAAGGAGCACATGGACTATCAGGATCTCGGCCGAGACTACTTCGATCACCTGGAATCCGAACGCCTCCAGCGATATCTC